>Ga0255054_10000884_pt1 | contig 17423 bp, 25 predicted proteins | sample JV7_2_23_MG_FD_188634 | JGI IMG/M metagenome (GOLD analysis project Ga0255054, IMG submission 188634) | Seawater microbial communities from Jervis Inlet, British Columbia, Canada - JV7_2_23 | ecosystem: Environmental > Aquatic > Marine > Inlet | place: Canada: British Columbia | collected...
CGATGTTCTAAACAATACGGTCCGTTCGTCTAGGGGTTAGGACGCCAGGTTTTCATCCTGGTAACAGGGGTTCGATTCCCCTACGGACTGCAAATACAAGGATAAAACTCTCTGATTTTCAGGGGGTTTTATTTTTTTGGACACCTTGATTGGACACCTTTAGGGTGTCTAATACATTAGTCGACTTTCCTATAATAGTTAGGATTATCTCTCCCCTTCCTTTATTTATTGCTTACTCAACCAATAAGAATACTCCTGTCAGCCAGGATATAATCTTCTCTTTTACAGTTTTTTATAAATTTTTATAAAAGAGCTTTCGGCCGAAATAAATATTTCTGGCTATATTTTTAACCGTTTGGTATAAATCCGAGGCCGATATTATATCTCAAATTTTTTCCTCCAAGTTTTTTTCATGCTTCACCCCCACCCCATAATTACCCCCCCTGGGGGGAGGGGGTGCATACCCCCGGATACCCCCTTCCCGATAATGTACAAATCAAATCAGTGGAGTATTTATTAGAAAGAACAGACAATGGAACGAAACAAACCAATTCAGCTTGGCAAATCATCTATTGATACCATTACCTGTTATCGTATTTGATCAGTTGATAACCTCCTACCAGAGGATCCTGATATCGCTTGTATTGCAATCATTTCATGAAAAACCATAGAGCATGATACTACAAAGTCTATTTCCACACAACCCTGCCAATGACGGTTTGAAAGAATTTTATCGTAAGGTAGGGTCAGACTCTTTCTACTTCGACGTTGAAGGTATTCGTGCGAATGAAAAAATGATTACCACTGGCAAGACCTTTCTTTTGCTAACGGTATCTACTGACAGGACTATTAAAGAATCTTTTGTCAAGTTGTTGGATACCTTCATTTGTAAAGACGATGTATACCTATTGCTTTTTGATATGGAAAACGAGAAGGTGTTGTTGATTAACCAATTTTTGGATGCCGTTGACGGTTACTGCAGTTGGCGACTCATCGACTTTGATTATCTGAAATGGAAGGCTGAAGAAAACTGAAGAGATGAAGGAATCCAATACAAATATCGATAAGCAGACCCTTTCTCAGGACGACCTTCTGGATGATCTGGCTTCAGGTGACAATTCAAATTTGAAAATATTCGTGCACAGAGAACCCTATGACTTTAAATTACCGCAGGATTTTCTATGGATTGACCAAAAAAACTTCGGGAAGGTCACAGTAACAGATATCTGGTATTCTGGCAATGCCATTATTATGGAGGTAAGGGAATACACAACGGGTGTTGTAAAGGAAATCCATGTTGATATTAATGAAGAACCAGACTTCCAGATGGTCAGGTGGCAGGATATCATTGAGATGGTCAAGAGTGAAGGAGAGTCCTCAACAAATGATGATAGCCTTCTTGAATTTGATTTTTAATAGAAGCCAATTTTTTAACGTCGGAGTAAACTGATACCATCTACCGGGAAAAATTGATACCACCTTTTCTTCCCGGATAAAAACGGTAATCTTTCACATTCTGATAGAATGCAAAAATGATTTCAACTATCACTTGTCAACATTGTGGGTGCATTGACAATAGAAATCCATAGGTATTGAATCAGAGGTGTTGTTCCTCGAGTAAAACAATTTTCCTTAATTCGGCTATAATTGGTACAAATGTAAAAGTCGCCCTCCCAACTTCAAAGAGCCCTTTTCATTTCTTCAAATTCCTCTTTAGTAATTTCGCCTTTGGCATATCGCTTCTTTAATATATCCAAGGCTGTTTCCGATTCTGTGCTTTCGGAATGATGCTTGTCCGAATCTTGCATCCAAGGCGGTCCGAAACCTCTTCGTCCTGACCTCCGGAAAAAGAAGACCATCATAATAATGCACATTATTACGGGGAATATCCACCATACTCCAAACCCTCCATTGTCAGGTCCCATTTGTTTTACTCCTTTCTTTTAGCCATCCATATATGGCTGTTATATTTGTGTATACCAGGTATTGTTATATGCTTGTCAACTATTATGCTGTCAATTTCGGTATTGTGCCAAGTTTACAACATATCAAACAGAAAGTCAATAAGATATGCGTAGCAAGTATTAAAATACATTCTTTCTGAAGAGTTAAATCAATTCAAATACAGCCTTTTCCAAATCAATAGCACCACCAATCATAACTTCTTTTACTACATCAGAATTACATTTCCCCATCATCTTTAATTTAAAACGAGATATGTAGGTTTTCCCGTCTGATTTTTTATAAACAGCAACTCGCATGGGCATAAACGGAAGCATTCTGGTGAAGTCATCTTCATTTAGGATGGCAACAGCGCCTTCAGGTTTACAAATTTCAAATGTTACCATATCCCTGGTTTCAAATTCATACCGGGCATAATGCTCTTTCATATCTGTCTTTTTAGTGACATCCCATCCATTCTTCTCCAATATTGATCTAAGTTCTTCCACTGTTTTATTAAACTCGTATTTGCTTTCGTCTTCCAGGAACATCATTTTCGACATAGAACAACTTGACAGCATTAACAATGGAATCAGCATTAAATGCAAACGATTATTGCTTCTTTTCATGTCAATAAGTTTTATGATATAGGTTAAGTAATGTCAATACTTCAATAAATTACTACCAATATATATTCTACTGCCAATATTTGTAATACAGTAAATGTATATCATATAATACAGAAAGTCAATGAAAAATATTTTGGCAGCATAGACCATGTCAGGGAAGTAATTCTCACAGCTCTTTTTAGCTGAAGTTCAGGGTGGACTTATGTCGGTTGGTTTTATAGGTATATCATCTTCCATAATCAAAGACATTCAAAAGACATAGGCTTTGAACTCGATGAGATTATTCGGGGTGGCATCATTTTTCACCGTTAGGTGGTAACATTCCTACTCGGTGTTATAAGCCAATTCACTATCTTTGTGTTCAAATACTTGGCGAATGGATAAAAACAAAGGCAAGCTTGAAATCACAGAACTCTTCATGGCGCAAGCCGACATTAATCGGAGGTTTTACGGCACGATAAAGCGAGGTTGTGATGCAGATGGCACTCCGGTTGTCAGAGGCAGGATAGAGGTGCAGGATGGCTTCGTATTGGCTCAGGCTGACTGTCAGGATGACCTTGGGAAAATGCTTGACGAGCTTGTGAAATTGGTGTTGGATATGGATCTACATTCGTATGTTGGTGCAACACAAATAATTTCGGGAACAACTTGTTTTCTTAATTGAACCAATTAAAATCGATTTTAATTTCACCAGAAAATCCAGATTCTAATTCGTTTTTAAACAAGATCTAGCTTAAACAGATGTTAATTACTGATACTCATAACAGCAAATAATATGAAGAAGGATATATGGATAATAATATTAAGTGCGTTGGCTATCGGCGGATTTATTTGGGCAATTAATGAGAAAACATTAAGAAAAATATCTGAAGAAAAGGGAAAGCGATTCGAGAAGGATTATTTGGCCATATTATCACTCTACTTAGATACACAGGATGACTTGCCCTCGGAAATTAAACATCAAATAATTCAGCTAAGAGAAAAATATACAGGAATCCAAGATAACGTTTCAATAGAATTAAAAACCATTATAAGCTTGATTGAAAATGGCAACGAAGAAATTGCAATTGAAAAACTTACAAAGATCATCGAGAATCTATTAAAAGATAAATATGTTGAAGAGGGATATGCAAACTCTAAGAAGGACTGTCCAAAGCTTTATACATTACTGCAAAAAGCATATCAGTTTAAGTGGATCTCTAAAGCTAAGTTGAATGTTTCATGTTTCCTTAAAGATATAAGGAATACTGAAGCGCATGAATTGGCAGTAAAATTCCCTAAAAACTGGAAGTATATATCGTTTCTTGCGGGCATTGAGATTTTGTACAATCTAAAAGGAATATCAAGGAAATCAACTCCAATATTAAAAACCATTTGATGAGTAAAGAAGATGTGAAAACCTCGTATGAAATTAATAGATTTAATCCTCTAGATCTACTTATAAAGTTTAAGTCTATTCTAGAAAATGGCAAAGAGCAGTCTTTTATTCAAGGCAACACAAGAGTCAACGGTTCCTTTAATAAACTATATAAGGAGTTTGATGAAGCTAATGAAAAAAAGAAAAGGACTAAGTCTGATAAGGGTATTAGTGAATTTCTTGATTGGCACCAAGTACATATGTATGCAAGAGATTTTTGGACAGATCTAATGAGCGCAGCTATCAATCATATTGATCCTAGTTCTAAGGGGAATTCTGAATTATATGACTATTTGGACGACTCGTCAAAATTTGAAGATGTATTATATGGTTTAGAAAGTTATTATAGGGATCACACTCTTCATTCCGTTTGGGTTTACCTTATGGGAGTCCAGCTAATGAGCAGCGATGGAGAACTATCTTTTATCCCTGAAAAATTGAATTGGTATCTATTTAATGATATTGAAACAGGTGCAAATCGATATCCCTATCCACCTCTTTTAAATAAATGGGCTGTTCTTCGGGAAGATATCTTTAAACACCAATTAAAAAATTATAGAGAAGCTGTTTGGTGCATCATCGCTCTATGCCATGACTTAGGATATTCGTTAGCAAAACTAAATAAGCTTAATAAAAGGGTTCTTGATGTATTAAAATATTTCCACATTTCTGACTTTAATCGTGTAGGTTACTCACTTGACATCGAACATCAATATCTAGTTGAACAGTTTCTTGAGATAATGGCTATGGATGTACGAATTGTACCCGGTGAAGAGTTTCAAGAATTGAGTGACAATAAAATATTGGATAAGTATGCTAAAGTTGTGAGTATTGATCAGATTCTCTCTGAGCTAAAATCTGACATTGGAGGCGATTTATCTAAGAAAATCATGGATCTAATTGATAAAAAGGATACTGAGAAAGGATCGATCATTGATGAAATTGGAAATATTTATAGTGAGAATCCCAATAAGAATACTATTATAGGCATTATTAAAGATTTTGAGGAAAAAACATTGGTGAAATGTTACAGAGATGATTCTACCTATTGGAGATTGTGTAATGCTTTAGAAAGAAAGGAGCATGGAATTCTCAGCGCGTATTTGATTTATAAAATACTTGGAATTTTTGCAGACACCTCCATAAGAGGATCAGCAGAAGAGTGGGGGCTTGAGGATCAGGAGGTTATATATAATATTATCCGCGGTGATATTCTTTTCGCTATTGCTCAACATGAATTTGCTTACACGCATATCAATCAACTTGGGAGTCTAGCTGAAGTATTAATTTTATGTGATGAATTAGAAGAGTTTACGAGATTAGGAAGAAAATTACAATCAAGAGAGTATACAGATACAACCGCGGAAACTGGAGTTAGAATCACTAAAATATCTCCTTTGCCAAATGAGAACGATAAGGTTATTGGTGACTACTTAAAAATTGAACTTGTATATGATTCGCAGCATAAGGAACCAGAAGATTTTCTTCACTTTTTTTGGAGGAAATTAAGAAGAATATGCACACTATATTCACTTGATCAACCTAAAGATGAATATGAAAAGGTTTATTTCCCAATAAAAGAAATATCGGTATATTTCAAATATTTGAAAAACGAATATCTTTCTTCGCTAAAAATGGTTGGTAGTAAAATACAATTTACTTCTGATTTACCAAAGAAAGTACCTGCAGGTAAATTAATACCGGCAGAAGTGTTTAAGAAAACAAAGAATTACAATCTTATGTGTGTTGATGATAGAATTTATATCCAGCAAGACGATTCTGATGAGAATCTGACAACACTGAGGGACTGGTTTAATATTAAAGATTGATAAGGAAAATGACACCATACGGTTACGAACTAATTTTAGACCTTCATGAATGTGATTCGTCAACTTTTAATCGAGAAAGTATTGACGATTACTTTGAGACTCTATGTAAAGCAATTAAAATGGTGAAATGTGAGCGATTTTGGTGGGATGATGTTGGTGTTGATCCTGAAGAACAGCAGATTTCACCTCATACAAAAGGCACTTCGGCGGTTCAATTTATATTAACTAGCAGTATAGTAATACATACTCTTGATCTTCTTGGTAACGTTTACATTAACATTTTTTCGTGCAACCCATATGATAAAGAATTGGCAGAAAAGATCACCAAGGAATGGTTTATAGGGAAAGTACGCAATAGTCATTTTATTGAAAGGATTTAAGTATGATATTAATAGAAAAGGAGATTAGAATCCCTTATATAAAAGAAAATACTTTAATAGATTATTTTAAAGAAAGTGTAAATAACTTACTTCAGGAAGATGAAATTCCAATAAGATTTTCTGTGACAAAAACTGACCAATCTTTTTTTTACTGCGAATTAGGAGTTATTCAAAATAGCTCGATTGGTTTTCCCAAGGAAAGAGATACAATCTTTGAATTCCGGAAGCGTAAATTTGAGAATTGCAACAGCTTTAATGCAATTATGATAGTGCCGACGGGTATTGGATGTGAAATTGGAGGGCATGCAGGGGATGCCACTCCTGCTGCAAGACTATTAGCTTCAGTTTGTGATACTTTTATAACTCACCCCAATGTTGTAAATGCATCAGATATCAATGAAATGCCGAAAAATGGTCTCTATGTCGAAGGCAGTGTATTATCTGATTTACTAAATGGAACGTGTGGATTAAATAAAATAAGGTCGAATAGACTTTTGCTATTAATTGACAAGCATCAGGAAAGAAGAATCACAGATTCAACAATTAATGCAGTATCTGCTGCCAGAGCAACACTAGGTCTTGATTGCCCAATTGTTGCCGAAATTGATCCTCCACTCCTGATGACAGCGGAATTCTCCTCCTCAGGATCAGCAGTCGGGAAAGTTGAGAACGTTAATAATCTATTGCATATCTTAGAAAAATATGAGGGTCAATATGATGCTGTTGGAATAGCCTCTGTAATTAATGTTCCAGAAGAATATCACTCTGAATATTTTGAAAAGAAGGGCGAAATGGTAAATCCTTGGGGCGGTGTCGAAGCCATGCTGACTCATGCAATTACTCTTTTTTCTGACTTACCAACAGCCCATTCTCCAATGTTTGAATCAATGGAGATATCCAATTTAGATGTAGGAATAGTAGACCCCAGAATGGCAGCTGAGGCAGTCTCAGCATGTTTTCTACACTGCATTTTGAAAGGTCTTCACGATAGTCCTCAGATAATAAGAGGTATGGATATGTTTAGCAGGCCTAATATATTGACCGTAGAAGACATTTCGTGCGTGGTAATACCTGACAATTGTATAGGTCTACCAATTTTAGCAGCTATGCAACAAGGTATCCCAGTAATTGCAGTTAAAGAAAATGCAAATAGAATGCAAAATGATTTAAAGGCATACTCCTTCGATAAGAGTAAACTCATTTTTGTAGAAAACTATCTTGAAGCCGCTGGAGTAATGTCTGCACTAAAAAGTGGTGTATCAATACCCTCGATCAGAAGACCTTTCAAGGACACAAATAAGATCTATGAAGAAATAAATTTGGACATTAACTCGAAAGGATCATTTGCCGAACGAGTCTTGAATGATTTAATATAAGCTATAGTCCCATAATATCCTGTTATTTAGACGTCTATAAAGAAGATTTGAATTCCGTTAACTTAACTGTCAGTCCATTCGGAAAGTACGCACTGATATTTGATTGGCCCGGTTTTCAGGGAAATTGACGGACAGACTTATTCCAACATCGTAATGAGAAGGCCATATCTCTCCCCCACACGTTTGGCTTTCAGGACAGTCTTATAGCTGCATTTGGTAATTGCTGAGATCTCCCTGGTGGTTCTTCCCTTGTTTAATAACTTCAAGATGTTTTGGGTCTTGGGTTTGTCAAGAAATTGTTTTTCGGACTCATTGGATCCCAAAGGGCGACCTAATATGCCACCGTTCTGAAGATAGACTTGACGGCCTGTGGCCGTTCTGTCCCGGATATTCTCCAGTTCAAGCTCGTATAAACTGGACATGACTGAGCTAATCATCTTCCATATCGGATTCCGCTTACCACCTGGTCGGCTTTGTAAACCAAGATTACGAACCACAACATTGACTTCATGTTCTTCGAGCCATTCCAAGACCCTAAGGCAATCACCAGTATTTCGGCCTAACCGGCTATATTCTTCCGTGTGAAGTTCACTCACCTTACCGGATTCAACCAATTCAACCAGTTCCTTGGCTTTTGGTCTTTCTCGAAAAGGAACGGTTCCGGAAATCTTGTCGAAAAGAATCAGATCGTATATGGTTTCATCAGTTTGAAATCGGTTACCAGATTGTCCATGTGTGCTAACCCGATTATATTTGATTTTCATACCCATTTCCGTTACCATTTAAGTCTGACACTTATTTTGCTTCATTTACGCCAAAAAGAAGGGACTCTAGGCCCCCAAACTCGTTTCCTCATATATTAAGATTAAAAGGGAATCGATATTACTGGTAATTCCATTTCAATTGACAATATTTTCATAATACCTGAGTCTCATTCTTATTTCGTTATCAATAGCAGGAAGTTCAGCCAAATAGAATCGATCGTGACGATTACCAATAACCTCTGCAATCAAAATATGCTCATTTTCAACTGAATAGTCTGTTTTCAGTGGATAAAGGACGATTGTTAATAGCTCACTGATTTCCATGATTACCCATTTACGTGGGTACAAATGTAATATAATAATTCGCATTATTACCCATGTTCGTGGGTATTTCCCTATCTTAGCAGCAAATCTAAAGATTCCATGAGATCAGATGACTCCGCAAAAGTGGATAAGAGACTTACTATTATTGGCGACCAGGTCAGGAGACTGAGGAAGGAGAAAACTGATCTAAGCTATATTGACTTTGCGGCGAAGATAGGTATGAATAAGAAAACCTACTATAAGGTTGAGCGGGGGCTGGAAGAATACTATCTGAGTACCCTGATTCGAATTATCGCATTCTATGAAGACATTACGTTGGAATCCTTTTTCCGGGAAACTGAATTATAATTTCTTGTAGCTTCCGCTTTCAAATTATATTATCCGGTAAAATTCCTCCGTGGGGGAGCTACAATCCGTGGTTTTTACCGTTATTTTCTTGCTTATACTCCAACCACATATTCTGCTCTCCTCCATAACTGCCAATTATATGGTGTTTAAATGCATCGAAACCGCAATTAACGATCTCCTGATCTCACAAATTTTTATTAAGTGAAGCAGTATTTATTTAGAAATACGAATATTATGTCCAAAACTAAATACAGGAAACAGGAGGTCCCGGAAATATATCACAAACGCCTTGCCTACACGGGGCAACTATTGCGTGAGTACCGTTGGGGCTCCGGCATGTCAAGACAACAGATTGAAAAAGAATACGGCATCTCTCGCAGAACTATTGAACGAATTGAACGTGGTCGTCCTATCTCGATGATTTCTTTATATCGTTATGCATCATGTTTTGGCTTGGAACCCTCTGATTTGCTTTTTCTTGATTCGGAAATTGGATAGAGCAGGTTTCAGGATCCACAAGAATTTGTAGAGCAAAAACCGAATTAATAATAATCGAGGTTAAGGTGATTCCGGCCATTAATTGGCGTGAAGATGCCATATGGGAATAAATATTTGAAAATTCATGCACTTGGAAACGCCTATAAACATTGGTGATTGATCATGGCGAAAAAAAATAATCCAAGCAAAGTGGCAAAAAATGGGAATTCTTTGAATCTGAAACGTATTTATATAAAAATCACACTCGGTGTGGTTCAAAAATAACTCGATTTAAGAATATTGAAATGAATAAAACTGTAAGAAAACCATATGGCAAGATGAACCTAACATTGGAAATGGATTTCTATCAATTCTTAAGGCAAAAGGCACGTGATGAGCACCTGCCTGTTTCGACCTACGTAAAAAAGTTCCTGATGGATAACCTATTGAATAATAAAACTGAAGAAAGACTGGAAAACTAAAGAACTGAAGACTATCCCTGTTGAAAGGCCGAAATACTGTAAATATTTGAATTGAAAAAGTGATTACTGAATAGCTGCGCAGCATTATAATCACACCAGATGAGATTGGTTGGATGAAAGTCATCCGACCATGATCACCTGACTCTCTCAATCTTATCCCAAAGCGGGATTAGATTCTTAATGTCGGATTTTATGATGTACAAGAATTTCGATGAAAACGATTTCATCGTACTGGCATCGCTATGCTCGATCAGAATTGGTTAAGCGACAAGAATAATAGTAGCAATAACGAGATTGAATTGGAAAAAAAGAGCATTTCAATCCCAAATTTAAAACAAACAACATGGCACAGTGGAAAAAATATGAAGATGAGTTCAATCCTAAAAGATGTTATGATTTATTAGAACATTTTAATCTACTCACTGGGGAACAAGCAATTAAAAGATTTGAATTTAATAGTACATCATATATTGATGATGGATTGATGCTTGATGAAGAAACTCTTCAGGTAATGAGAGAAGAAGACGTAAAGATTATCGAAGGCCGACCTAAATCGATTTTTTACGATGATATCGGTGTTATTACCGTAAGTCATGAATATTACACATCAGCTTATCTGATTGGTGAAACAATTGATGATTGCCTGCTCCTTGGTGATAGTTTATATGGTAACTACATAATGAAAATAATCAGTCACTATTTAGAGACTGGTGAATATGGATTTCATGTATCATGACTGTTTTACTAAGAACACCATATGGAGGCATGATAATATCAGAGAAGTTATTTTCAGACTTGGATAGACTCTATTACATGCTCTTTTGAGCAATGTCGCAGTGCAAAGAATAATAAGATTAAGAATGAAATTAATGAAAAAGGAAAGAAACGAACGAAAGAAACATCTGATTTGGCAGCATCTTCAAGAGGAGGCTGCTCAAAAAGAATTCAATGAAACCCTTGACAATATGAATCGGTTGCTTAAAAATCCCGAAGCTCTCCAGCGCATTAGGGAATACTTTGGCTATATAAGAAACCAAAACTATCAGGAAAGCAGAAAATGTGTTCCGGAGAAGCTTTCTGTTGGAATTAGGAAAAGCATCAGTGATAAGGACCTGGAGCTACTGAATTAAATAATAAATATAATTTAAAAAACAATTGAAATGGCAAATTTATATAACACCAAACTAGTTTGTACGAGCAATAGCAAGCTATTACAAAAAATTGACCCAGATGAAATCATCAAGGAACCCAATAGTGAGTTTCTCTATTTCGAAAATGGAGCTTATTATTTTACTACACGCGATGGCACTATGCATGAAAGTATAGTTGCATTGTCTAAGAAATATCTAGCAGAGATTTTCATTGCCCAATTCTGGAATGTTGAATTCTACGATTCTGAAATCCAGACCTTCAAATATATCGATGGTTACTCAAAATGCACTAAAGTAGAACCGAACTATGGGTACTGCATTTCACATATCGAAAAAATAATTGGCAAGAAGACCGTACGGAGATTCATGAAAGTTGCATTGAAACAAATAAGAAGGATTGATGCTATAAACGATATTCCGACGGCTAAAAATAATAGGATGGAAAGGAAGCATAAAATCAGTTCATCTATCACCATAAATGTCGAGGACGAAGAATTCAAAATAGAAGCTACCAAGATAGGATCCTCTTTTATAGAGGTTAATGGTTTTATCAAAGAAGCTCCCACTCCAAGATGGCAACTAATTGAAAAGGAGAAAAACCAAATCGTCAGGGTTGTTTATCCATTGGATAAGAGCATTGATGAAACTAAGGATGAAGAGTTTGCTGATGTCCCATTTTAGTTTTGAAATAAACAACATAAATTAAATCAGACACCTTGTTCAGTAGTCCCGGCTTCTCAGCACAAGGAATCAAAAAATAATACTATTAAAAACTAATAATAATGTCATATCACTCATACACAATACTTGAATGTACCAATCCAGAATTAATATCCTCTGGGAGTACCTTCGTTAAGGAATCAAATTCCAAATTACTTAAGATTGAAAACAATAAATCACATTTCGTTACATGGAAAAGCACAATGGATAACGAAATCTTTAGGCTTTCGTTGATATTCCCAGAAGATACCTTCACTGCAAAATGGCATTGGGACGATGACTATTATGACAGAATAATTTACTCTTATGAGTATAAAAATGGGCAATGCAAGGTTCTTGGCATTGAGCCGGAATATTTGTTTTTCAATCATCCTGAAATTAAATGGAATGATGAACACTATATGGCTTTTCGAGACCATGTATTAGAATACCTAAAACGTCTGGATATTGTAAAAAAAGTAAACGGCTGTTTTGAGCTTGACAAATTGAACAATGAAAGAGATGAGTATGGATATGAGTCACAAATAACCATTACTTACGAAAATGACCAGTACATGTGGACTGCTGAAAGAACTGGAATATCTTTTATAGAAGTTTCCGTTGAAAAGAAGGCACCCCGAAAAAACAATCTCGAAAAGAGTACAGACATTAATGAGATTATTGATTCAACTTCAGATGATGGCCTTCCGTTTTAGGAAAATCTAAATCAAAAAATTACGGAGTTGAAGATCTAAATACTTAGCTCAACTCCAAATTTAAAACAAGCAAAATGAAAAAAAACGAAATAAAAACCATAGACTCTGATATTGACTATGAAAGTCCAAATGGAGTTGATAATTGCACGGCAATTATTGACGACCTGCATGATGCGCTTTATAATGAGTATATTGATGACCCGTGCCTCCTTCTTCACCTCCACTACCTCAACGTGTATCAAATTGATTATCCTGAAAGTTCTTTATGTCATCCTGATGTATTCAAAGCAGCACGAAAGGCTTTCACTCCAACACAAGTCATTGCACTTTACCATTACTCAAATTTTGATGCAAAACGGAGCAGATGCCCAATTGATAGAAAAACTAAGATTTTCAACGCATTGAAGTGGTCAGAAAGTCTACTTGAATACAAGATAACCGATGTATTGGAATTCCAAGAAAAGATTAGGTGGATGCCTCCAGTATTGTTTCAGGATTTTACGGATATACTATATGGGTCAGGAATTATGAGGTACATGTGTCCTGAGGACAATGACAGATTAAATCCATTCGAAAGAAAAATTGACTATGCTCTAAAGATAGGATATCAAGAAGGCCGAATAGTTATGCATTCTCATTCATACACAGTTTTAGCATGTACAAATCCAGAACTAATATCATCAAGAAGCAATTTCGTTAAGGAATCAGTGTCACAACTGCTAAAAACTCACAACTATCAATCCCATTTTTTTACAAATGGAAACACGATGGATGAAGAACTTGTTGGACTATCTGCGAGATATCCAGACGAAATATTCACTGCAAGTCAGCACATAATCACAGACTTTGGTGAAATATTCGTCTACTATTTTGATTATACAAATGGTATTTGCAAGGAGGTTGCGAGAAAACCGGGATACAAGTTTCACTGTGTTGAAGAAAGAATTCCTGAAAGCAAAGAGTATTCGTATTTCAGGGACTATGTTATGGAGAGATTGAATGGCGTTGATGTTGGAAAGTTGGAGGATGAAGGATTTCGACTTGACAGTTTAATCAATGTAAACGATAGGAATGGGTATAAGTCATATGATAGTATAATATATGAGGGTGACCAATGTAAATGGATTGCCGAGGAAATACGATTTTCTTATGTGTCAGTATTAGTTGAGACGAAGGAAGCTGGAATAGGAAATCCCCTTGAGCAAGAAGATTAGATTTGGCTCAAAACACAAGACTTTCTCGATGATCTTCCACGATAGGAAGATCAATGTCAAAAAATAACGGAGTTGAAGTACTTATTTATGAAAACATCTCCAATAAATTACAACATACAAAATGAATAGTAATGAACCCCCTGAAACTCGTGCATTAATTAGCGGTGTGAGCAAATACCAACATTGCGATGAAATTGATTTGGGTGATGCGGAATGTCTTAGCCATGATGATTTATGTCAGAATTCATGTGTATTCAATCTCAATCTATCCAATGATATTATGGATATATTCTGGGTGGCCGAAATAACAGATTTGTGTCTAGCAGGCAACACCTGGTATACGGAACTCAGAGATTACTTTTCGGAACATGAATACAACAACTATTCAAAATACTTGTGTTACCAAGGTGATTCTGGCTTTTACTATTGCAATAAAGATAGCTGTACGGGATGCACACATAGCTGCACTGAAAAAATAATAAATGAGCAATATGTTTTGTGGGAGAATTATGTTCAGCCGATAGTATCGGATCCTGCCCTTTATAGCAGATTGAAACAAATGCTGATGATAAATATCTAAAGCAGCAATCAAAACAGGGTAGCTGATTTAGCAAACTTTAAAAATAAATATAAAAAAATTTATATGAACAATGAGAGAAAGAACATATACAGGTACGATTGAAGAAATCGAACAAATGCGTTTAGAAGAAGCACATGAAAAGCAAATCATTGCTGCCTTCATGGAGATTGAAGGTATTGATATTATTACCGAAGAGGAAATGACCGACCTTTTTGGGGATACTTATTTCCATTTTAATCTATATTATATTGGACCAGCCTACTTTAGCGGCTGTGAACACATATTCATATCAGATTACGAACAACACCTATTAAACAATGGTTACGACCCAATAGCATGTGATTTTCTTGATGAAAGAAACAGAACCGATTATCTGATAATACCAATCGTTGATAGTATACCACTATGGGACATAGTTGATGAGGATTGGTCAACTCTTTCCTATACATGGGAAGAAATGATAGAATCAGATATATCGGATTATTATGATGCCCTTTGGTTGGATATCCCTATTATACCAAACTGGCGAATTTACTCAGATGAAATGAGGCATACTTTAATGCGTGTGTATTATAGTTTTGAAGGGTTATAACGACGGAGTAAACCACTACCACTTCCCCGGCAATTTTAGGCACTCGGTACACCTGGCCTTATCTTATCTAGAGATCAGTCGAAAATAGCTGCTAAACGATCTTCTGTATTCTGGTGAGATGCGGATATCAAGAAATTCTTGGAACCCGTGCAAAGATGGTGTCAATTGAAAAAAGAAGAATACAAATATGACGTATTATGAAAGAAATGAAAATCGTAGAATGGACTGAGCAATCCTGGAACCCCGTAACAGGCTGTAATAAAATATCTTCTGGGTGTGCAAATTGTTATGCCAAGGAAGCAGCAGAAGGTTATTTGAAGAGGTGGAAGAATCCAAGATATACGAATGGGTTTAACCTGACCCTGCATGACGACTTGCTGGAATTACCTATGACATGGAAGAAGTCAAAACAGATTTTTCCATGCTCGATGTCAGACATATTTCATGAAGACATCCCCAGCGACTTTATCAGAAAATTGTTCGATATAATTAATAGATGCCCCCAACATACTTTCATAGTCCTGACCAAGCGTGCTAACCGAATGTTGAAACTCTCCCCAACATTAAGATGGTCTGAAAATATTTGGTTAGGTGTCACTGTGGAAGAGGCCCGATATACTGGCAGGATTGAAAAATTGAAGCAGACAAAGCAGTTAATATGTTCGTGTGTGCTGAACCACTGCTGAGTGATTTAGGTGAACTGGATTTGACAGGTATTGATTGGGTGGTTGTTGGTGGTGAGTCTGGAATAAATTCAAGGCCTTGTAATGAAGAATGGGTGATACACCTGCGTGACCAATGTAAAGCACAGGGAGTACCATTTACCTTCAAACAGTGGGGTGGTAGATTTCGTAAGCGTAATGGTTCATTATTGCAAGGCAAATACTACCATGAAATGCCAGTGTCAAATCAGGTAAGAATTTATAATAGTGCTAATGATAAATATGAGCGATAGGACCTCAAATCAGATCCGTAAGCCTATGATCCTAAGAACTGCATCGACACAACAGTCAAAGATGATAACAGATTATATTCGAAAGATATTCAACGTATTGGTGAACTTGATTAATCCGGTTATGGGAGAGTATACAGATACGGAAAATTATTAATGATTTTAAAAACAGATAACTATGACGATATATTTTTATTCAAAGGAAGATTTGGTTCAGGATATTGCTGAACACGAAAAAGAAGAAAAGATTATCGCTGACTACAAAGAAGCGGAAGGTATTGAGACCATTACTAAAGATGAACTTTTAAACCTTCTAGGTGATAATTATTTATACAATAACCTATATTATATTGGGCCCTATTATTGTAGCGGAGATGCATATTTGATTATATCAGATTATGAACAGTATCAAATAGATAACGGTTACGACCCAATCAGTAACGACTTTTTTGATGAATTAAATAGAATTGATTATCAATTTATTCCAGAAGTTGATACTGTTCAGCTATGTGATATTGAAAATGAAGATTTGTCGATGTATTCTTTCACAGCGGATGGATTGGTTGATGCAGCTTGTGTTGATGAAAGACTTGTGTTCTGGATGGGACTCCCGATATTGTAGAAGCCAAGACTAATTCTGATAGTTTGGGGATGATTTAGAGTTGCGAAACTAAGCTAAACATCCAAAATATTTTGTAGGAGAGATATGTGTTGCCGTTTGAATCGGATTAAGTCAGAAAATAGCATATAGTCACTTCGCCGATAGCCTTACCATAGCTGGGTTCCCAAGAAACCGGGATTTGATTCTGTTAGCTATGAAATTGATGCCAGTTAGTGCGAGATTATAAGGCCAGGAACGGCTTCATTGCCATTCATTGCCATCGGGGTACCACAACTGATCCCATACAAGGATCGGCTTTAAATAACCCTTAGACACCCTCCTTTTTTTAGGGATGATAAGGACATGTAGAGAATTTGGAAACAATGAAAAAAACAGGTTCATATGGAAAAAATACGTTCGTAAACCGGACCACCTATAATCGTTCACGTGCAGGCCGAACGCATTACAAGAAGTCCTTTGCAATGGATATATACAGAAACCCGGAACTGGACTTCACGGACATCGGCTTGCTAACCTGGCTCCTTAGTAACTCCAAAAAATACGTGATAAACAAAAACAAGGTCCGGGAACGTTCGGGTTTATCGGAGAAGAAGTTCCTGACATCTTGGAAGAAATTGCAGGATTTGGGGTATGTGGCAAAAATACCGTTTCAAGGGGGTGTTGAGTGGGTAATCAATGAAATACCAGTGCATTACAGCGTTCACTACAAGTAAATGTACATGTTGTAGATGTACATGTTGTACGGGTACCCAACTACTATATATATATAATATTAAGCAAATAAATAGCTTAAATTAATAATATACATAAAGAAGAAAAGGTAAAATACCTTCCCTCTTTATTAAGAACAAACGAGTCCATTCGGCTGTGCCAGCCAAACAGGACTTCAATTCAGTTGTTTTTGGGGGTTGGGTTGGGTGTTGGAGTTCA
>Ga0255054_10000886_pt1 | contig 17418 bp, 11 predicted proteins | sample JV7_2_23_MG_FD_188634 | JGI IMG/M metagenome (GOLD analysis project Ga0255054, IMG submission 188634) | Seawater microbial communities from Jervis Inlet, British Columbia, Canada - JV7_2_23 | ecosystem: Environmental > Aquatic > Marine > Inlet | place: Canada: British Columbia | collected...
ATGAAAGAGCGGTAACGCCATTTAACGAGTATACCGGCTGGTCATACTGGAGCCGCCGGCGGCTGGCCCGCACTTCCCACCACGTCGCGAAGCGAGGTCCGCGAGAAGTGAGGGCTATTCCTTGCGGCGCATCTTATGAAACTCTTTGCTCATTAGATTGAGCGCCTTCTCGATGGTTTTCTGGGCCTTGGCGGGGCTGGGGTTTTCGGGGACGACAGCGACGACCGCACCGCGCCAGACGATCTCCTCAGTCTTGGGGTTCCAGATATCGACGACCAGCGTTCCCTGGCTGAATGAGGAGACATCCATACCGCTTCCCCACAGCGGGCTCCACCACCACCCGGCGCTGTAGTGGTACTGGTAGAGGGTGACGTTCATTCGCATCGCCTGATCCTCGTCGGTGTGATAGGTGACGAGGACGTCAGGGTTCTCCTTGTCCCGTTTCATGCCGCCGTCCTGGAGTTTCTTGATGATCAGAAGCTTGATCATCTCGTGCACCGGTGGCGCCTTGTCGATGACCGAGGTGTCGAGTGTGTCGCGGTAGTCAAACGTTTTGATGGCTCCGAGGTCCACGTTTTGGTCGTAGCCCACATAGGCCTTCATCTTGGCCGCTGCGACGGTGCCGACGACGAGCAAAATGGTGACGGCGATGAACAGCTTGCGCATGAGATCTCCTTTAAGGTCAGTTGGAGTGTAACCCGGCGATGCGGGCCCGCAATTCCCCGGTCTCACGCTCGAGCAGTGGATTGACCTCCAGCGCGCGCCGCAGACCGGCCGATGCCTCGGCGGCCAGCGCGGCGCGACTGCGGGGATCTTGTTCTGTCTCGGCCTGAATTATTTTCAGTGTGCTCTCGGTGACCATGGCGCTGGCAAGGCCCGGGTTGCGGGCAAGCGCCTCTTCGATGAGCCGTTGCCCCTCGATGAGCTCGGCCCGCACCGACAGGCCCTCGCGAAGTCGCCACTCGGCCCTCCATTGCTGGACCTCTGCAGCACTCTGATAGGCGACCGCGTTCTGCGGGTTGGCGACCAACGCCTTGTCGGCGGAGTCCGCGGCGGCGTCGAGGTGCAGACGTGGCGACTCACCCGAGAGCAGAGCCCATCGCGCTGCGATCAGCTCGACCGCGGACTGTACGGGATAGGCCCAGAAGATCTGGGGATTGAGCGACAGCGCACGCTCGAGGTCGAAGCGAGCGCCGTTCAAGGTCTCGGTGGGTTCCTCCCCACTGGCGAGCACGTGACCAGCCAGAGTCCGGCCCGCGAGACCTCGGTTGGCGTAGGCATAGGCGTATTCCGGATTGCGCTCGATCGCGGCGTCGAAGGCGGCCACTGCTTCTTCCAGTGTGGCGCGCGGATCCGCACCGGTGCGCATCTCGTAAACTGCTCTCCGCCAGAGGGCGATGCCCGAGTTGTTGTAGGCGTTGGCATAGGCGGGGTTGAGGTTGATCGCCCGCTCGAAAGCAGCTACCGCGCGATCGAGAGACGGCCGGGGGTCGATCCCGATGCCCATCTGGTAGAGGGCGAGCCGCTCCCAGGCGTAGCCGAGGTCGTCGTGCGCCAGCACCGCTCCCGAGTCGATGGCGATCGCGGCCTCGAAGCTCGCCACCGCCTCCTCGAGGGTGGACTGCGGATCTTCCCCGCCGGCGATTTCGCGCAGTGCGGTGACCGTGAGAGCACCGCCTCGCGTGAAGAACGCAGCCACACTCTCCGGGTCGAGATTAATCGCGCGGTCTGCGGCGGCGATAGATTGGTCAAGGAACGGCCCGGGATCGCCGCCGCGATCGTTGACCAGATCGGCCCACCGCCAGTAGAGGTGCGACAGACGTTCGTGCACACTGGCGCGTTTGGGATCAATGGACAAGGAGCGGTCGCAGGCGGAGACCGCCCGGTCGAAGGCCTCGAGTACCGGTGCGCCGCGGCGGCTTCGGATCTCGAGAATCTGGGTCCACCGGCCACACTCGCCCTCGTGCACGCTGGGGTCGGACCGCGCGATCTCGGCAGCCAGTGCGTAGGCGCCGCCTGCCTCGTCGAGCAGGTTGAGCGCGCCATCGGCATCACCTCGAAGGGCCCGCTCGGCGCCCATTTCGAGGAGGATGTCGCCCTCGAGACGCTTCGCCTCGTAGAGCCACTCCTCGTCCGCAAATGCCAGACGGGTGGCGGTGAGCGCCTCGCCAAGATTGCCGCCGTAGAACGCGATCAACGCCTCGGCGTAGCCGGCGCCCTCGACCGATGAACCGCTGCCGGAGCGAAGGTGGACCAGGGCGGGGTCTCGAAGGTCGTGTTCGATCTCGTCGACGCGGGCGGATCGCAGCTCCTCGTTTTCGATCCGCCGCGCGAGATCGAGCTCGCGTTGGTAGAGTCGTCCGAGCACCATACCGAGGGCGTAGGACACGCCCGGTCCAGAGTAGCCGCGGTCGATGGCGAGCTCGAGGTGGCGGCGAGCATTCTGCTCGTCGAGCAGGGTCAGATAACCCCTCCCGAGCGCGTAGTGGCCGGGGCCGTCGCTGATCGCGCCGAGCCGGGCCATCTCTGCCTCGATTGCGGCCATCCGTTCCCGGATGGCGCTGCGTTCGGGCGTCCGATCGTGCAGCGGCATCATGGCAGCGACCCGCGCGAAGCCTTCGATCTCCTTCGCCTGTTCGGTCAGAGACTGTGCGATGGCTGCCTGGCGGCGGGTGCGGAGGTTGGCCCGCAGACTGAGGGCGCCGAGAGCCGCAAATGACAGGGCGACGATCACCGCCGCCGTCACCAGGCCCGGGTGTTTGCGGATTCTCTTGTTGAGCTTGTAAACGATGCTGGCTCGTCGCGCCGTGATGGGCTCGCGGTTGAGGAAACGGCGAAGGTCCTCCGACACCTCCCGAGAGGTCGAATAGCGCCTTTCCTGCTCCTTCTCCAAGCACTTGAGGACGATCGTTTCGAGATCGACCGGAATCGTCGGCTCGATACGGTGGGGAGGTACGGGGTCCCGTGCGGCGACGCCCGCGACCACTTCCGGGTAGGAGCCTGCGTAGGGAGACTGGCCGGTGAGAAACCAATAGAGCGTGGCGCCGATCCCATAAACGTCTGTCCGCCGGTCGAGCTTGGAGGTTTCCCCGCGCACCTGCTCCGGTGAGCAAAAGGCGGGGGTTCCGAGGATCATGCCTGAAACGGTGAGCTCGTGCGGCGTATCGACCTCCCGCGCGATTCCGAAATCCACGACGTAAGGGTGCCATGCGCCTTCGGGCGTGCGATCGACCAGGATATTGGCCGGTTTTATGTCGCGGTGGATGAGACCGGCCTGGTGGGCCGCGTGCAGCGCGTCGGCCACGTCGACCATGATCTCCACCTTCTGGCGAACGTCGACGAGGTCCCCGATTTCCTTGATCGAGCCGCCGGCCACGTACTGCATCGCAATGTAGGAGTGGCCCATGGCGTCGCCGACCTCGTAGACCGGGCACAAATTTTCGTGCTCCACCTTGGCCTGGACCTTGGCCTCGCGAAGGAATCGCTGCACCTGGTCGGGGTCATCTCGACGGAGGAATTTGAGCGCCACGAATCGGCCGAGGCGCGGGTCGCGTGCCTTGAAGACGTCGCCCATGCCGCCGCGTCCGATGAAGTCGATGAACTCGTATCGGTCCCAGCCCGGAACTGGAAAGACTTCAAACGGATCGCCTCCGGGCAGCTCGGACCCGTCGTCGGCGTCCGAGGCGGACGGGTCGCGGGGCAGCCAATCCTCGTCCTCGAGACCGAGTTCGCGAGCGAGGCGGGCGAGGGTATCGTCCTGCAGCAGGCTGTCGGGGATGACCACCTCGAGAGAGGGATCCTCGAGATCGTAGAGCCCTGCTTTTTGGAGCCTTTCGCGCACCTCGACGATTGTGGACTCGGCCTGGCCCTCGGTGATGTAACCCTTCTCCGCCGCCAGGCGCAGAACCTGCTCCGCCGCGGCCGCCGTGTCCCGTTGTCCGTCGTCGTTTTTGGGTGTCATTGCTTCCGTCTCGGAAGACTATAGCGTGTCCAACCCGTGCCCGTGCCCGTCTCCGTCTCCGTGGCCGATGGGCGTGAGGGGATGAGGGAGTGAGGGAATGAGGGCCGCCCACCCACCGTCGTCTCGGGTATGCGCTTCCGACTTCGAGGTGGCTCCTTCTTCAACGCTCTTCCCGTCAAACAGATCCCTCCGCTCGGTCCGTTCCGGCCCTCGGTCGGGATGACATTCGCACTGGGCTGCCAAGGCCAGCCTGTGCTCATGTCACTCTACAATCGACGCCCTCGTGATGTAATCCAGCTCCGGGAACTCCGCCTCGAGATAGTCACTGCCGAGACGGTAGAGCTTGCCCTGCCCGGGCCCCTTGCCGTTCGGCTCGCCCTCGCCATAGCCGCTGTACAGCTCTTTGACGGACTCGAACCCCTCCACCACCTTGCCGAAGGGGGCGAACCCGCTTGCGTCAAGATAGGAGTTGTCTCCGTAGTTGATGAAGAATTGTGCGGTCCGCGTGTTGGGACCACCCGTGGCAAACGTCACCATGCCCGGATAATTGGACTGTTTGACCGGATCGTCTTTGATACGGGCGTTGAGCCAGACCTTTGAGACGGCCGGGTTGCCGTGAAATCCCGCTTGCGCCATGAACCCCGCTAGGACCCTGAAAAAGGCGACGTCGTTGAAATAGCCGATCCCGACCAGGTTGTAGAAGCGGTCGGCGCCGCGAGGTGCCCACTCCCGATGGACCTCGATGATGAAATCTCCGGCGGTGGTTTCCATCTTCACCCGATACACATCAGGGGCCTTTTCTGTGGCCAGGCCGGGGTCGAAAAGGGCGGGATTGGGCTTGGCTGCGGCCTCTTCTGCGAAGACCGTACCGGTAAACATCAGCGCGAAACAGATCAGGGCCGTGCCGATGGAACGGATTGAAGTCATGGTCTCTCTCCTCTGGAGCGGTATTCTAACCGCTCCATGTCCGCAACGCTGTGCGGTCCGTCGAGAGCCCCGGGCGACAGAACGCGGCTGCAGAGTGAGCTGCAGCCATCGGGATCCCATTTTCTGTCGCCGCTCAGCGGCTCGTCGCCTCCCTTCACCGCCGTGCAGGGACGAGGCACGATGGATAAAGAAGGCCGAATTCAACGGAGGAATAATGAGTTGCCGCCTGGGCGGGTGGCCGGCATTCCGGGCGTCGCGACTCGCGCCGATCGATGCCCTGCGTTACGAGTAGGCCCCGTTTTTCAACGAAAACTGTATCGTTATTGGCACACATTCCGAATTAGAATCTTGTGCGATTCCCGAGCCCGGTCCTTTCCTCAGTTTTCCTTCAAATTGTGGGGTATTCCGGGGCCGGCCGAAGCTGATCGGTAGGGAGGACCTCGGGGAGCCGAAGGTCCTTTTATGGGTTTTGTTTCGGCGTTCGCGAGCCGGCCCCGAAAATCCCCACGAATTGCTTGAAAAAGATTTCACAATCGCTGGAAATTTAGTATCATATCGGCGTTTGTTAGGGGAGCTACGTTCTTGCGATAGCGTCCGGAAATCAAACGCTAATCTCAAGAACATCGTCACAAAACAAGGGCTGAAAGAAGGAGGAGAACGTGAAACCTATTTATTTCATCTATCTGACCCCGGCGGTTGCCCTGATCGCCCTGATCTTCGCCTACATGCGGGCCGCGTGGGTGAAGCGTCAGGACGAGGGGACGGATCGCATGAAGACCATCGGGAAGTGGGTCGCCGATGGCGCGATGGCGTTTCTGTCGGCCGAGTACCGGGTGCTGGCGATCTTTGTTGTGGCCGTGGCCATTCTGCTCGGCGTCTCGAACCAGATGGTGGGCGAGGCGCAGAACACCAACTGGTTGATCGCCCTTTCCTTCGTTCTCGGTGCGTTCTGCTCGGCCCTTGCCGGTTACTTCGGGATGAAGACCGCGACCGCGGCGAACACCCGAACTGCGTCGGCTGCACGCGGCGGCCTCAACGACGCCCTTCAGGTCGCTTTCAAGGGCGGCTCGGTGATGGGTCTGTCGGTGGTCGGCCTCGCGCTCCTCGGGCTCGGAAGCCTGCTCGTGGTTTACACCAGGATGTACCCGGCGGCGCTCGAGGGCGGCAACGCCACCATGCTCGTGCTCAATATCCTTTCGGGCTTTTCGCTTGGAGCATCGTCCATCGCTCTCTTCGCCCGTGTCGGCGGCGGCATCTACACCAAGGCCGCGGACGTGGGTGCCGACCTCGTGGGCAAGGTCGAGGCCGGCATTCCCGAGGACCATCCCCTCAACCCCGCCACCATCGCGGACAATGTCGGCGACAACGTCGGCGACGTGGCCGGGATGGGCGCCGACCTTTTCGAGTCCTACATCGGTGCCATCATCTCGTCGATGATCCTCGGCGCCGCCTGGTACGCGGGCCTCGAGGCCGCACAGACGGGCTCGGGCATGAACGCCGTCGTGTTGCCGCTGGCGATCGCCCTCATCGGCATCTTTGCCTCGTTCCTCGGATTCTTCCTGGTCCGGACCAAGGAGGGTGGCGACCCGCAGAAGGGTCTCAACCGGGGTACCTTCGGCGCCGGCATCCTGATGGTGATCGGAACGATCTTCGCCATCAAGGAACTGGTCCCGGCCGGTGGAGTCACGGTCACCGACATCATCACCGGTGAGGCAGCCACCTACCAGTGGTGGGGCATTGCCATCGCGGTGGTCGCGGGCCTCTGCGCCGGCATCCTGGTCGGTATCATCACCGAGTATTACACGGCGACCTACCGCAAGCCGGTGGGTACCATCGTCGAGGCCTCGAAGACCGGTGCGGCGACGACGGTCATTCAGGGTATCGCGGTGGGCATGAACTCGACAACCTTCCCGGTTCTCGTCATCAGCGCCGCGATCCTGCTCGCCTACACCTTCGCAGGCCTCTACGGCATCGCGTTGGCAGCGCTCGGCATGTTGTCCACGATCGCCATCCAGCTGGCGACCGACGCCTACGGGCCGATCGCCGACAACGCCGGCGGCATCGCCGAGATGGCGCAGCTCGGACGCGACATCCGCGCCCGCACCGACAAGCTCGACGCGGTCGGCAACACCACCGCCGCCATCGGCAAAGGTTTCGCCATTGGTTCAGCGGCGCTGACCGCACTCGCGCTGACCGCCGCCTTCCTGACCAAGATGCAGGGTCAGGTCAACATCGACGCGGCCAACCCCTATGTGCTCGTCGGTCTCTTGATCGGTTGCATGCTCCCGTTCCGATTCTCGGCCATGGCCATGGTGGCGGTCGGTCAGGCGGCGCAGGACATGATCCAGGAGGTTCGCCGTCAGTTCCGTGAGATCCCCGAGCTGCGGCCGGCCCTCGTGGCCGCGCGGGCTGCCGAATCCGAAGAACGCGAGCCGAACGCCGAGGAGGCGGCGGTGATTGCCGCGGCAGACGGCAAGGCCGAGTACTCGCACTGTGTGCGGATTGCCACCGACGCAGCCATCAGGAAGATGATCGCCCCCGGCATCATGGCGGTGCTGGTGCCCGTCATTGTCGGCGTCATCTCGGTCGACATGCTCGGCGGTCTCCTGATCGGCGTCACCATCTCCGGCGTCTGCCTGGCGATTTTCCAGGCCAACGCAGGCGGCGCGTGGGACAACTCCAAGAAGCAGGTCAAGGATCAGGGCCACTCGGAGTGGGGCGACGACTTCGACGAGATGCACAAGGCGACCGTTACCGGCGACACCGTCGGCGATCCCTTCAAGGACACCTCGGGCCCGTCGCTCAACATCCTGATCAAGCTGATCTCGGTCGTCGCAATGATCATCGCGCCGATCCTGTACGCGATTCATTTCGGTTAATCAGAATCAATTCGGAATCTACGCCGGGCCTTCGGGCCCGGCGTTTTCTTTGGCTATGAGCTATGGGCTATGAGGGCCACCGGCCCGATACTCGATACTGGATACTCGATTCTCGACTTGTCACGGCGTAGTGCGAAGCACGAAGCCCGTCCCCGTTCCCGATGACCGCCCGCTGTCGCACCCCTCGATGTCATTTCGAGCGAGGCCGAAGGCCGAGTCGAAATCTGTGGGTGGGGCGTCGAAATCGCTTCCCCGTTCCCACCCATAGATCCCTCCGCTCGGGCCGTTCCGGCCCTCGGTCGGGATGACAATTGAAAGTGCCATTCCGAGTGAGGGCGGGCGGGATTCCTAATTCCAAATTCTTCTCAACAACCGATGGGATCAGGTACCGTATGACCCAACGGAGGTTGCCGATGCGCCGTGCACTGATTCTCGCAATGTTGATTACTGTTGGATGTGGCGGCACTCCCGAGGCGCCACCGGTTGAAGCAGCCCCTGCGATTGAAACTGGAGTGGCCCGCTTCGGACAGAGCGAGATCTATTACGAGCTCACTGGCTCGGGTGAGCCGACGATTGTCCTTCTCCACGGCGGAATGCTCGACTGCCGGATGTGGGATGAGCAGTTCGAGCAGCTTGCGCAGACGCACCGGGTTCTCCGTTACGACGCTGACGCTCACGGCAACTCGACCCTGCCTCCTGACGCCTATTGGGACTCCGCGAATCTCCGTGAGCTTCTGAATACCCTCGGGATCGAACGTGCGGTTCTGGTGGGGCTCTCGCTCGGCGGGAAGACAGCGATCGACCTCGCCATCGAGAACCCTGAGAGAGTCGAGGCAATCGTTGCAGTGTCCTCCGGCCTCAGTGGTTATCGTTTCGAGTCCGACGTCTACCTCGAACTCCGGGACGTCATGATCCAGGCCTGGCGGGCGGGGGACTTCGATGCGGTGGCGGAGGCATTCCAAAGAGCGTGGACCGATGGGCCCCAACGTGCGCCCGAGGATGTCGACCCGGAGGTGCGTGAAAAGGTGCGGATGATGGCGCGCAACGGTCTCGAGCACGCGATGGAGGGCCGGTTGATCGATCCCCCGGCCATCGAGCGCCTCGACGAGCTCGAGCTGCCGATGTTGATGGTCGTTGGCGAGCTCGACCTGCCAGGCATCCACGAAATAGCCGACAAAGTAGTGGCCGCCAACCCCAACGCCGAGCTCGTCGTCGTCCCCGACGTAGCACACATGGTGAATCTCGAAGCCCCAGAGGCGTTCAACGAGCTGCTGCTCGGATACCTCGCAAGGTTTTGAAAAAGGCTTTACGGCTTTACGGCCGTACGGCTATACGGGTTTTAGGCCAGGGGATGCAGTGGCTGATTTGCCGCACAGCCGTTCTGCCCTGGGTGGGCGGATCTTGCATCCTGCATCCTGCATCTTGTATCCGGGTGGGCGGGTGGAATCCGGCTTCGCCTATGGCTACGCCGTGATTGTTTTTCCGCGCCGTCGGCGCGGAAAAACAAAAAGCGCCCCGCGGAAACCCGCGGGCTGAGATGCAATAAGACCGTATTGCGATGAAAATTAGCTATTTTGGCTCTGATAGAAGCCCATGAGGATCTTGGCGACCTCGGGCCGCGCGAATTCGCCGGGCAGATCTTCGCCTGCGGAAAGCATGGCGCGCACCTTGGTGCCCGACAGGAAGACGAAGTCCTCCTTCTGGTGGCCTTCGGGGGCCTCGCGCATCATGATGACCTTGCCGAGCTTGGTCGAGTAGGCGGTGTGGTCGGCCTCGAAGATCTTGAGCTCGAGGGCGCCCTCGGGCACCTCGTCGTGGAAGACGGCCTGGGCGTCGAAGGGACCGTAGTAGTCACCGACACCGGCGTGGTCGCGACCGACAATCAGGTGCGTGGCTCCCATATTTTGACGGAAGACCGCGTGCAGCACCGCCTCGCGCGGACCGGCGTAGAGCATATCGAAGCCATAGCCTGTGATCTCGACAGTGTTGGGCGGGAAGTAGAGCTCGACCATCTTACGGATGGCGGCATCGCGGACGTCGGCCGGGATGTCGCCGGGCTTGAGCTTGCCGAGCAACATGTGGATCACGGCGCCGTCGGCGTTCTCGCGCTCCATGGCCATGCGCACCAGCTCTTCGTGGGCGCGGTGCATCGGGTTGCGGGTCTGGAAGGCGACGACTTTGTCCCAGCCGTTCTTCTCGATCGCCTCGCGGATCTGCGTGGCGGTGCGGAAGGTCTCTGGGAACTCGTCGTCGAAGTACGAGTAGTTGAGGACCTCGATCGGACCGGAGATCAGGGTGTTGCCGACCGTGTTGAAGGCCTTGACACCGGGGTGCTCCATGTCGTCGGTGGCAAAGACCTTCTGGGTCATGAACGCCATTTGATCGGCGGTTGCCGTGTCGACCGCCTCGACGGTCTGGATGGCGAGGACGGGGTTGCCGTCCACATTGGGGTCGAGGAGCGCGATCCGCATGCCGGCCTCGATGCCGGAGGCGTCCTCGACGACGTTGACGATCGGCACCGGGAAGAAGAGACCACCGGTGGTCACCATCTTCTCTGAGACGGCCAGCGAGTCTGCCAGGTTCATGAACCCGGTCAACGGGTTGAAGTAGCCGGAGGCCATCATCACCGCGTTGCCTGCGGCAGCTGACGAGATCACGATCGACTTCAGACCCGCGGCCTCTTCGATCAGGGCCGCACGCTTGGCGTCGTCCGCCACGTACAGGGGGTTCAGGGTGTCGGAGCCATGTGGTTTGATCATTCTGCAATCTCCCTATTTTATTCACGCCTCTGCCGAGGCTCGTTTCATGGTTGTTATTCAGTGTCAGCCGTCAACTGCTCGTGGGCCATGGCCAACGTGCGGTAGAGAATATGTGCGAACTTCGAGTAGGGGAGGGTCAGGAAGAGGGTCAGCACGATCGCGAGGTGGATCACGTAGACCGCGCAGGCGAGGATGGTTGGTACCGCGATGAAGCGGAACAGCTCGGTGAAAACGCCGGTCGCGATGACCGTCAGCACCACCCACAGGAAGAAGCGGTCAAAGGCAGTGGTGACGCCGACCAGCTTGTCGCTGGTGTTGCGGCGGTTGAGCCACAGCAGCAGGCCGCCCAGGACGAGCGCGACAGCCGAGATATTACCGAGCCACTTGACCCAGTGGGTGATGGGAACCGGATAGCTGTAGCCGAGGTTCAGCCACGAGAAGAACACCGTTTCCCGGTAGAGGTAGACGACCGCGAAGCCTGAGGTGATCGCGGCGCCGATAAAGCCCCACATGACAAGGAAGTGCCCCCATCTTCGTTTGAAAACGCCCCGGTCGCAGGTCGCGAACTTCTTGTGGAGTGCGATGTCGATGAACGCCGGTATCAGCGCCCCGATCAACGACCCCTTGCGTTCGGAGTTTGCGCCCAGCATCTTCCAGTATCGGCTCCCTGAGGAGAACATCGTCAACAGCACGAAGAAGGTGGCGGAAAAGTAGGTGATGTAGATCAGGGTGTGTGGGACGAAGTGCTCGTAGTGGAATCGGCCGTCGGCTGCTGACAGAGCATCATCGACCAGCGGAATGTGGATGCCAGTGGCGCCGAGCAAAATGAGCCAGTAGACGAGTGGGCCGAGGACCAGCAGCGGCCAGGTTTTTTTAGCGTTGCCAACCAATCGTCCGAGGAAGGCCGGGGTCGCCATCTTCTCGACCACCATCGCGCGCACCGACGCCATGATGTCGCCGGGGTTGACCTCGCGCGGGCAGCGGACCGAGCAGTCGTTACATTGGTGGCACAGCCACGGTCCGGCATCGCCCATCAGGCGATCTTCCATGCCCCACTGCGCCCACAGGATTTGCCGGCGTGGGAAGGGCGCGTTGGCCGGCGCCAGCTCGCAGACGCTCGAGCAGGTGGCGCACTGATAGCAGCGGGCCGCGTTCTCACCCCCGTGATCGTAGAACGCCTCCCGGAAGTCCGATGACATGTTGATGACCGGAATCGAGGCCATACCTCCTCCTTCTTCCTGGCTCTAGAAACCCTTGAGCGGGTTCGGGCCCATTTCGTCGAGCTCTTCAGCGAACTCGTCGAGGATCTTGGGCACGCGGTCGAACTCGTCGTGCGACAGCTCTACCAGCTTGACGCGCTCGGGCTCGAGGGCGAGCCGTTCGAGCGTCTCACCGACGTTGTCGAGCCGGGTGTTGGCGAGCTCGGAACCACGGACGTAATGGCACTGATAGTCGTCACCGAACTTGCATCCGATGAGAATCACTCCGTCTATGCCGCGCGACAGCGCCTCGGCGAGCCACACGATGTTCAGGGAACCGAGGCACCGGACCGGGATGATCCGAGTCCATGGGTTCCAGGTCGCGCCGTTGGCGGCTGCCGTATCAAGGGCAGGCAGGGCATCGTTCTCGCACATCAGGGCGAGGATGCGCGGCTTCTCGTCGTAGTCCTCGGGGACCTCCATCGCCTTGATCATCTCGGCCACCATGAGAACCGAGTAGTCCTGGAAGTTGATGATCCGTTCCGGGCAAGCGCCCATGCAGATGCCGCAGCGACGGCAGCGGAGCGGGAAGTACTCCGGCGTGCCCTTCTCGTCCTCGTTGAGGGCCCCGAATGGACATTCCTCGGTGCAGCGCTTGCAATCGGTGCAGCGCTGGAGGAAGAGGTCGGCGTAGGCTGTGTCACCCGCTCGCGGGTGGACCGCCTCGCCGCGCTTGGCCATCTCGATGCACTGGACCGCTTTCATTGCCGCGCCGAGGCCGTCCTCGGACGCCTGCACCGAATCCATCGGCGCGTGCACCGTGCCGGCGGCATAGACGCCGGTTCGGCGGGACTCATAGGGGAAACAGATGAAGTGCGAGTCCGGGAAACCGTACTTGAGGGTCGGCAGGTCCGGGCCCTGGCGGTATTCGAGGTTGAGGATCTCGGTGCCCTCGTGCGCGACCAGCTCCTCGGCGCGCGCCGCCGAGGTCTCGCGGACCTGCGAGCTCTCCGAGGTCTCGGCCTGGTGGCGTGAGTCGTGGAGCTCACGGATCAGCTCGCCGTCAGCGGAGGCAGGGACCATTCCCACCGCCAGCACGACGAGATCGGCTTCGATCTCGACGTTATCGCCGAGCATGCTGTTGGCCACGTGCACCTTGAGCTGGCCGTTGGCCGATACCTTTTCGACGTCACCGCGGGTCATCATCCCCGCCGCCTCCTTCTGGGCGGAGAGGAAGAAGTACTCCATGTGGCCGGGGGCGCGGATGTCCTTGTAGATCACCGCGTTCTCGATCGATTTGTCGATCTTCGCGACCTCCATCATCTGCCGCAAGGTGTTGATGCAGCACTCGGACGAGCAGTAATTGAGGTGGTTTTCATCGCGCGAGCCGGCGCACTGGATGTAGGAGATCCTTTTCGGTGTACGGCCGTCGGATGGGCAGGCGATTTTGCCGTCAACCAGCATCTTCTCGAACTCGTGCGAGGTCACGACATCGGGGGACGCCCCGTAGCCGAGATGGTCGAGCTTGGAAGCGTCGTACGGTTTGGCGCCGGTCGCCTGGACGATCGAGCCGACGGTCATTTCGAGGCCGGAAGAGCCGTTGAGGCTGACCTTGAACTGGCCGGGCTGGCCGTCGATCTTGACGATGTTGGTGGTGGTCAGGACCTTGACCTGGTGGCTGGCCTCGATCTCCTCGATCAGCTTCGGGATCGGGTTGGCTTCCGGCTGCTCGTAGGGAGTTTCTTCCGGCGGGATCGACTTCTGGTCGGCGAGCAAACCGCCGAGCTTGTCGTCCTTTTCGACCAGGACCACCGGGTGGCCGAGCCCGGCCGCCGTCAGCGCGGCCTCGAGGCCGGCGCGGCCGCTGCCCACCACCATGACGGTGTCGCTGATCTCTTCCGCCAGCGGCTCGATGGCCTTGACGCCGTCGAGGCGGGCGAGGCCCATGCGCACCATGTCCTGGGCGCACATGGTTTTATCTTCGTCTTCCTCAGCGTTCGTGAGCGGCCAGGCGCAGTGCTCGCGCATCGCGGCCCTGACCATTGAAGGACCGTCGACGGTCAGGGCGGCGAACTCACTGGTCTTCGCCCGTTCGGAACAGGCTGCGACCAGGATGCCGTCGAGCTCATTCTCAGCAACCGTGCTTTTGATGGCTTCCAGGCCCTCGGGGGCGCAGAAGCACTCGTGGGTCAGGGTGCAGGCACAACCGTGCTCATCCGCCGCTTCGATGACTTCGTCAACGCCGATCGCTTCACCGATTCCGCAGCCCGTACACAGGAAAACGCCGAGCTTATCCATTACGCCCTCCTTCCGGCTGCCACGAGAGCCCGGGCCGCAGCTCCGGTTGCGTCTCGTACGGATGCGGCGACATCCTCCGGACGCCTCGCGACGCCGGCGACAGTCACGCTCGAGCCCATGTCGTCGAGAACAAAGCCGTCATCATCCTTGCGGGTGAAGACCGCGAGGTCGTCGTCGACCGCGTTCGGCACCATGCCGGTAGCCAGCACCACCAGGTCGTGCTCCGCTTCGAGGACTTTTTCGGTCTCCACGTCCTCGACTTTCAACCTGAGGCCCCCGCCGTTCTGCTCGACCTTGCCAACCTTGCCCTTGACGAGCTTGACGCCTTCCATGGCAGCGACCTTGAGCAGCACGTCTTCGTTGCGGCCCGGTGTGCGGCGGTCAATGTAGTACATGGTGACCTCGGCTTCGGGCAGCTGTTCCTTGACGTACTGCGCCTGTTTGAGGCTCGCCAGGCAGCAAACGCCCGAGCAGTAGTTGAGGTGGTTGACGTCGCGTGAGCCGGCGCACTGGACGAAGGCCACGTTTGTCGGCGCCTCACCGTTCGACGGCTTCTGGATCTTGCCGCCGGTGGGGCCGGACGGCGCCGCCATCCGCTCCATCTGGACGTTGGCGATGACGTCTGAGAACCCGCCGCCGAGCTCCTCGAGGTTCTCGATCGGGTAGGGCTTCCAACCTGTAGCGACGACGACCGCATTGACGTCCACCGTTTCGGTGGACTCCGTGGCGTCGAGGTCGATCGCGCCATAGGTGCAGGCGTCGGCAATTTTCTTCGCCTCATCATCGGTAACTGTGGCGCGATCGAAGACGTAGCGATTCGGCCACGCGTTGGGGTGGGGGAGTCTGATCGCCTTGGCCTTCGACATGCCCAGGTTGTGGGGATCGTCGACCTCGGTCGTGCAGACCTTTTCGCAATCTCCACAGGCAGTGCAGTTGGCTTTAACATACGCCGGATTGTCGGTGATTTCGACCGCCCAGCCGCCGTCCTTCTGTTCGGCGCCGGTGACGCGGGCGCCGGTGAGGACCCGGATCCGCGGGTTGCGCTCGAGCCGGCGCGTATTGATTTCCATGCCACACGACGGCGGACACATCTTGGGGAAGTAGTTGTTGAGGCGCAGGACGCGGCCGCCGACCGACGCCTCGCGTTCCACCAGGATGACCTCGGCGCCGGCCTCGGCCGCCTCGAGGGCGGCGGTGATCCCTGCTATGCCGGCACCGATGACGAGCAGCCTCTTGGCTTCGCTCATTTGGTACTCCGATCGACCACTCCCTCGCGCACCTTCAACGTCGGCTCCGCGAACATCGCGAATCGGAGCCACCTAAAGGCAAAGCGGAGAAGGGCCTCGTCATTTGTCTTGAGCTCTTCGATCGCCTCGGGCTGGATCTCGAACTTTTCGCAGAACGAGGACTCGAAGACGAAGTCGCGAAAAGTGTCCAGGTCGTAGCAGGCGGTGTAGAACATGTGCATCCGCTTGGGGTCGAGGGTTCGGCCGCCGATGAACCACGGGTGGCTGACGAGATCGCGGAAGCCGGCCTCGAGGGACTCGCGTTCCTCGATGCCCTGGTCGTCGCGCCAGCTCTTTGAGGTCCACTCCCTGCAGTCGGGCTCATGCCGTCCCTTGCAGTGGTCGTCCTCGAACACGAAGAAGATGGGGTCGGGCTCCTCGCCGGCGCGGGCCGGTGGGATCGCCATGCCCAGCGGATACATCCGGCACGCCCACGGACGATCCTCGTAGACCGAGCAGCCCTGCTCACCGACGAACGGGCAAGGCTTGTTCTCCTCATTTGCCATCCTCAGGATGACGATCGGCAGCTGCAGGTCCTTGGTGATCGGGTTCGAGGTGTGGGTCTCGAGAAAAACGCGGGTATTCATGTCTAATCTGCGCGCCAGGTGAAGGACGTCGATCGGGGTGAGGATGATGTTGACGTCGGCGCAGCAGGAATTGAAACAGGGGACACCGGGGTGGCAGGCGAAACTGAATGTTTCGCCCTCCGCGAGCTGCCGTTTGTCCGCCAGGAACTGCGGCAGGCTCGTGTCTGCGGTGCTCATGTGGAGCCTCCAGCCTCGTCGCCGTTGTCAGCGACGTCGGGATCGGCTTGCTCGCCGATCGCGGCCTCGATGATGCGGTCCTTGAGGGCATCGGATGACCACACCGCCAGCGGTGATTTCTGACCGGTGAGTGGGTCGAAGCGGTAGCGGTATGACGCCTTGACGGCGTAGTTCGAATCCATGTGCTGCCATCCGCGAACGAAATAGGGGCAGTCGTCGTTGAAGCACGCCAGGTGGAACTCGCTTTCCCAGCCGGAGTTGTCTGGGAGCTCGAAAGCCTGCAGCGGCTCGTTACAGTGGGGACAGACGGGGTGTTCTTGAGTGGTCAATTTTGCCTCTGGAAAAAGGCCCCAGGCGCTGGAGCGCCTGGGGCCGGAGTAGAGATCGAAATCAGCTCATCGGGAGAATGTCTCGTTTGAGCATCTCCCACTCTTCCGATTCCGGATCCATCTTGCAGTTGACGAAGCACAGCCAGTTGTCGTTATCCAGCTTGGGGAAGTCGGCGCGGAAGTAGTAGCCCGGCCAACGGGTCTCCTCGCGGAACAGGATCGTGCGGACGTGCGCTTCAGCCTGGTACATGCGGTGCACATTCTCCCAGCACCGCATCAGCTCGTGGAGGTCCTCCGCACCGAGGTGTTCGGCGTCTTCCTTGAGCATGCCGAGCAGCTCGAGGCCGCGCTCGCACATCATCTTCGAGGTGGTGAACTGGGAGCCCACACCACCGGCGTACTCGTCCATTAGCTTCTGCAGACGGAACATGAACATCTTCGGAATGATGTAGTTCGGGTTGACGTCCGTCTGCGAGGTGAAGCCCTTGTGCTCCTCGAAGAGGTCGAGGGGCTTGAGGGTCTTCGCCTTCAGGTTTTCGATGATGGCGTCGTCGACGGTCGGCATCGCCGGGTTCTCTTTGACGAGATAGCGGACCATGGCCTTGGCGGCGATACGACCCTCGGCGTGGGAACCGGAGGAGAACTTGTGCGACGAGGCGCCGGTGGCGTCGCCAGCGGCGAACAGGCCCTTGGTGGTGCACATGTTCTCGTAGCCCCAGAAGTACTCGGGCGGTGCCAGGTCTTCGGGACCGCTGACCCAGGCGCCGGAGGCGCCGGAGTGCGAACCGATGAAGTACGGCTCGGCGGCGGCGATCTCGGAGGACCTCTCTTCCGGCTGGACGTCGCTCGCGGCCCACAGAATGGCCTGCGAGATGGTCATGTCGAGGAAGTCTTCCCAGGCCTCGCTCTCGAGCTCCTTCATCTTCTTCTTGTAGGCCTTTGGATCGTCCTTGTATTCGTCGGCGATCTTCTGGAGGGCCTCTTCCGTCCGCATGTAGATCGGGCCCTTGCCTTCC
>Ga0255054_10000892_pt1 | contig 17380 bp, 20 predicted proteins | sample JV7_2_23_MG_FD_188634 | JGI IMG/M metagenome (GOLD analysis project Ga0255054, IMG submission 188634) | Seawater microbial communities from Jervis Inlet, British Columbia, Canada - JV7_2_23 | ecosystem: Environmental > Aquatic > Marine > Inlet | place: Canada: British Columbia | collected...
CTCCTGCATTGCAGTTATCCTCCGCCATGTCGACCCTCCTTTCGAAAAATCCGTTTAAGAACATGGGACATGCCAGTCTTCGATCCGGCCAGCAGGCCGGCCACGGATCCCAGGACCGGAAGGACCGCAAAACTCAGAACTCCCGTGGCCGCATCCAGCGTTTTCCGTAACTTCCTCACCCCATCCGTCACGTGTTCGACGTTTTCCGCGCTCTTCTCGGCATGGGTCAGAATCCCCTGGACGATGGCATTCGTCTTCCGGAGGTCTTCCGCCGTCATCTCGAACTGCCGGAGAGATTCATCGATGCGGTTTCCCAGCTTTTCAATGGTTTTCAGGAGTTTCCAGATCGCCCAGATCATCACAACGACCGCCACGATGGTCGCAAAGGTCAGAACCGTCAACAGACTCGACTGGGTGACCAAACCGGACCCTCCTTTTTGTTGAAATATCGCAATTGAATGAGGCGATTTCTCCGATACTGTCATTAAAATACAGGAAACACCCTCCACCCGCAACCATTGCTGAAGTACAATGGACGGCACGGGGGACGCTTCGAACCCGCCCGGCATTTGCCGGAACCGAAACCGCCTGCCGACTGTCAGTAGGTTAAGGGGTCGCCGTGGATCCAGACGCTCCTGCGCTCACCCGCCCGAAGAACCAGATGAACGAGGCGGACAGCCGACCCGTAGACCTCCTGGTGGAGTCCTTCCGGGAAGGGAAACCCGGGGCGTTCGACGCCATCGTCAGGGCCCACCAGGACAGGGTTTATTCATTCTGCGTCCGGATGCTGTCGGACCGGGAGGATGCCTTGGACATCGCGCAGGAAGTCTTCCTCTCGGCCTACCGGAACCTGGCGGGGTTCCGCGGAGAGGCTTCGCTCTCCACGTGGCTGCTCCGCATCGCGACCAACCGGTGCCTGAACCGCATCCGCCAGCGGTCGGCCCGGGCCGCGAGAGAGGTTGTGCAAGGCAGTGCGGAAGGAAACGACGACTCGTCCTTCCAGCCTCCCGGCAGGGAGGAGGACCGGCCCGACCGGATGGTGGAAACCCGTGAGACCGGGAAGATCCTGGAAGCGGCGATCGCGAGGCTCGACGAGGATTCCCGGGTGCTCGTAATTCTGTCGGACGTTGAGGGCTTTTCGTACGAGGAACTCGCAGGTGCCGTGGGAATCCCCCTGGGCACGGTGAAATCGAAGCTTCACAGGGCGAGGATGGCGCTGCGGAAGATGCTGGCGCCGGTCGTGTAACGGGTGGCAGAGATGGAATGCACCAGGACAGAGAACCTTCTCTCCGCGTACCTGGACGGGGACCTCCCGGAAAGGGAACGGGAGGGGTTCGCGGAACACCTTCGGCAATGCCCCCTGTGCGCCGGGGAGGAGAAGGCCCTGAAGGAAACGTTGTCCCTGCTCCGGAACCTTCCCGTCGAAAAAGCACCCTCCGGACTGCTCGAGGGGGTGCGCCGTCGCATCGGGCAGGAGAAGGAGACGGTTCCCTTGTGGAAGAAACTGTTCCTGCCCGTCCACATCAAGATCCCGCTCGAGGCGGCGGCCGTGGCACTGATTTTTCTCCTCGCGTACGGAATCCAGAAAGAGATGCCGGCGACGAAGCCCCCCCCGTCTCCCCCTGCGAAAGAGATGGCGGCAACGGTGGCCCCTCCGTCTCCCCCCGCGGCCGACGAGAGCGGAAAGCCGGCGCCGGGCGCCGATATTCAGGCGGAACGGCGGAAGACGGGCGCTTCCCCCAGGCTTCCGGCCGACGTCGCCGACCGGAAGGTCGAGGCGAAAACGGCACCCGTCGAGCCCAGGGAGGAAGCACCCTTCGAAACGGAGCAGGCGAGCACGCCCGCCCCCCCTCCCGTGAAGCCGCCCGTCCTCGCGAAATCGGAAATTCCAGCGGGACTTGCATCCCGTGTGAGCACCAAGGGCGGGACGATCGAACCCGCAACTCCCCGGGAGTCCCCTGCCAAGGAAGCCCCGGAACCCCGCGGGTTCGGCGAGCAGCTGTCTCGGCTTGAAAGGCCGTCGCCGTACGGGAAGGAAGTGACGATCGAGGTCGCCCGGAACGACCGGAACGGAATGGAGGACCGCATCACCAAACTCGCCTTGCGCCTGAAAGGGGCGGTCCGACGGGGAGGGACGTTCACGAGCAGAGGACCGGGGGAGACGACGTTTCTCAGCGAGATCCTGCAGGTCAGCAGCCCGGTCGATTCCGAAGACGACTTTCTCGAAGGACTGGGAAGGATGGGGACGATTCCTCCGGAGGGGATGCCCGGAAAAACCGACATCCCCGCCGGTGCGTCCTCCGGCACCGTCGTCTATACGGTGCGGATCCGCGTCAGATAAACTCCCCGCCTGCGGGGGCCCGGGCAACCGCCTGCGCGCCTCTCCCGCTTGCGGGATTTCTCCTTCCGCGCGGGGAGCCGACGACGTCCCGCCCCCGTTTCATTCCGTCTCTGCTGCGTTGTCGAACAGCGTCCGGTACTTCCGGCAAAGGTCGAATTTGAGATAGGGGATCACCCGCCCTGTCTCCTCCCGGCTCATCGGGAGAAACTTTCCCCTCGCCCTCACACAAACCCTTCCGCCGTAAAAAAGCTCCCCGGTGCTGTAGGCAATACGCCCCGAGTCCTCCTCGAGGCGGCTCGCGATCTCGATCTCCTCCCCGACCGGAACGGGGATGAGGTACTTCACGGTCAATTCCCCCGTGAGGTACATCGGGTGCTTTCCCCCGAACACCGTGGCCGCCCACCCCATCGACTCGTCCAGGAGGGCCGCGATGACGCCCCCGTGCGCGACGTCCTTGTACCCGTTGACGTGGCGGGGGAGGACCACCCGCGCCCGCACGGCATCCCCCTCGACGAAGAACCGGGTGCGCACTCCGCACTCGTTTTCGTCTCCGCAGATGAAGCATCGAGACGAATGAGGAAGATATTCCCTCTCAGTGTCGCCCATCTTCTCTCCTTTCCTGCCGCCCTACCGGAGGGCGCCCTGCCAGGTGCCTCTCCTCGCAAGCTCGGCCGCCACATCCTGCGCCATCTCCCTCCCCCCTTTCTCCCAGAGAGGGGCGATCAGCCTCCCGGGGGGAGCCTGGCCGATCAGCCGAAGCACGGCGATTTCGGAGGAGAGCCGTTCGAGGAAATCCGCGCAGGCGGAGACATATTCTCCATATTCCGGAACCCTCACCGTTCCTCTTTCCCACTCCCGGGCCATGGCGCTCCCCGCCACGACGTGGAAGTGATGGAGTTTCACCCCCTGCACGTCAAGCTCGGAAAGGAAGTTGGCCGTTTCCACGAAGTTCTCCCGCGTATCCCCGGGAAGACCGTAGATCAGATGGACCCCGGCGTCGATCCCCCGGGCCCGCACCGCGGCGACGGCGGCCACGAATTCGGCGACGGTGTGCCCGCGGTTCACCCGCGCGAGAACGGCGTCGGACTTCGACTGAAGCCCGATCTCCACGAAGACGTATCCGCTCCGGCCGATCCCCTCCAGCACGTCGAGCACCTCCTCGCCGAGGCAGTCGGGCCTGGTGCCCACGACGATCCCGGCGACGTCGGGATGGCAGAAGGCCGCCCGGTATAACCGGTCCAGTTCCTCCGGAGGCGCATAGCTGTTGCTGTACCGCTGGAAGTATACAAGCAGTCGGCGGGCATTCCGGTGCCTCCCGGGGGAGAGGATCGTCCGCCGGACCTGCTCCTCGACGGGCAACCCCGGAAACAGGATCCCTCCCGTGAAGGAGTCGTTGTCGCAGTAAAAGCAACCGCTCGTACCCCGGGTTCCATCCCGGTTCGGGCAGGTGAACCCGCCGTCGACGCTGATCCGAACGGCGGTCTCGCCGAGTCGCCTCCGCAGATACGAGGCGTAATTGTGGAACCGAAGGTCCGGATGGATGGGCGGAAACAAGGGGAGTCTCCCCGGTCACCCGCCGACCCGGGACATCGGCTTGGGCAGCAATGGCGGACTGTACAGGCCATGTCCGGCCGGCCTGTCGCCCCCTTCCCCCCGGAGGACACACCGGTCGAGGAGCGAGACAATCCGCTGTTCGAGAAAGTCGAGCAACATCTTTTTATTCTACCAAAGGGGGCGACGCGGATGAGGGGAATCGCCCGTGGAGTTCCGCACGGTGGTCCCGGATCTCCCGGAGAACATCGCCCGGACACCCCGGTTCGCCCTCCTCGAGGCAAAGGCGCTCCGCTTCAGCGAAGGACTCCTCCGCGACGGCTGGCTGTCCCATGTGCATCCGCAGCACACCGATCGTGTCGAGGAGGGTCGAGGTGCGGTTCCCCTGCCGGGAGAGGACCGCTTCCATCCTCGCGGCGGCATCCTCCCTGGCTTCTCCGGAAAGGATCGCGGTCCATGCGAGGTTGTTGGTCGCCTCGGGATCGCCGGGCCGAACCGAAAGCGCCTTCCGGTACTCCGCCCTCGCCTTCCCGTACTCCTTCTTCGCCAGCCAGACGTTGCCGAGGTTTACCCTTGCCTGGAAAAACGCCTCGTTCTTCCGGAGAGCCTTTTCGTATTCCCGGATCGCCAGGTCGAATTCCCCGTTGCGCTCGTACGCCACGCCGAGTGCGAGGCGCTCCTCTGCGGTCAGGGGATCCGAAAGCACGATGATCCGGGGCACTCTCCCGCACCCCGCCGCCGCGAGGACCGCCTGCAGAAGAAGGAGGGAAAGCGCCAGCGGAAGAACGGCCTTCCGGCTGCGGAGGCACCGAAATCCCCTGCCTTTCACCTCGCGACCCTTTGCACGATGACCGCCAGCCTCCCCATCTTCGACCACCGGGCCACAAGCGCGGGGTAGGGAATCACCTTCCCCTCCTCCCTGCCCGAGTGGGCCACCACCCCTTCGGGAGTCACGCCGAATGCGAGCAGGAAGTGCGGTCGACTGAAAACCCACATCCCGAGATCCACAAGAAGGATCACGGGGGTCCCCCCGGAAATCCTTTCCCGAAGGCGCGCGATGTCAAGATCCACGACTTCGGCCTCAAACCCCCGCCGCCTCGCGGCCGCCGCCAGATCGGTGATGAGCGTCCCGCGCAGTCCGGCGGTCCTCGTCTCCCGCACGATCTCCCCGGTCTGTACGTCGCTCCCGAGAAACCGCAGAAGCATCGCAAGCGAGGAGGGGCCGCAGGTGTCCTCCTCCTGGGGCAGGAAGGGAACACCCGGGATGACGGTCCCACCGGCCGCCTGGACGCGCGGCTCCGTCCCCGGGTTCGGGGCGTCCCGCCCCCGGATGCCGGTATCCCCCGCGCATCCCCCCAGAACGAAAAAGGCGCCGCCCGCAAGCAGGACGGCGCCCGTCAAGCGTCTCCCCATCGTCTTCAGCGTATGATGATCTCCTTGTTCAGAAGTTTGACGATCACGATGATGAGGATAATCAGAACACCGATGCCGATCAGAATACCCAATCCGCTGTCCGCGCCCTCGGCCACCCTGTCGGTAAGGGAAGCAAGACGGTGCAGGTCCTTATCGCTCATGGAGCGGATCTTGGCCATCGCCTCTTCCGGGGCCACCCCGTAGTCCGAAAGCTTCTGGAGAACGATCTTCTGCTCCAGGAACGTCTGGAGCTTCCCGAGGTCCGCGTCCCGGAACTCCACGCCATCGGTCCCGTGAGACGCGATGACACCCGCCAGTGCCGTTCCCCGGAACGACCCGAGGACCCCCATCCAGCACGACATCATCAACGCCAAAACGATAAACCAGCTTGCCCTCCGAATGGCTTTCATATACCGACCTCCTTACGAGGATATCCCGCACGTTTCGGTTCCCGTTCCCCGTATATTGACAAAATTCCGCCGCCCGGACAAGAAAAAGGGGGCCTTTCCCCTCGCCCCAAACCTGCCCCGGAACGGGTAAGCGGAGGGGAACCTTCAGTGGTAGCGGGAGAGGAGGGTCGTAAGCTCGGCCAGGGCCTTCTCCATCTCGGTCCGGCGCGTCTCCCGGTCCTGCAGGGTGAAGCGTTCCGCGTTCTCCATCACCCCTGCCCACTTCTGCCGGTCCTCCCGCAGCCGGCTCACGAACCCGTTGAACGCGGAGACGAGCTCCGGCACCAGGTCGCCTTGGCGCATGAAGAACGGCCTGACCGGCGCCCCGGCGAGGTAGGTCCCAAGAACCTTCTCCAGCCCGAACATCGGCCCGGCGATCTTGTGGAGCAGGTTGATGCAGAGCCAGGCCGCGGCCCCGCTCAGGAAGAGGACGTAGGCCAGGATGGAAAGAGCGACGACGGGGAACATGGTCTCCGCGAGGTGTCGAAGGGCGTAATGCACCGCGGCGTACCCGCCCGGGAGGGGGGGCGAAAGGAACAGGTAATGATAAAGGAACAGGAGCAGCGTTCCCAACCCGGAAAAGGCAAGCCAGAAAAGAAGGAATCGTCCCCAGAATGCGCGGCCCTCGGCAGGGCCACTCCTGCCCCCTCTCCACGGGCTCACGGTACGATCCTCCCGATCTTCTCCTTGAGCGCTTCCCATCGTTTTTCGAACTCCACCTGCGACAGATCGGACGTCCGCATCGCCTCCGCTTCCCCCCGGACTTCCCCGATGAGGGCAAGGGTATAGGATCGGACCTCGTCGATTTCCGTCCCGAATTCGATGAACTCCTTGAAGCCCCGGACATTCGACGGGGAAGAGAGGTCTCCCTTCTCCGCAGCCTCGAAAGCCTCTGTCAGCCGGGACATCCCCAGCCGCATTCTGCGCACATACCACAGGAACGCGAGAGACCCTCCCGCGAAAACGAGGGCGAACAGGGCAAGAAGTTGCCGGACCAGGATGCAGCTTACGAACCGGAAGGGGGTCGGGAACCCGAAATGGCCGCTGGCAGAAGCGTCCCCGAGGGCCTGCCGGATGTCACGGAACAGGAGATGCCCGGCCAGCGCGCCGGCGGCAATGACGACGGCGATGATGAGAATCGCGGCCCTTCCCTGCAACTTCGGGTTGACCAGCTTGTTCCGTCGCCGAAACTGGAAGTGGGGATTTCGCTTCATCGTTTTCCGTGGCACTCCTCGCACAGCAGCACGAACCCCCGAACCGGGTCGGACCTCCTCCCAAAGTAAGTACGGTAGGCGGGTTTCGTGCCTGCCGGGGCGCCCGGATTCGCCACCTTCTGGGCGGCGAACGCCCTGGTCGGGGAGAGGAACGGTCCGTGCGCGTAGTGGCAGGTAAGGCAGAGCATCCTCCCCTGGCTGTCCAGCCGGAGATCCTTCGGAACCGCCATGCGGTAGGCCTCGTCCCCGGGACGTACGTTTTGCGGATGGGTTATCCCCAGTCCCTCGATCGAGTGGCATCCCAGGCAGAATGCGTTCGCCTCCGGGAGGAACCGGTCCGGTTCCAGTACGGATTTTATGTAAACGTGGCATCGGCGGCATGTCCCGGAATTTTCAAAATGCGCGTGGGGATTGGACGCGGGATCTTCGGACCCTTCCCCCGATGCAGGGGGAAGGGGGAGCAGCAAAAGGAGCAGAAGCAGCGCCAACAGGAGTTTCTCCGTTTTCCTTACCGCCATATCCCTGCCTACCTCCTAAGCCTCATACGGTCCCGACTTTCCTTTCAACCCCTATCCCGGCGGAATCCAGCCGGGGAACCCCTACAGCACCCGGACGGGCATGATGATCATCGGCAGACCGTGGAACACCAGTTTCCTCTGGGCGAGAAACGCCGTCTGGTTGTGGAGCACCCGGTTGATGAAGCTTTCCTCCTCGAAAACGAGCTGGCCCGCGAAGAACGTGATGTTGGGAAACTCGCCGGCGATCTCCGGCGCCAGGCGGTCAATCACCGTGATGACGTCGGTCCCGACCTCGGAGCGCGCCTCGGCGTAGTAGCCGTGCGCCTTTGCGAACTCGATGTATTGCCGAAGCTGGCCCTTTAAATCCTCCCCGAGATTTTCTATCTCCTCGACCCCCTTGAACGTGCTGGAATCGATCACGCCCGCGGAGAGAAAGACGAAGTTCCGGAACATCCCCGGGAACGACCGGATCACCGAGAAAAAGACGTGCATGCCCATTCCATTGTAGCCCGAGACCATGATGGCGGCGGTGGGGCCGTCCTTCCGCAGAACCGGCTCCTGCTCGGACGGCACCGTCCCGGGAGGAAGCCCCGTCAGCAGCTCATCCAGCCTGCGCATGTACCCTTCCACGTTCCTGTAATGCCGCCTGATCAAAAAGGAAAGCGCGATGAACGTCCCCGTGATCAGCAGGGTCAGCCATCCCCCTTCCGGGAACTTGATCAGGACCGTGGCGATCAGGATCGAGGCGGTCAGCAGAAACCCGACTCCGTTCATTCCCAGCCCGAACTTCCACTCCGCCTCCGATTTGCGCTCCCTCACCCAATGCACGCACATCCCGAACTGGTCGACGGTGAAGGTGAGGAACACGTTGATCGAGTACATGATGACGAGGTACTTCACGGAGCCGCCGGTGATGTAGAGCATCACGATGGCCATCATGCCCATGAAGTACACCCCGTATTTGGTCACCAACCGGTCGGAGAGGTGCGCGAACCGGTGGGGCATGTAGGAATCGACCGCCATGCTCGAGAGGACCTGAGGCCCCCCGAGGAACCCCGTCTGGGCCGCGACGAACAAAAGTGTCGCCTCCGTCACCAGTATGAACGCCACGATCACGCTTTTGGTCTGCCCTTCCCACAGGTTCCCGACAACCCCCTCGATCAGGGAGGCATTGAGCGTTTTTCCGGCGACATGCTGCACCCCGTTCAGCATGTACCCCAGAATGATCCCCCCGGCGACGAAAGAAAGCGAGAGCGCCATGTACAAGAGCGCCTTTTTTCCCGTTTTCACGCGGGGTTCCCGAAGCGTCCCCATGGAGTTGCAGACCGCCTCGATTCCCGTGTACGTTCCGGCCCCCATCGAGTAGGCCCGCAGGAGGAGAAGACACACTCCGTAATACCCCAACTCTCCCACGGAGGATGACATGTCCCTCGACACGGTGGCGGCCAAGGAGGGCAGCTCCGGCACGTGTTTCAGGACGGCATAGAGAACGAGCGGAACGTGGCAGATGATGAAGGCCAGGAAAATGGGAGTGAGGACCGCAACCGATTCCTTGATCCCCCTCAGGTTGAGCACGATGAGCGCCATAATGACGAAGGCAATGGTCGAGAACTTGTACGCCTGCCAGCCCAACGGGAGGAAGCTGTATACCGCATCGACCCCTGCCGCCACAGAGATGGTCACGGTCAGGACGTAGTCGATGACCAGCGCCGAGCCGGAGACGACCCCCGCCTTCTGCCCGAGCAGCTTGGCGGCGAGGATGTACCCTCCCCCGCCCATGGGGAACTTCTCGATGATCCGCGCGTAGCTCCCCGAGATGATGAAGACCGTAATGACCGTGGCGATCGCGATGAAGATCGCCAGGGAGGTGTGCTTTCCGAGGGCGAGGAACGCCTCCTCCGGGCCATAGGCGGAGGAGGATATCCCGTCCGCCCCGAGGCCGACCCACGCGAAAAAGGCGATCAGCGAGATCCGATGGAAGAGTTTCGGGTCGAAGAGGTCGCGTGGAGCTCCCAGGAGGACCCTCTTGGCGCGCTGGAAAAAGGATGCAATCCCCATATAGGTTGGCGCCACCCCCCGGCCATCGATAAAAGCTAATGATATTCGGCCCGGTTCCCTCCGTCAAACCGTTAATAATGGGCAAGTGCCAGGGCCCCCGGGGGGAAAATGGGGGCCTTTGGGACAAAGGCCCCCGATTCGGGTGGGATTGACTTACGCCCAACCATCCTTATGGACAATATCGTGTGGAACCCGGAAAAACTTTAGGGAAAATTTCGCGGGAGGTCAGAAAACCATCTCCACCTCGGAGTACGGCATTGGGTACAGCAGCACGACGAGGTTGTGCAGCCGGCCCTTCTGGTCGTTCACGAAGTTCGGAACCACCCCCATCCGATCGAACCCCATCTTCTCGAACGCCCGGATGGCGGCCTCCTGCTCCTCGATCGCCTCCGCCATCAGGTAGCGCAGGGCCGACTTCTCGCCCAGGTGCCGCATTTCCCGGATTATCGCCGTCCCGAGGCCCCGGTTACGGAACTCCGGCGCGATCTGGATCCGGATCGTTCCGACGCGCTGCTTCCAGCCGGTCCTGTTCCTGTGGAGGGTGGCATCCGCCACCACCTGGTCTCCTTCGAGGGCGAGAATGGGGAGCACCGATGCGTAGTCGAGATTTTCCGCCCACCGTTCCACCACTTCCTTTCGGCTGACGTCTTCCCGGAAGACCATCTTGTCCTCCGCAGGGATCCGGCAGAAGAAGTCCCAGAGCCGGTCCGCATCCTCCCGGATCATCGGGCGGAAGGTAAGCTGTGCCCCGTCGCGCAGACGGATCTCCCTGGGGTATCGTTCGAGCGATATCATCGGTTTTCTCCCGACCCACCGTTATCCATCACCACTCCTCCTTGAACGGCACTTCCACGGCGTCGTACCATTTTGAAAACTCCATGGGGTCGTGGGGGGGCAGCCCCTCCTCGTGAAGGAGATCGTCGATCGCCATGTGGGCGTAGGAAAGGGCATGGTCCATGAAGCGCAGCGCGTCCGGAGACTCTCCTTCGGGGTCCACCGCCTGGTACGACTCGATCGCCTTGCCAAGATCCCGCTTCGGTGCGGGGAGATCCTTCGTTTCCAGGACACTGCCGATCGCCTTCAGGTGCCTTCCGATCTGCCGGTACGCCCGCCGGAAGTCGGTTGTCGTGGAGTCCAGCTTTCTCCATTTGCCGAAGTAGATCCTGTCGTGGCCCGCCCGCAGTGCGGAGTAATCCCGGTCCCGGTAGGGGCACATTTCCTTCCCGTCCGGGCCCTTGATCGCCTCGTGGGAGTCGAAGACAAGTTCCGCTCCGCAGGCAGTGCAGGTCATCCGGGAAAGAGGCATAGCAAAATTATAGCCCAACCGCCCCGGGACGTTGTACAGCGCTAACAGGAACGTTCGGCAATTCAGGAAACGGGAAGAGGAACCCCATGGGAATGATGATCGCCGGACAGCGGGTTGGTCCCACGTCGATCCCTCGATTTCTGCTACAGTTGCCTAGTGCACCGTCTCGTAAATACCTTGGCATTCGATCGCCGCTGCAGCAGCGAAAGCTTCGTTGCGCTTCTTCACCATACTCAACGGTATGCCTCAGTCGCGCGCCTTGCTGGCGCGGCGCATCGACGCTCTCGGTGCGTCAAGCTATTTACGAGACGGTACACCAGGCAGCAAGGGATCGCCGATGAACGCGAATGGATATCTCGATGGACCCGGCCGAACTGCAAGTAATCGCTCCCTGTCTGGGCAAGCGTTTTTCCGGGATCAATGCGAGCATGATTGCCGTAATGCCCGAGCTGACCAGGCACATTCGGATTGCCGCAATGGGGTTTCATATCCCGGAAGGCATTCCACGGATTGGTTTCCGTCAGTTCTGGCGGCATTGCCGCCGTGGTCCATGGAGGATCTGGCACGCACGCCGGAATATCGATATGCTGGCCGGGCTCGTTCTGCGACACCTGCTGCGGTTCAAGCTGATTCTCGTGTTCACCTCTGCCGCCCAGCGACGTCACAGCTGGATCACACGATTCTACTATCGGCATATGGACGGACTGATCGCCACTACGTCAAAAGCGGCCTCGTTTCTGTATAGGGAAGCCGTGGTCGTACGGCACGGTGTCGATGCAACCGTTTTTTTTCCGCCCGAAGACCGTGCCGCTGCATGGGCAAAGCGCGGTCTGCCTGGTCGCCACGGCATCGGGGTATTCGGGCGAATCCGTCCCCGGAAGGGAACGGAAGAATTCGTACAAGCCATCATCCGGGTATTGCCCAGGCGTCCGGAGTGGACGGCGGTCGTTGTGGGCCAGACAACGGAGGAGTTTCGGCCGTTCGAGCTGCGACTTCGTGGGATGCTGAAAGAAGCAGGCCTGGAACACCGCGTCCATTTTACGGGATTCCTGAAGGATTCCGCGGAAATTCCGGAATGGTACCGATCGCTCCGTGCCGTCGTGTGCCCGAGTCGCGTGGAGGGCTTTGGACTCTCCTGTCTGGAGGCGATGGCTTCCGGCTGTCCGGTCGTAGCCACAAGCACCGGCGCCTGGCCGGAAGTGATCACGGAAGGCCAGGATGGGTACGTGGTTCCCTGCCGGGACGTCAACGCGTTGGCGGATGCGATCCTGAGAATCACCGAGGACCCGCAGCGGATCAGCGAAATGGGACAGCGGGCAAAGGAGAAGATTTCGTCCCAATACCGGATCGAGGATGAAGCCGGCGGTATTCTCGCGGTGTACCGGCAACTTTTCGCAGCGCACGGCTCATGAAAAACTGGACCCGATTTATTATTCAATTTCAAAAAGACCTGAAGCTATGGTTTTTTTGCGTCCTCTCCCTTTTCTTTTTCCGGGTAACGCTCATCCTTGTCTTCCGGGAAAGAATCGGCGCCGATGCGCAACTCCGGGATGTTCTGACAGCCATTGTCTACGGCCTTCGGTACGACTCCATGGTGGCCAGCTATACGGTGCTTCTTCCCTTTCTGTTGAGCCTATGCTGTCATTTCCTCGATGTGCAAACGCTGGCGGCCCGTGTCCGAACCACGATGGGGACGCTGTTTCTGATCTTTTCCTCCATCCTTTTCGTGGTGACGTTCGGATATTTCCGGGAATTCAACGACCAATTCAACCACTTCCTTTTCGAATTCCTTTACGATGACACAAGCGCCATTCTGTTGACCATCTGGAAGGAATTCCACCCTCTCCGGAATATTTCCTTGATGTTTTTATTGCTTATTCCCGTGTTTGCCATCAAGAAACGTTTTTTTAGCAAGGAGATGGTGTCCGAAGAAACGCTTTTACGATTCCGGATTCCTCCTTTTCTTCGAATCTCCATCACCCTCCTGACGCTGGTGATCTTTGCGTTCGGTGTGAGAGGTTCCCTTGGGCGGCACCGTCCCGCCCAGCGCAAAGATGCCGGGGTGACAAAAGACGAATTCCTCAACAAGACGATTCTGAATCCCTATCTGTCGTTTCGTTATGCCGTAAAAGACCATCGGGAACTCGCCGACTCGAAGGGGCTTGCGGTTTTCCTTCCCGACGAGAACGTCGATGCTGCCGCCAAGTACCTCTTTGAAAGGAAGGAATCATTTCCGGATCTGTCCATCTACATGCACAAGGTTGCCAAAGGAACGGTCAACAAACCGGCAAGGCAGATCTTCCTGATCGTCATGGAAAGCTACGACGCCTGGCCCCTGATGGAGAAATACCGGTCCCTGAAACTTTCGGGGGGGCTTGCCGATCTGGCCGCTCGGGGTCTGTCCGTCAAAAGTTTTCTTTCCGCTTCCTCGGGGACGATGACTTCCCTGGCACCGATCATCACCACCCTTGCCGACGCGGGGGTGCACACGAACTTCCAAAAGAGCGCAAGGAAGCCTTACCGTTCCTCGGTCCCTGATACGTTCAACCGCCTCGGATACAAGACCCGGTTCTTCTACGGGGGAAAAATCAAATGGCAAAGGATCGACGAATTCGCAAAGGCCCAGGGGTTCCGTGAGATCTACGGCGGCTCCCACATGGGCGAAGTATTTTCCGGAAACGAGTGGGGAGTGGATGACGAGTACCTGTTCGACTTCGTGGCGAAAACGGCGACGGACGGCGAGAAAAGCTTCAACCTCATCCTGACCACGAGCTACCACCCCCCGTACGACATCGATGTCCATGCCAGGGGGTATCCCGTGCGGGAAGTACCGGAGGACCTGAAAGATCTGTTCGATGCGGACACCATCGACCTGAAAACCCTCGGGCATCTCTGGTATGCGGACAAGGAGATGGCCGATTTCGTCCGGGTCGTGGAAGGGAAGCTGACGGCTCCCCTGTTCGCCGTGACCGGCGATCATTACGGGAGGAAATTCATCAACCCCCATCCTGATTTCTTCGAACACTCGGCCGTACCGTTCGTTTTGTACGGGAAAGAGGTCCTTGCGGGGATCTCGCTCCCCGATGGGGCAGCCGGTTCCCACATCGACATCGGACCAACCCTGATCGAGCTTGCGGCTCCCAAAGGCTTTCCCTACTACTCCCTGGGACACGATCTTCTCGCACAGCGGAAAACATCCCTGGGCGTCGGGAAGGGGAAGGTCGTCGGGGACGGCTTCATCGCCGACATCTCCAGGAGCCGCATGGTGCACCCCGTATCCGGGACCGGGAAGCCCGGGAATCTTCCCCCGATTGAGGAACTGACGAAGCTTCACAACGCGGTCCACGGCGTGTCGTGGTGGATCATTCGAAATGGCTCCGCGTTGCCCGGCAAGAATTGAGACCGAAGCCAATTCGTTTCCTCTGGCGGCAATCCTTTCGGATAAGGAGGAACCCATGAGCACGGTGAACGTCGAAAGACAGGGGGGCGTGGCGACAATGACGATGAACCGCCCCGACCGGATGAACGCGTACGATTTCGAGATGGGGAAGGAGCTGCTGGGCGCCGTTTCATCCCTGGGCGCCGACCCTGCCGTCCGCTGCATCGTGCTTACCGGGTCCGGGAAGGCCTTCTCGGCAGGCGGCGACGTCGCCATGATGGGATCCTTCCGGACGGAGGCCGCAGAGCACTTCCTGGAGCTCATGATCGGGCTGCACGCCTTCATCGCCTCTCTTCGGCGCTGCCCCAAACCCGTCCTCTCCGCGGTCAACGGGGCGGCGGCGGGGGCCGGGTTCGCCATGGCGCTGGCCGGCGACCTCGTGGTCGCCGCGGCGTCGGCCCGCTTCACGCTCGCCTACCAGAACATGGGGCTCTCCCCGGACGGCGGGGCCACCTTTTTCCTCGCCCGGGCCGTCGGGACCCACCGGGCGATGGAGCTCACCTTGACCGGCAGGACGCTCACCGCGGACGAGGCGGCCGCGTGGGGGATCGTCCAGCGCGTCTTCCCCGACGACTCGTTCGAAGCCGGGACGGCGGAACTTGCGACGCGCATCGCCTCCGGTCCCACCCTTGCCTATGCAAGGGCGAAAGAGCTGTACAACCGGGCACTGTGCCAGCCGCTGGAGGCGCAGCTCGAGGACGAGCGCCAGCACATCGCCGCGTCCGCCCGGACCGGGGACTTCCGCGAGGGGGTCCGGGCGTTTCTCGAGAAGAGGCCGCCCGCCTTCCGGGGGGAGTAGCGCAAGCGTCTTGGCAGACGCCCTTTTCCACCCCCCTTGACCTGCCCATATGGGTATGTCAGCATACCTATATGGGCAGACCGTTAACCGCCAGGCAACGCAGGGTGCTTACGTTCCTGCGGGAGTTCGCCCTCTCCCGCTCCTTTGCCCCCACCGCGAGGGAAGTGGCGGACCGCTTCGGGATCGCCGAGAAAAACGCCTTCTATTACATGGGGTTGCTTGAGCGCAAGGGATACATCCGCCGCCACCGGAAATCCCCCCGCCGGATCGAGTTTCTCGGGGAAGCGGCGCTTCCTGTCCCCCTGCGCGTCCCGGTGCTGGGACGGGTGCCCGCCGGGAGCCCCCGGGAGGCGATCGAGCTCGCCGAGGAGGAGCTCCTCCTGGATCCGTCCCTGGCCGGAGAGGGGGAGATCTTCTCCCTCCGCGTAAAGGGGGACAGCATGGAGGGGGCACACATCTGCGAGGGGGACTACGTCCTCGTCCGGGCGCAGGAGACCGCCGAAGACGGGGAGATCGTGGTCGCCGTCGTCGACGGGGAGGCCACGGTCAAGCGGATCCGCCAACGGAACGGAGGAATCCGTCTCGAGCCCGCCAACCCCGCCTACCCGCCCGTCGATGTGCCGGAAGACGCCCTGTCTTTCCGGATCGCGGGGAAAGTCGTCGGCGTTTTCCGGAAACTGTAGGGACCGGGGGAAACCACCTTGAACGATCGCGCACGCCATGCGGCATCCGTCTCCTCCCTCGCCGCGGACATCGAGCGCGTCTCCGCCCTCTGCCTGCACCCCGCGCCGGGGAAGCTCGCCGGCTTCTTCGGGACGGGCGCCCACCGGCTGGCGCTGCGCGCGCTGGCCCACCCCCTCGTAGCCGGGGAGCCCGTGGTGGCGGTGGACGGCGGAAACCGGTTCGATCCGTACGAGATCGGCAAGGCGGAGAGGGCGCTGGGGGGAAGCGGCAGGGTGGCGCTCTCCCGCATCCTCGTCTCCCGCGCCTTCACGTGCCACCAGATGGAGGCGCTCCTGTCGCGGCGGCTTGGCCCCGCACTCGACCGCGCGGAGGCAAGGATCGCGGTTGTCTTCGGCCTGCCGGAGACGTTCACCGACGCCGACGTTCCCTTCGCGGAGGCGTGTCGGGTCTTCCGGAACTGCCTTTCGGCGCTTCAGAGGCTGGCAGCCGGCGGCATACGAGTGGTGCTGGTCGGGGAAGGCGACACCGGGGAGGTCCCCGCGGAGGAGATCCCCGCCCTCGCCGCAACCCCCTTCACAGCGACACTCGCCGCTTCGAGGGACAAGTCGAAGGGGGGGGCTCGCTTCGTCCCTCGCCGCAACCTTTGCGGCGGTGCAGCCGCTGCGCCGTCGCGGAAACCGGCCGACCCGCGGAGCGGCGACCGGAGCGGCTTCTTCCGGCACCTCGTCCGAATCGCCGACCCGTGCCTCCTTTTACGCCGGGAGGGTGACGGATGGAGGGCAACGCTTCAGGCAAAAGGCGAGGCGTAAATGGGCCGCACGGTGCTCCCCTTCACCCAGGAGCTGTACCGCGAGGAGGCGTCGTGGAAGGCGTTCCGACGCGCGCTGCGCCGGGAGGACCGGGAACTGCTCGACGAACTGTTCGCCGCGGCAAGGTACCACACCGCCGCCTGCACCTGCGCGGGGCGCGCCGTCCCGTTCGAGGCGATCCTGATGAGCATCCTCCTCGAGGAGCGCCGGGCGGTGCGGGAGTTGTCGGCCCGGCTCGCCGCACTCGCCAAGCGGGTCGAGACCCTCGCCCGCCGGCCGGAGGACGAGCCGTGAGCCCCTGCGGCAACGGTTGCCTGCACCGTAGGGACCCTGGCTCACGGGGGCGCCCTCCGAGCACGGGCGCAGGTCTCGCTCCGCAGCCTCCCCCATCCGCAGCGGTATACCGCTGCTCCGGGGGACTTCGTCGGAGGGGGACTCCGTTCGTGGCTCGCCGTGCGGTCAACCTGTACGGCTGCGCTTTACCTCACTGCGCCCCCACTCCTTCGGCCTGCTGCGCTTTCCGGAGCCCTCACGATGTGGCGCACAACGCAGCGGGAGCCGGAAGAGGATGAAACGTTTGAAGAACGTCCCTGCGCTGTTGACCGGGTGGGTGCTCGACCTTCTCCCCGCGCGGGACGGGATGGAAGTATGGCTCCGGACGCCCGCGGGCGACACCGTGACCCTGTTCGCCCCCTTCCGGCCCTCCTTCGCGGTGGCAGGCCGGGGCGTGCGGGAGGCGGCGGTGCGCGCGGCCGCCGAACGGTGGAGATGCGGCCTCCGGCGGGGCGAGGGAACAGAG
>Ga0255054_10000893_pt1 | contig 17372 bp, 16 predicted proteins | sample JV7_2_23_MG_FD_188634 | JGI IMG/M metagenome (GOLD analysis project Ga0255054, IMG submission 188634) | Seawater microbial communities from Jervis Inlet, British Columbia, Canada - JV7_2_23 | ecosystem: Environmental > Aquatic > Marine > Inlet | place: Canada: British Columbia | collected...
AACCACAGTTACCCCGGCGATGGCGACCCTCTGTGCTTGTCCCCATGTGACCGGCCACCGGCCACCGGCCAACTCATACTCCTGGTGAAAACGCTACGTGAGCTGATCCGACTTCGACACGGACAGTGCCCCCCGGTCGCCGGATCGACCGGTAAGGAACATCATAAGGATGAAAGCGGTAATTGCCGGCGCGACCGCGCGAGTTATATCGAAATAGTCGGCCCAAACCTGTTTGGTGAACAGCAAGGGCAGGAACACAAAGCCGATGAAGGTCCAGCCGACGAGTGCCGACGAGATCAGAGTTCGGCGAACATAGGCGGCAAAGAGGACCATGATCGCGAGACCTGCTGCCAGATTCAACGGTTCGCTCATCCAGTCCGGGATGGCCTGGATGAAACCCCCGAAGGGCCAGCCAATCTCCTGCACTTCCGACGCCCCTGCATCCCTGTCGATGCGTACGCGGAGGTATATCGCCCACAAGCCAACAGCTGTGACCGGCGTGAGCACCGAACCCAGGGCCGTCCTTCGCTCACCGTCGCGCCACAGCCACAAAGCCATTCCGAAGGCCGCAACAAGAAAAACCTCGCGAGACAGGGCGGAGAGGGTCAGAAGGGCGATTGCCATACCGTGTTTTTTGTTCAGAACGGCCGCCACCGCGCCGAAAGCGAGGGCACTCGCGACGATGCCTGCTCCACTGATGTTGATTTCGCTGATCAAGCCAATGTTGAGCGTGAAGGCCAAGCCCCACCACGCAGACCCGCCCATGTGTTGGGCTACCCGAGCAGTGGCGTAGGTCCCTGCGCCCATTGCGATCAAGTTCACGATGACCATGGACCACACGATGGTCACGGATGCAAACGCCCCGAAACCACCCGCCACCAGTGGATAGAGCATTCGCTGACTCCGATAGAGCGGCCGGTCGAGAACCAGAGCATTGTCTGCCGGGTGGAGGATCAGCGGATCGTGGGCCTGAACGAAGAAGTACTTGCCATCGTGCCCCTGACCAGCGCGGAGCCAAACCTCGCCAAGCCTCTCCTCGGCGTACTCCGTTGTCGAGATGGCTTCGTTGCCAAAGGCGGTAAAGACCGTGGGGTCACTACCGGTGGCGAACAGAACCCGGATAAACAGCAGCGTCATTATCCCGGTGGCAACCAGGCCAACGGTTATCGGCCTACCCAAGGCACGCCTCATCACTCTGATTCGGCCATGGAGAGCCTGCCGCCGCGGGCCAGTGTGCTCGTGTGCAAATGGTTCATCGTTTCACGGCTATGGCTATGACGCTCAGCCCTGGGAGAAATTCGAAGCGCTCGAGAAGCTTCGCCGGCACCAGAAGCAGGCCGAACATCCTTGCTTGCCACCGCCCTATCGTCGTGCGACCGGAAAGCTTGTTTACATACCAACCGAGCACTCCAAGCCGGTTGAACTGGCGGCATTCGACAATGTCAAAGCCGGCGTCCTCGATCAGACCCGACAGCTGGCGCTCGCCGTATCGCGTGCGATGTCCCAACGCCTCATCAGCATCCGAGTAGAGCCAGTCATGTGCCGGCACGAGGATCAGTGCATGACCATCCTTCCGTAGAACTGAGTGGAATCCTTCGAGGGCAATCTCTGGCTTGTCCAAATGCTCCAACACATTGACACAGAGCACCGAATCCACCGGCCCGATGGCTTCGTAAAAGTGCGGGTCCTCGAGGTCGCCCTGCTCGACAGTGACGTTCTCTAGATGGCCAAAGCGCCGGGCAACCGATTTCAAGTGCCTCTGATCGATGTCGACGACAGTCAACTTCCGCCTGTCGATGAGATATTCGGTCAGGTTCCCCATCCCACACCCGGCCTCGAGCACCTCGCTGCCGAGATGATCGCTGAAGTTGGAAAGCATCCATTTCGATACCCCTGGCGATACCGCCATGCTCTCCAGGGTCACGTGTCCCGGATGAGTCGTTGCCTTGGTGTCAATGAAGCGAAACTTGAATATCAGCCACAGGGCCTCAACCCCGTCGCGCCAACCAACGCTCTTGCCCTCGTTGTAGGTGCGGCCGTAATAGCTGATCGGAACCTCATAGATGCGGGCTCCTGATTGTGCGAGGCGTGCGGTGATTTCTGGTTCGAGCCCAAAGCGGTCGCTTGTCAGCCTCAGATTCTTGAGCACGTCCCCTCTGACCGCCTTGTAGCACGTTTCCATATCCGTGAGGTTGATGTCGTTTGCCATGTTCGAGAACATGGTCAGGATCTTGTTTCCGAGGGAGTGCCAGAAGAAGAGAACGCGTCTGACTTCGCTTGAAGCCAAACGGGAGCCGTATACGGCGTCCGCGTCGCCGTTGAGAATCGGACCAATGACCCGGGGATACTCGGCGGGGTCGTATTCGAGATCGGCGTCCTGGATGATTCCGATATCACCGGACATGTTCTCGATCGCAGTCCGGATGGCCTTGCCCTTGCCTATGTTCTCCGGCTGGGCGATAACCGTGATTCGCGCATCGTCAGCGGCCAGCTCACTGAGAATCTCAAGCGAGCCGTCGCTCGAGCCGTCATCAACACAAATGAGCTCGATGTCGAGATCCACCGGGGCGCCGAGTACCTTTTTGACGATGGTGCGCAGCGTCCTCGATTCGTTGTAGACGGGCATCAGGACTGAAAGGGTTTTCATGCTGTATCTAAATCGGGAGTTGACAGTCGTGGCATTAGAGATTCTGCTTCGACCTGGGACGAATCAGACGGCGTGGCCGGTAGAGCAGATGCGACGATTAGTCCAATCATTCCCACCAGGTACCACGGTGACGGGTTGATGAACATGAATGCGAATAGCGACATCACTGCAATTAACTTCGCAGGCAAACCAACCCTCGGATCACCAAAGAACACTACAAGCGGCGCCAGCAAGAACAGCAGGTAGTGGGCCCATGCGAGTGGCGAGAGGAGAACCGAGAGGGTCACGGTTCCGACGAGAAGCGCGGAGTAGGGGATCTTGGTGCGCATCAGAAGATATAGACCACAACCAATCCGGCTCCGTGAATCGCGAGGAGCATCAAGGTCCGTTCACCGGCCTGAGAAAAGAACCACGATGACAACGAGATGTTGCTCGCCGTGGCAAACCAGGTCGCAGTGTTGTCACTGAGGGCTTGGACAACATCAGCTGGGGTGAGATCGCTGAACACCAGGGGAATCGCGTTGAGGAAGACGAAAGACCCGATAGCCGCAAAACAACTCGTCTCCTTCCTCGGGCCCAGAATGGGATGAGAAGCAAAAGCGGGAACACCTTGAGCGTGCCCACCACTCCGAGCACAACCCCGGCAACAACACCAGCCTTGAATCGGAGACTGAGAACGACCACCACTGCGAGCAAACCGGCTATCAGCGGTGACTGAGTGACAAAGATGAACCCCCAGGTGGCGATGCCCGAGATGAAGCCGAGGGCTAAATACGCCGGCACGGTCACTATGGGAGGCAGTTGGACGCGAGATCCGAGCACCACAGCGAGGACGGTCGCCACCACGCCAAGCCCTATGAGCCATTGGCTTGCTGTTACCGCGTCAGTAATAACCATCGGGGCTTGGATCAGAAAAGCACCCGGCAACCGAGGAACAATTGGTGTCTCAGGAGCGATCATCGAGACGTAGTCGACGTCATAGAGGACAGCGAGCTCATGGACCGGCAGATACGGGTCAACCCCGTCGAAAAAGGCTCGGGTAACCAACCAATCTGCCATTGCGTCTGCCTGCTTCGGCACACCGTCGACCAGACCGGTGCGAGTCATCATCCACCAGGCCGCAAGGGCTCCGATCAGGACCAAGGCAACGAGTGTGGCGACCGGCGAGACGCGTTTCAGAATTATCTGGTGAGGCAGCGAACGCATCGGAACTATGGATCGAGCCTGCGAACGATAACGATCTCGAGCGGGAACAAAAGCGCTTCACCGATGCCTTCGATCGAGACGGAGTAGTCGGCACTGGCGGTGGCCCGTCTCTGAACGCTCCTCATGTCATCCCCTCCCAGATAGGGAAACCCGATAAGCATGGCGAACTGATCGGGGAGCTCATCGAGGTCATCGCCCCAGCCATCGATTGTGCTCGTGGTTTGCCCGCCGACAATTTCACCACTGAAGTGCCCAAGCTCGGGGTAGGTGTAGCTGTAATGAGCAAGATGGCCATAGAAAACTGGTATCTCCTGGCTGATCACCGCCAGCCGCTCCAGTCCGACGATGTGCTCCTCGAGCCGGACAACGAAAGCCAGAGAGCGCTCAGCAACCGGTTCCAACGGGCTGTTGATACCCCAAGCATTCTCTCCTCGGACTCCTACGAGAGATAGGGCAATGATTGTGGCAAACATGCCGATTTGAATTCCCCGCCGAACCTTCGAGACAGATACGGCCAACAGGACCATCAGCGGTGGCACCAGCATCGCGAAATAGCGAGGTATGAAGAAGTGCCCTGGAGTCACCAAAACGTTCAGGACGAAGAACCCGACGAACGACGCATACAAGGTGGAAACCGCCCAGTGCCAGTCCCACTCCTTCTCGGTCGCCCCACGACGCCGCAAAACTACATATGAGATGAAGGGGATGGAACCCATTAGTACCAGTTCCGGAGACTGTCTGATGAAGAGCCATGACCTTTCCGTTGCCAAGGAGACTTTCGACCAGAAGCCCTCTGCCTGAGGCGGCGGTTGGGGTACGACCACTGCCGGTATCAGGCCGAGCAAAGCAAGCGCTGCGACTGAGACCTTCTTGAGGGACCTCCCTCTCCGCCATTCGAAGACGGCGATTGCTGGGATAGCCACCAGCGCGAGTGGCTTGATCCATATCGCCGCCGTCACGGCCAGGATCGCTCGACCGAAGCGATCGTCTGCGGCCAAGACCAGAGCAATTAATACGAAGAACGCCGATGGCAACTCGGTGTAAAGGATTGCTGACTGGGCGACCATCAGCGGAAAGAGAACTGTCGCTCCTCCGGCAAGCCATCCGAGTGTTCGCGACGTGAGCCGCGCCACGGTCCGGGCGACCATATACCCGACGCCTAAGAGCATCAGGCTGTTCAAGATGTGCAGGGCCGCGATTGCATACGAGCCACCGCCGACCGACACGAGGGCCGCCGTGACAAGTGTGACCGCAGAAAGCATGTGCGAGTTGGGACCGCCCGTGGAGTACCCGGGCAAGTCCATGACCTCGCTGATACTGCCTCGTTCTGACATCTCGATTGCGGCAGGCCAGATGGTCATCGCGGAATCCCACGACGGCAGGGTCGAGAATGTCCCAAAGCGCACAACGAGGATGGCCACTCCCATAACCACTAAAAAGCCAGCCCACACGTAGCGCGCCCGCAAAGGTCGGGGGTGGTCTCGAGTCACAGCCATGTATCGGCTCTGGTCGACGTCGGTGGAGTGGGTTGGTGGAATTTCTCTCCTCAACGGTGGGTGACATTCAAGGTAGTTCCCACAGTGTGTGGACCGCTGGATTGGCACCCGGGTGCGGATATCACGTGGCCCACGGAGCCATCAACTAAGTTTCTAGCCAGCAGTTACGCGGGTCGCCTTGGGCCTGCTCTCTCGAAGACCGTGTCCAGACCGTGATAGCGCGACCGATAACAACTATATGAGTGAATCCCCCGACGATATCCGTCAACTCAAACGGCGTTTCGTCTCAATCGTCGTGCCTGTGCTCAATGAGGAGGAGAACATTCCGGCCCTCATGGAGAGGTTCGACGACATCAAAGCCGCAGACACAGGGATCGACTTCGAGCTTGTGGTCGTGGACGACGGCTCCACGGACGAAACCTCGGCCCTTCTAACAGCTGAGGCACCTTCCCGACCTGAACTTTCGGTAGTTACGTTCTCCCGCAATTTCGGATCCCACTACGCGATCACTGCGGGCCTGGCGCATGCAGGCGGCGACGCCATCATCGTGATCGGCGGCGACCTTCAGGAGCCGCTTCACCTGGTCACCGAATTCATAGAGAAATGGTCAGAGGGTTACGACGTCGTTTGGGGAATTCGGCGCCAGAGGGTCGACACGTCACGAAGTGCGCGTTGGGCATCGGCGGCCTTTGCAGGTCTCCTCACAAGGCTCTCTGACATCCCGAACTACCCGCCTGAAGGGCCGTCTGGGTTCTTGTGCACGGCCGACGTTGCCCGAGCACTTCAACAGTTTCCCGAGCGCAATAGAAATGTCGCCGGACTGATCGCCTGGCTGGGTTTTGAGCAGACCAGAATCACATTCGACATCGACGAGCGAAGGGCAGGTTCCACGAAGTGGAGTCCGCGCCAGAAGGTCAAGATGGCCGTCGACTCATTCGTCGAATTCTCTTTCGCGCCCATTCGGTTCATGACCTACCTGGGAGGCGCTGTGGCTTTTCTTGGTTTCGCATACGCGGTCCTGTTGGTAGTGCGGAGACTCTTCTGGGCCGAGCCCGTCGTCGGATGGACATCTGTGATTGTGGTGGTTCTCATCTTGGGCGGCCTCCAATTGATAATGCTTGGCGTCCTCGGCGAATACCTCTGGAGAACGGCAGACGAGTCTCGTCGACGACCCGTCTACATCGTTCGAAGCGTTTCCGGCCCAGCGTCCGACCGCAACCGGCTTAGAGAACAGACGCAGAGGTCATCGGGACAAACGATGACCGGTCTCTGATCGGATCGTGAAGTTGGTTTTCGGACTTCTTTCAGACGCCCACGGCAACCTGGAAGCGTACGAGTTGGGCGTCGAGATATTGAGGTCACGTGGTGCGAGTGAGCTTTTCTTCCTCGGTGACGCTGTCGGCTATTTGCCCGGCGCAGCAGTCGTCGAAGCTCTGGCCCGTGACGGTGTGCTCACAGTCAGAGGCAACCACGAAGAGATGTTGCTCGAGGGCTCGCTGACAAACGAGCAGGACAGCGTCTACCAACTGCTCGGCACTCGTTCTGAAATGGGCTCTGAGCTTCTGGGATGGGTTGAAGAATGGCCTGTCACCAGGTCAATCGAGTCAGCAGAAGGGGGAATCCGGATGGTTCACGGCCATCTCGAAGACCCGATCAACGGCTATGTGTATCCCGATTCGCCTCTGATCGACTTGGACCTTGGCTCGCCGACGACAGTCTTTATGGGGGCAACGCACCGACCCTTCGTTCGGGAGATAGGGAGCACGACGTACGTCAACGTCGGAAGCTGCGGTATCCCCCGTGACCACGGAAACCTGGGTTCGGTGTGTCTCTTTGACACGGCCTCAAGAGGAGCCTCGATCATCCGGTACGACATCGCAGCTGCCACCGAGTCGGCGCTACTGCGCTGCGGGCCCGTTCATGAAACAGTGCTGGAGACCTTCGGCAGAAGAGGTTCATATATGGGGGAGATGGCATGAAGGATCCCGCGACAGTCCTTGTCACTGCGATAGGCGGGATCGGTGTCGGGGAGCAGATCGTAAAGGCGTTGCGACTCGCAGGTGGCTACCGAATAGTCGGTGCGGACATCAACCCAGAAATCGCTCAGTCCGTTCTGGTCGACGAGTTGGTGACCCTTCCGGCGGCAAATGAGCCGGAATATGTCGACACGCTCTTGGCGGCCGCGGATCACTTCTCGGCGAGTGCTGTCTTCTACGGGAGCGAGCCCGAATTGAGAGTTCTCAGCCGGGAGAGAGAACAGATCCACGATGCCGGACTGTTTCTTCCTCTCAACCCGGCGACGGTCATCGACACATGCATGGACAAAGCGGCGACCAACCGATTTCTGACGTCCTTGTCTTTCCCGACCCCAAAGTCGCTCGTTGCCAGCGACCTGGACAGTCTCGATGTGGTGGACTACTTTCCGGTGGTCGTGAAGCCCATGCTCGAAAGTGGCGGATCGCGCGACGTCTTCATCGCGCAGTCGGTCCGAGAGCTGCGCTCGATATTCGAGTTCCTGCCTGCCAGGTCCTTGATAATCCAGGAGTATGTCGGCCGACCTGACTCCGAATACACGGTCGGGGTGTTACACGACATGGACGGTGTCTTCGTCAACTCCATCGCAATGCACCGCAGGCTCACCGGGCTGTTGAACGTCCGGCATTCGGTGCCGAATAGCACTGACCGTGATGACCTAGGGCCGGAACTCGTCATCAGTTCGGGAATCAGCCATGGGTACCTGGATACGTTTCCGGAGGTCACGGGCACATGCGAAGAGATTGCTCAGGCGCTGGGTGCGCACGGCCCGATAAACATCCAATGTCGAGTCGTCGACGGCGACGTGTACGTCTTTGAAATCAATCCACGATTCTCTGGCACAACCTCGATTCGAGCCATGATGGGGTATAACGAGCCTCACCTTCTGATCAGGCGACACCTGCTGGGCGAGACCATCCAGGAACGATTCCCCTATGAGAAGGGACTGGTTCTTCGCTCACTTACCGAGACGATTCTGCCCGAAGGGAAGGATCACCAGGCGCTGATGCGGAATCGTCCATGACCTTTCGCTGGGATATAGAAGGACTGCCGTTCCTCTGGGCTCCGCAACCTTCTCCGAACGATGGCCCGTTGCCCGAGATTCTGCCATTCAGACTTCGACTCGACGAGCTGACCGGAAGGTTGGTTCAACAATCGACACCAGAGGTGGAGTCCGCTTTGGAGACTGCCTACGGGCTTGGCTCGATGATTGCCGGCCGGTTGGATGAGGTGGGAATCGGAAGAAGGTACGCAGACGACTTTCTCGGCTATCTCGATGGGAATCTCGACTCACTAGGGGGCCAGCGGGTTCTGGAGATTGGCTCGGGAACCGGGTATCTCCTGTCCAGGCTCGCGGAAAAGGGAGCGGATACGGTCGGGATAGAGCCCGGCGACCACTCCCAAGACCGGTTCCGTGGTCCGAATGTCCGACTCATTCGTGACTTTTTTCCGTCCGACCAGCTCAAGGGGCCTTTCGATCTTGTGATCCTTTACAACGTCTTAGAGCACATAAGTGACTTTCGGGGATGGTTCGACGAGATCGCCAGCTTGCTTGCTCCAAGGGGCCGTTTGGTTCTATCCGTCCCCGCGTGCGACGAGTTCATTGCCGAGGGGGACCTTTCGATTCTGGTCCACGAGCACTTCAGCTACTTTACGGCGGATTCGCTCAGCTACACCCTCTCGTCTGGTGATTTCGGACGCCATCAGTTCGAATCGTCGGGCGTGGGAAGGTCCTGGTATGCCACGGCTGCGACAGGGGAAGCGTCGTGGTCACCGGACATCGGATCCCTGATCAATCAGGCTCAAGGTTTCCGCAACGACTCACTGCGGAACGTCGCCCGCCTTGCGGAGTTTCTGGCCCGCACAAGAAACGCATCCGAGACTGTTGCGATCTATGTGCCGATCCGTGCGATAAATGCCATCGTCATGTCGGGTGCGCCCACTGATCACTGCCGCTTCTTCGACGACGACTCCAATCTTCAGGGCCATTATCTACCTGGAGCAGGGATCGTTATCGAAGCTCGCGATGCTCTATTCAGTATCCCGACTGACAACGTCGCCATCATGTCGGAATCATTTGGCAGACAGATCAGGGACGTGCTCAGGCCCGGTCTCCCGTCAGCCACGAAGATCTACCTTCTGGACGAGTTGACCACTTGAGCGCGGGACGGCTCTAACCCAGAGAGTCTGCCAAGGTCTCGACGACCCGATCCTGCTCAGCTTCCGTCATCTCGTGGAACAAAGGGAGTAGGAACGACCGCTCGGCGATCTTCTCAGTCACAGGCAGCGGCCCGACGTCGAAGCCCTCAAATGCCGGTTCGAGATGTGCGGCCATCACGGCTCGGTGAGCAGCGATGCGCCGATTGGAGAACTGGTTCATAACGTGGGCACGAGACGCGCTGGCGTCGTCGTTCAGAACGACAGCATACGACTGGTAGTTGGAGGTGCCATGTGCCGGGTCCTTCGGTGTTTCCAAACCCGGAACGTCCGCCAGGATTCGGCCATAGCGCTGGGCCTGGGCTCGCCTCCTTTCGATGAGCGTCTCTAGTTTCCCTATCTGGACAATGCCCATCGCAGCCTGCAGATCGGTCATGCGAAAGTTGAACCCCAGTTCGGCGTAAGTCTCGAACTCCTGAGCCTCCGACCCGTGACGGTCATAGGCAGGCTTTGATGCAGCGTGTTGGCGGAGGCGAACCAGTCTCTCAGCCAACTCTGGATCTCTCGCCATCACCATTCCCCCCTCGCCTGTAGTGAGCAGCTTTCGAGGATGGAATGAGAAGACGACGTGATCGGAATGTCCACCGATGTTGCTGCCTTTGTACATGGACCCCATTGCACATGCGGCGTCTTCAATGACGACCACACCCTTGCGGTCGCAAACGTCCCGAATCCCGTCGATATCAGCAGGCATTCCAAGCTGATGAACCACGATCACAGCTTGTGTACCCGGCGTCATGACAGCCCCAACTGACTCCGGCGTGACATTGAATGTCACCTCGTCGACGTCTGCAAACACGGGTCTCGCACCGACATACCGTGGAGCATTCGATGAGGCAATGAACGAGAGCGATGGCACCACTACTTCGTCGCCGACCCCAATTCCCAGGGCGTGGAGCACGAGGTGGAGTCCGGTTGTGGCCGATGTCACCGCAACCCCTTGTTCTGCGCCTACATGACGTGCGACTGCCTTCTCGAACTCGGCGACTTTGGGGCCCTGGGCGACCCAACCGCTCCTGAGAACCTCTTCGATCGCGGCCACTTCGTCGATATCGATCCAAGGCTTGATGATCGGAATCAGATCCATGTGGCCTCGACCTCCTGCTCGAGCAAGGCCCTTAGATCCTCCTCAGCAAAGGAATCGATCGTTTGTCGCAGGCCCGTTTCCAGGTCAACGGCAAGACAGAAGGGGAACATCGACTCGACAAGTGTGGTGTCGGCCAGCAGTTGGGGAAGATCGGCCGGCCTTGGTTCCCCTTTCACGATCTCACTTGTCGATCCCGTCAGCGAAAGCACCATTTCGGCCAGATCGATGATTCTCGTCTCAGCACCCGAGCCGATATTGAGGGTCATGCCGGAAAGCCGATCGTCCGTTGCGAGCTTGGACAACCATGTCGCGGTGTCGGTCACGTACATGAAGTCACGGGTTTGATTTCCTTCTCCGTGGATCAAAAGGGGCTCGCCGAGCAATGCCCTGACTATGAACTTGGGGATCACCTCTCCAGAGTCGCCTTCGAGGTGACTCCGGGGCCCGAAATTGTTAAATGGGCGTATGACCCGGGTGTCCATCCCGTATGTCTTGTGGTAAGCGAGTGTCACCAATTCTCCAGCTAGTTTCCCGGCGCCGTAAATCGTGGTTGGCGCAGGCAGCGACGACTCGGAGAAGGTTCCGGCAGCAGGGACCCCGTAGACCTCCGAAGAAGACACATATACAAAGCTCCCGCCCGACCCGCGCCTCATAGCCTCGAGTAGTGCAAGCGTTCCGTTGGCGTTCACCTGGAAGTTATCCACGGGTAGCTTGATCGATGCCCGAACGTTTCGAACTGCCAGATGAAACAAGACGTCGGCATCGCTAGCGAGAGTCGCGACACTCGGGTCGCAGACATCACCTTCGACGGTCTCGATTTCGGGGGCAACACCTGTCAGATTGTCAAGAGACCCGGTCGAAAGGTCGTCGATGACGATGATCGAAGCCGGGTTTTGGCTGACGAGTTCCTCGACCAGGTGAGACCCGATGAATCCGGCTCCCCCGGTGACAACGACCCGCCGGCCTTCGTAGGGAGCCATCTGACTAAACAGCGCTCCCGACTGCGCTGTTCAACTCTTCTACAACGTAATCGACGGTCGACTCGGCCATCCCTGGAAACATCGGAAGCGACAGGAGACGTGACGCCATCAGCTCTGCTACGGGGAGAGATCCTGGTGAGTAGCCCAGGAACGAATAAGCCGGCTGCAGATGAATCGGCACCGGGTAGTGGATTCCGGTCGCGATTCCGGACTCCCTGAGAGCCCGCTGAACTCGGTGTCGATCAGGGATCAGTATCGGAAAGAGATGGAAGACCGACGTAACCGATTCGGGCTGGTCGAGAAATCGAATGTCAGGGCTCATCTCGAGACGATGCCGGTACCAATCTGCCACCTGCCGTCGCTGTTCTGACCACTGAGCCACATACGGCAGCTTCATGTCGAGCACACTCGCCACCAACTCCATCATTCGAGCGTTTGTCCCGATGAGAAGGGACTGGTACTTCTTGCTCTGGCCGTGATCGCGGAGCATCCGCACCTTGTCGGCGAGATCGGAGTCGTTAGTGGTTATTGCCCCTCCTTCGCCGGGCGCTCCCAGGTTCTTTCCAGGGTAGAACGAAAACCCGGCGGCACGCGAAAGTCCTCCGACGGGCGAGTCGCCCACGGCCGCCAGAACCGCCTGAGCAGCATCCTCGACAACCCACGCTCCATATCTGCCAGCAATTTCGTTCAGCGCACCCATATCGCACGGAGTGCCGTAAAGATGAACGCCAATAATGCCGGTTATGCCCTCCGAGATCGTTCTCTCAACATGATCGACATCGATACCTCCCGAAACCTCGTCGCAGTCCACGAAGACAGGGATTCCTCCTGCATTGCTCACGGCCTCTGCTGTAGCGATGAAGCTGTTGGCAGGCACAATCACCTTGCCACCTGGCTCAAGGCCAAGGCCGCGCATAGTCAGCTCTAGAGCCACCGTCCCGTTGGAAACCCCGATCGCGTGCTGGACTTTGTGGGCGGCGGCGAACCCGGCCTCGAAAGCCTCGACCCTGCTCCCACCGACAAACTCCCCGTTCCTGAAGATCGTCCGCCATGTTCTGAGAACGTCCTCCTCGAATTGCTCGGTCTGATGATCGAGGTCGTAGAAAGGGACCTTCACCGGCGCCGATCCCTCTCGCTCAGCCATCGCCGGCCCGTAGTCCCACGGTCAACGAAAGCTACCGGCAGACCGCCGCTCATTTGGCTCTCTTCGATTGCGGCGAGCTGCTTGAGGACTCTGAGACATCGCTGGAAGTGACGATGGCATGGGAGTAGGGGAATCTCAGTAGGTCGTCCCGGACACCTACTGATACGTTCTCAAAATGACCGCGCGCCAGGGTCACGTACTCGTCGGAATTCCGGACCCATTCACCTCGATCTCGCGAGACCATGGTGCGAGCCAGGAAAGACTGGTTCTCGTGCTTGCACGGATCCATTGTGACAGCGCGTCCCCCCTCTCTCAGATGGTGAGAAGCCAAGCTGAAGAAGCGATCGGCTACCTCGTCGTCGACGTGGTGCAGGACTCCGACCCCAAGAATCAGATCAAACCGCTGCGTCGAATCCAAGCCGGGCTCTTCAATCGAGGCCTGCCATACCGAAACAGACACTGGGAGACTCTCCTCGGCGGTTGAGATGTAATCCGCGTTCGGGTCAAAGCCTTGATACCTGGCGCCAGGCATCCATTGCGAAATCGCAGCAGTCCCACAGCCGATGTCCAGGACATCTCTGCCGGTCGTGTCGCCGAAGTACTCGCCTACGAGAGTGTCATACGATCGGTTTAGACCAGACATACGTTGGAATAGGTCGTAGACCTTGGCGGAACTGAGAATCCTCCGGACACCCTTCGCATGAACGGTCGATGGCGTGGCGTCATTCATCCTGCGTTCTCAAGTTGAGTCCACGTCCAGCCGCGCTTCTTGATATTGAGCCTTGAGATCGAGGAAAGGAACGTGCATCATTCGGGCTCGTTTGGGTCGAGAACTCTCAGGACACGGGCCGGATTGCCTGCAACAAGGGTACGGGGCGGAACGTCTGCGGTCACCACCGCCCCGGCGGCCACGAGAGCATTCTCACCGATAGTGATACCGGGAAGGATCACCGCGCCCGACCCGATCGAGGCACCGCGACGAACCAGAGTCGGTATCACGGTCCAATCCCCGGGACCCTGGACGCTGCCGTCAGATCTTGTGGCTCTCGGAAACCGGTCATTCGTGAAGCACGCATGATGGCCGATGAACACCTAATCTTCGGATTGTGACTCCGTCGCACACAAATGCGTGTGATGAGATCTTGCATCGTGCTCCCACCTGCGCCCCTCGTTGGATCTCGGCGAAGGCTCCGATACGAGTTTCATCACCGACGGTGCACCCATAGATGTTGGCCGAATGGTGGACCCGGACGTCCTTGCCCAGACGAACATCGGAGTCGACGTTGTCGGATAATTCCATTACGACATCTCGACTCGTTTTCCACCCAACTTAAGAGACTCGTCTGCAGCTTCCAACGTCTGAACCACGCGTAATCCTTGAGTTCCTCCGGACATCGGCTCGGCACCTGTAGCCACGCATTCTGCGAAATGCTCGATCATGGCGCTGAGAGGCTCCTGCGTTGAGACACGGGGCGAGATCACGTCGCCCGATCTATATGAAACAAGTAGCGAGCGTCGTCCCTCGGGATCTGGCTCGACACTCACTCCTCGGTCGTACGCCTTGACGGGCTCCGACCGATCGAGATCGTTGTAGAGCACGGACCGATTGGTCCCTCCCACGAGGAGATGACGCACCTTGACCGGAGACAGCCAGTTGAGGTGGGCTGAGGCCGTGAGCCCCTCGCCATAGTCGAGGTGCAGGTAGGCCATCTCAACCTGCTCGCCGGCTGCGTGGCTGGCCCCGACCGCGATCACACTCCGAGGGCCCCGACCAATCAGTAGATCCATTATCGACAGGTCATGCGGACCGAGATCCCACATGACGTTGACATCATGCTGAAGAAGACCGAGGTTGATGCGCACTGAGTCGACATATCTGACGTCACCGAATTCCTCTGAGTCCACGATCTCTTTGAGCCGCCTGACGGCCGGGCTGTACACAAACACATGATCCACCATGAGCACTCGACCCATTCGTTCGGCGGTCATGACCAGGTCCACTGCTTTGGCAGAACTGTCGGCGAGGGGCTTTTCCACCAAGACGTGCTTGCCGGCTTCTAGCGCCTGCTGTGCCAGGCTGTCATGGCTGCTAACCGGAGTGGCGATCGCGACCGCTGCCACATCAGGACTGGCGAATACTTCGGCGGCAGTCTCGAATCGTCGGGCGGCAGGATAGAGGTCCCCGATTCCTTCGAGTCGTGCTTTGTCAAGGTCGAAGAGGCCGACAAGGTCGGTGCTCGGCGATGCAGAAAAGTTGCGAGCAAGGTTCGGACCCCAATAACCCAACCCGATGACGGCCGTTGGCAGCAAATCGTTCTCCAATCAAATGGACTAGGTATCCGGCCCCGACGGATCAGATCGTATTGCACAAGCCACCCATCTCCAGGTAATCCGAGGGGACATCGGACTCCCTTTTGAGGGAGCTGTTTCTCGTCAACCGGCCTCCGCCACCTCTCGAAGCTCCCTCTTCAGTTCGTTGACCTCATCCCGAAGCCTGGCCGCGTATTCGAACCTGAGTTCCTTCGCGGCTTCGTGCATCTCTTCCTCCAGACTCAAGATGAGCCGGGTCAAATCGTCTCCCTCGAGATCGAGAGGTGCTCTTCGCTCCACCTCGCGGCGCCTTCGATCGGCAGCCGGGGCCTCAGATTGGACCAACTCGAGGATGTCGGAGACCCGCTTGCGCACGGTTTGCGGGTCGATTCCGTGCTCGGTGTTCCACTCGGCCTGAAGGCGGCGTCGTCGATTGGTCTCATGGACCGCCCTCTGCATCGAGTTGGTGATGTTGTCCGCATACATGACCACCTGGCCGTCCACATTTCGGGCCGCCCGCCCGATGATCTGGATAAGGGAGGTCTCCGAACGAAGGAACCCTTCTTTGTCGGCATCGAGGATGGCCACCAGAGAAACCTCGGGAAGGTCGAGACCCTCCCGAAGCAGGTTGATCCCCACCAGGACATCAAACTCACCCAGTCTGAGCTCACGCATTATCTGGATCCGCTCCAGGGTGTCTATCTCGGAGTGCATGTAACGGGCCCTGACCCCCATCTCGAGGAGATAGTCGGTGAGATCCTCCGCCATCTTCTTGGTAAGCGTGGTGACGAGAACTCGCTGCTCCCGAACGGCCCGCTCTCTGATCTCGTACAGAAGATCGTCGATCTGACCCTTCGTGGGCCGGATCATCACTTCGGGATCGACTAGCCCGGTGGGCCGGATGATCTGCTCCACGACCTGGGCGGAATGCCCGATCTCGAAATCACTCGGCGTGGCAGATAGGAAGACGACCTGGTTTGCCTTCTCCAGCCACTCCTCGAACCGGAGGGGACGATTATCCCGGGCGGAGGGCAGTCGGAAGCCGTGCTCAACCAGAACATCCTTGCGGGACTTGTCGCCCTCGAACTGACCACCGATCTGGGGCACCGTCACATGGGACTCGTCGACGATCGTGAGGTAGTCCTCGGGAAAGTAGTCAAGGAGTGTGTATGGAGCCTCGCCCGGCGCCCGGCCGTCGAGATGTCTCGAGTAGTTTTCGATGCCCGAGCAGAAACCGACCTCACGCATCATCTCCAGGTCGTAGTTGGTGCGCATCCGGAGACGCTGCGCCTCGAGCATCTTCCCCTTGCCTTCCAACTCGCCGAGCCGGTCCTCGAGCTCGACCTCAATGCTCGATATCGCCTTCAGCATTCGCTCCCGTTCGGTCACGTAGTGGGTCGCCGGGAACACGAACAACTCGGTCAGCCCTTCGACCACCTCTCCCGTTACCGGGTTGAGACGCACGATCCGCTCGACCTCGTCACCCCAGAACTGAACTCTGACGATCGTCTCCTCATAGGACGGGAAGACTTCAAGTGTGTCGCCACGGACCCTGAACTTGCCTCGGGTCAGATTGATCTCATTGCGCTCGTACTGGATCTCGACCAGCCGCTTGATGGTGGCGTCCATCGGGTACTCCACTCCCTGGATGAGACGCAATAGCTGGCCCTCATACTGCTCGGGTGAGCCAAGACCGTAGATGGCCGAAACAGAAGCCACGATGATCATGTCGTCCCTGACCAACAATCCAGCGGTAGCCGAGTGACGAAGCCGGTCGATCTCGTCGTTGACCGTGGCGTCCTTCTCGATGTAGGTGTCGGTCTGAGGCATGTACGCCTCGGGCTGGTAGTAGTCGTAGTAGGAGACGAAGTACTCGACCCTGTTCTTTGGGAAGAACTGACGGAACTCGTTGGCCAACTGGGCAGCGAGGGCCTTGTTGGGAGCCAGCACGATGGTTGGTTTCTGGACCTTTTCGATCGTCCACGCAATCGTCGCCGACTTCCCTGAGCCGGTTATGCCGAGCAGAGTCTGAAAACGATCACCACGATTGATCCCCTGAGCGAGGGATTGGATGGCCTTGGGCTGGTCGCCGGCAGGCGCAAACTCTGATATCACCTGGAATTCGGGCACGAGAGGAGAATACAAGCGGCCCGTGACAGAAAACCCTTCTTCGCGAAAGGCGGTGGGTGAGGGTTGAGCCCTCCTACTTTCGGTTGGTGACAAAACCGCCGAAAGCAAGGAGGGCCCGATG
>Ga0255054_10000894_pt1 | contig 17353 bp, 16 predicted proteins | sample JV7_2_23_MG_FD_188634 | JGI IMG/M metagenome (GOLD analysis project Ga0255054, IMG submission 188634) | Seawater microbial communities from Jervis Inlet, British Columbia, Canada - JV7_2_23 | ecosystem: Environmental > Aquatic > Marine > Inlet | place: Canada: British Columbia | collected...
ATGCGTGGCCGCCGGTCACCGTCGCTCACTTCGTGGACCACATCGATCATGCCGTAGAGCTGATTGGAATCGAGCATGTCGGCATCGCCTCTGACTTCGATGGCGGAGGTGGAGTCGAGGGATGGGACGACGCCAGCGAGACCTTCAACGTCACCTTGGAGCTCGTGCGTCGTGGCTACACCGAAGACGAGATCCGGATGCTATGGGGCGGCAACCTGCTTCGCGTCTGGCGAGAGGCTGAGCAGGTGGCGGCGGAGATGCAGTCGGGCGCCGCAGCCGACTGACCCGGGATCCCGGGTCGCGCTGCGGCTATTGATTGAAGCCGGGCAGGGATGGGACAAAAGGTCCCGCCCCGCACGGCTTTCTGCCGATTGGGCTCTCGCCACCTCCGGGCCGCCCAGAGTGTCCTCATGGAGCGGGTGCTGCTAGGTTGAGCCCCGAGGGGTCCGGCCGATGAGACTGCCTTGACGGGCATAGAAACTGCGTGTTGATTGTCGGCCAGTTCAGCTACATCAGTCGTGGTCGAAGGCGCATCGAGCTACTTCGACCCTGGGAGTGAGGAGCGATGAGCGACCGATCGCTGGTCAGCAGCGCGCCCACAGCGGAACAGCGAGACCGGGTCACGGCGGAGCTGTGCGAGCACTTCGCGGCCGGTAATATCGAGTTGGACGCGCTGGAGCATCGGCTGGCAACAGTCGACGAAGCGAAGACTATGGTCCAGCTTACGGAGCTTGTCGGCGATCTGCCCGCTCTGCCGATGGTTGCTCCAGCGGTTGTGGAGCCGGCGAGAGCGCGTGGATGGGCGCTGGCGCTGATGGGCGGAAACTCGCGCAAAGGTGAGTGGTCGCCGCCCCGTCAGCTGAACGCTGTGGCCGTGATGGGGGGTGTCGAGCTCGATTTTCGCGATGCTCGATTGGCGGCGGGAGAGACGCACGTGACCGCGGTGGCCGTGATGGGTGGGATCGAGATCACTGTCCCACCTGGCCTGCCGGTGACGGTTCGTGGGTTTGGCATACTGGGCGGGGTGGATCAAGTGGAGCAGGTGGCCGACGAGGCGAGTCCAGGCGCTCCTCACTTGAAGGTGACGGCCCTGGCATGCATGGGCGGCGTGGAAGTCAAGACGCGCGCGAGCGGGAAGGCCGAGTTAGTCGCATCCAAGCGAAAGAGATGAGAAGATGAAGATAGGTGTCCCAAAGGAGATTCTTGAAGGCGAACGCCGAGTCGCCCTGGTGCCGAAGGAAGTGAAGAAGCTCGTGGACGCTGGCATGGCGGTTCAGGTAGAGTCGGGTGCCGGCGCGGCGGCCTACTTCACCGACGAAGCGTACAAAGAGGTAGGCGCCACCATCGTCGACGGAGCGAAGGCCGCCTATGACGCCGATGTGGTCTTCAAGGTCCGGAAGCCAGAGCTCGGCGAAGTCGACATGCTCAAAGAGGGCACAGTCCTCATTGGTTTCCTCGAGCCGCTAACGAGTCCGGAGCTTGTGAAGAAGTTGGTGGAGCGTAAGGTCAGCGCGTTTGCGATGGAAACAGTCCCCCGCATTAGCCGGGCGCAGAAGATGGACGCTCTCTCCTCGCAGGCCAACATTGCGGGCTACAAGGCGGCGCTAATTGCGGCGGATTCGCTTCCCAAGTTCTTCCCGATGTCGATGACGGCGGCGGGAATGATTCCGCCGGCGAAGGCCCTGATTTTGGGCGTAGGCGTCGCTGGGTTGCAGGCGATCGCCACATGCCGACGTCTTGGTGCCTCGGTCGAGGCCTACGACATTCGGCCCGCCACGAAGGAAGAAGTCCAGAGTCTGGGCGCCAAGTTCATCGAGATCGAGCTGGAAGAGGCGGAACTCGAGGACGCGGGTGGTTACGGGAAAGAGGTATCGGATGTATCGGCGCAAAAGCAGCAGCAAGTCTTGGCCGAGCACACCGCCGCGGCTGACATCGTGATCACGACGGCCGCTGTCCCCGGCAAGAAGGCCCCGACGCTCGTGGAAGAAGATGCGGTGAAGGGGATGAAGGAGGGCTCGGTAATCGTCGACTTGGCGGCGGAGTCCGGTGGTAACTGCACGTTGACGAAGGCCGGTGAAGTCGTGGTGAAGTATGGCGTCAGTATCCACGGTCCGAAGGATCTCGTGAGTTCGATGCCGGTCGACGCCAGCACACTCTATGCTCGAAATGTGACGACCCTCTTCGGTGATTTCGTTAAGGATGGCGAACTGAGCCTCGACTTCGAGGATGAGGTCGTCAGTGGGAGTTGTGTTACTCACAACGGCGAAGTTGTGAACGAGCGCGTTAAGGCGCAGCTGTGAGGTCTAACAATGCCTGAAGCACTACTCAACAATCTGTACATCTTCGTGCTAGCCATGTTCACGGGCTTCGAGGTCATCACGAAGGTCCCCCCGTTGCTGCACACGCCGCTGATGTCCGGTTCGAACGCGATCTCGGGCATATCCGTCGTGGGTGCGATCATCATCGTCGCGGCCGCCACGCAGGCGGTGCTCCCGGGGATCTGGGGCGGCAACACGCTCATCCTCGTTCTCGGCGTCATCGCTGTTACGATGGGCATGATCAACGTGGCGGGTGGTTTTCTCGTGACCGACCGAATGCTCGAGATGTTCAAGAAGAAGCCCGAAGCCAATTGACGGGCCGTCGTGCGCGACGACACTGGAATTCGAACGTTAGCTTAGCGGATCAGCAATCATGGATTTCTTTACTCTTGCGAACCTGAGCTACCTGGTCTCGGCGGCGCTCTTCATTTTCGGATTGAAGCGCCTTCAGTCGCCGGCGACGGCCAGGTCGGGAAACTTCATGGCGGCGGTCGGTATGACGATCGCCATCATCGTGACGCTCCTGGAAACGAACTTCGCCAACTGGCAGATGATCCTGGTGGGCGGCATCATCGGCGCGCTCATCGGTTCGATCTCGGCCCGCGCGGTTCAGATGACGAACATGCCGCAGATGGTGGGCATCTTCAACGGCTTCGGTGGTGGCGCATCCGCGCTCGTCGCGATATCGGAGTTCCTCCGCTACCTCGGCGATCCCAGCATCACCATGCCCGGCGATTCCGGAGTCAGCATCATTCTCGGGACCCTGATCGGTGCCGTGACGTTCTCGGGCAGCATGGTCGCGTTCGCGAAGTTGCAGAACTGGATGACCGGGGCGCCGATCACCTGGCCGTTGCAGAAATCTCTGAACTCGACTCTTCTGCTTTCCATTCTCGCGCTGGGTACATACGTCGTCTTCTTTGACATGAACCCCACGGTCTTCTTGGTTCTGTTGGGGTTGGCGCTGGTACTGGGCGTGACCTCGGTGATCCCCATCGGCGGCGCGGACATGCCGGTGGTGATCTCGCTGCTGAACTCGTACTCGGGACTGGCTGCAGCGGCGGCAGGATTCGTCGTCAACAACAACGTCTTGATCATCAGTGGCTCGCTGGTCGGTGCCTCGGGCCTCATTCTCACCAACATCATGTGCGTGGGGATGAACCGCTCGCTGGCCAATGTTCTGTTCGGCGCGGTGGGAACCGCCGACGTGGTTGCCGGCAGCGTCGGTGCCGGTGATGCGGCCGGTACTGTTCGCGACGTTTCCGCCGAAGAGGCGGGAATGATCCTGGCCTACGCGAAGTCGGTGATCTTCGTTCCCGGCTACGGCATGGCGGTGGCGCAGGCCCAGCACGCGGTGCGTGAGCTGGCCGACGTGCTCAAGAACCGCGGTGTGGACGTGAAGTACGCCGTTCACCCGGTTGCCGGACGAATGCCCGGCCACATGAACGTGCTTCTGGCGGAAGCGAACGTCCCTTACGATGAACTCTACGACATGGACGACATCAACCACGCGTTCCCGACCACGACCGTCGCGGTCGTCATCGGCGCGAACGACGTGGTGAACCCGGCGGCGCGGCACGACACGACGAGCCCGCTCTACGGGATGCCGATCCTCAACGTCGACGAGGCCGAGCACATTATCGTGCTCAAGCGTAGCATGAGAGCTGGTTTCGCCGGCGTGGAAAACGAGCTGTTCTTCCACCCGAAGACGATGATGCTGTTCGGAGACGCGAAGGATTCGGTCCAGGCCATGGTGACCGAAGCGAAGAGCGCATAGCCTCGAGAGACCGGATCCAACCTGGGAGAAGGAGTGAGCATATGGGGCTTCGGCTTCTCGTTCCACTGGTACTCCTCTGGCCTGTACTCGCCTTGGCAGCCGAAGGAACGCCGCTGCGGCGGTATCGTGCGACTCCGATGAGGGAGATGCTGGCGCTGTTCCTGTGCATCGTCGCCTACTTCGTCTTGTGGATCGTTGCGGACAGACTGATCGAAGGCGCGACCGGAGCTGTGGCCGCCGGGATCATCGCAGCCACGGTGCTCTCTCTGCTCGCCGTCCCCCTCCTTCTCTTTGTAGGGTACAAGATCTTCGGCGTGAAGCCGGGCCAGGCCAACCCAGACCACTAATTCGGCAATCCGTAGTAAGAGCCGGGTGGCCTACGGATAGGCGGGTCGGCAGCCTCTTGACGGGGATATTAACGCTGTTAGGTTAACGGTGTTTACTTTACACTGTTAACCCCCGGAGAGTGGTATGATGTCTAGACTTGCCGAGCCTTTGCGGGCGGCTGACACCGAGACGGCAATCGTAGAGGCAACCCGCGATCTGTTGGCCGAAGGCGGGATCAGGGCCCTGTCCATGAGGGCCGTTGCGGCCCGGGTGGGTGTCAGCGCGACCGCGATCTACAACTACTTCGAGAACAAGCAGGCGCTGGTCCGGTACGTGGTGAACCTGGGCTTCGAGCGCTTCGACGCCTATCTGCGCAAAGCAGTCGTGGACAAACCGCAGGGGTCGGTCGAACGGCTGCGGGCCTTAGGCGAGGCGTACATCCGCTTTGCGCTGGAGAACCGTCAGTACTTCCAAGTGCTCTTTGCGCTTCATTCCGACCTGCCACAGGATATCGAGGAGCTTCCCGAAGGTGGCGGTTACACGCTGTTCCGCCAGGCGGTCATCGACGCGATGGAATCCGGTACGATTCGAAAGGCCGATCCCGATCTGCTCGTGCTCTACCTGTGGACGCATGTGCACGGGCTGGTAACGCTGCTGCTCTCGTGTCAGCCCGATGCGCGGTGTCGTCACTCGGGCGAGGAACTGAACGCTACGGAACTCTTTTCGAAGTTCCACGAGTTCAGGTACTACGGCCTGCAGCCCGAGGCGGCAGCGCGGCCCGAAACGGGGTCCGCGGCCGCTTCGTAGTGGCGCTTGCGAGCCCCTCCACGGAATAGCTCTACGTCGAGATGTAAGGGAGACGGAATCGTGTTCAAGATAGACAGGTGGAAGGTCCATGGGCTCGCTTCGCTGGCAGGTGTATTCGTGCTGGCGTCGGGCACCTTGGCTCAGACCGGAGATGCACCGGCGTACTCGCTGCAAGAGGCGATCGCTATCGCCTTGAAGAACAATCGAGATTTGCAGCGCGCGCAGCTCAGTTTGTTGACGGCGAACGAACAGGTGCGAGAGGCGTGGGGTACCCTGTTGCCCACGGTCGACGCCTCGGTGGGGTACCAGCGCAACCTGGCGGTACAAGAAACCTTCGTGCCGGCCGTGATCATCGACCCCAATGCCGACCCGGGTGAGCTAATCCCCGTTCGCTTTGGCGCTGACAACGCTTGGTCGGCCTGGCTATTCGTGACGCAACCGATCTTTGACGCCAGCGCGTTTGTGGGTGTTGGGACCGCCGGGCGATTCCGATCGCTCGAGGAGGAGTCGGTGCGAGGCGAGGCACAGCAAGTCGCCTCTCAGGTTCGCCGTACCTACTATCGCGCGCTGTTGGCCCGGGAAGATTTGAGGCTAATCGAGGAGAGCATCGCCCGAACCGAGCAGACGCTGCGCGAGACGCGCGGCCTGTTCAACGCCGGCCTGGCCAGTAGTTACGATGTGCTACGCCTGGAGGTACGCCTTGCGAACCTGAGGCCGAATCTGAAACGCGCCGGAAACATGGCTGCGGTGGCGGAACGTGACCTTTCTGTGGAGATGGGCCTGGACGAGGTGGAACCCGTCAGGGTTGCCGGCAATCTACACGACATCAATCTCGCTTCGATCGGGTCCAATGATGGAGCCAACCAGCAATTGCTTCGTATGGTCGGTCTCCAGAACGCTCTCGACGTATCGGTAGAGACGATGTTCGAAATGGCGCAAAGGATGCGCTCCGATTTACGACAGGCCCAACTGAACTATGAGCTCGAGCAGGCCCGCTACAAGTACGAGCAGACGACGCGACTTCCAAAAATCAACGCATTTTTCAATGCGGGGTTCGTCGCGGCCCAGAATGGCGACCTAGAGTTCTTCGGAGGCGGACCCGATAGGCGGACCGATGCGGCGGTGCTGGGCGTATCAGTCGAGATCCCACTGTTTCAGGGCTTTCAGCGATCGGCGCGGGTACAACAGCGCAAGCTGGGACGGGAGCAAGCCCGGGTGCAGCTGGATCTGATGAAACGCGAAACCGTCAACCAAATCCGCACGGCCTTCGAGGCGCTGGAGGAAGCCCGCGAGCGGGCGGATGCTCAGCGGTGGGCGGTGGATCAGGCAGGGCGCGGTTTCGAGATCGTCACCGCTCAGTACTTGGCGGGTCTGAGCTCGCAGCTCGACGTGACGGAAGGCGAGGTACTTCTGCGCGAGTCGGAGTTCAATTATGCACAGGCGGTTTTCGATTACTTGATCGCCCAGGCCGATCTCGATGTGGCCATCGGAGTCGTTCCGTTGGTGGATGTAGCGGCCCCGGCCCAGGCAGACATCAGTATCTCGGAATAAACGGAGATCAACGGAGAGGGGCATAGCCCACCATGACATACACAGGAACCGACAAGCTTTGGCTGGCAGTTGCTCTCGCCGCGAGTTCTGTAGCGGTCGGCTGCGATCCGTCATCGCAGGCCAGCGAGGCCGAAGCGAACGACGCGTTCGTCAAAATCGTCAACGTCGAGGTGGCGCCGGTCGAACTCAGCGATTTCACCGCCTACATCCGTCTCACCGGCGAAGTGGAGGCGATGAACGACGTAGTAGTGAGCGCGGAGGAGAGCGGCGTCGTCGAGCAGATCTTCGTCGAAAAGGGTGAATACGTGCGCAAGGGCTCGCCGATCGCCAAGATCCGTGATCGAGTATTGCGTGCCCAGGTCCAGGAAGCGGAGGCGGCATCCGAGCTTGCCCAGGAGCGTCATGAGCGACAGCGCCAGCTGTGGGAAGAGGAACAGATCGGCAGTGAGATCACTTACTTGGAAGCCAAGTACCAGGCGGAGCTGCAGTCGGCTCGACACGAGCTGCTGCAAGCTCGGCTCGAGCGCACGACGGTCCGGTCGCCCATCGCTGGCGTCTTTGACGACCGGTACGTGGATGTGGGGGAGATGGTGGCGCCGGGCGCACAGGTGGCCCGGATCGTGGCAGTCGACCGGGTAAAGGTGACGGGCGGCGTTGCCGAGAGATTCGCGGCCGCCGTAAGCCCGGGTGACAGCGCTGTAATCAGCTTCGATGTGTTGGGCGATGAGAGCATCGCCGGCTTGATCGGGTACGTGGGAAGCACGGTCGACCCGCGCAATCGCACGTTCCCCATCGAGGTCGTCATCGATAACCCGGGTCGGGTCATCAAGCCGCACATGGTGGCCAACGTGCTAATCGCGAATAGTCGGCTCGAGGATGTCATGGTCATTCCACAGTCGTCCATTGGCCGCATAGAAGACGGGTATCAGGTCTTCGTGGTCGAGGAAGCGAGTGAAGCGCTGCTCGCGAAGGCACAGCTGGTCCGCCTGGGGCCGTCCTACGAGAACCTGGTGGTCGTCGAAGAAGGTCTGAGTGTGGGCGACCAACTGATCGTTCGTGGCCAGCAGCTGGTTGAGGCGGGTGACCGGGTTCGCATCGTGAACGAAGCTTCGGCCGAGGGTCGGGCCACGAGATAGAGGACGACAATGGCCAAGTTCAAAGGTCGTGATTCAGATAAAGAACTCAGAGGGTCGATGGACCGGGTAAACCACAAAGGCCACGGTCGCTACAAGCGGTTCTGGCTGACCTCCTTCGCGGTGGATCACCCGACCAGCGTGTTGGTGCTGATGGCGAGCATCATCATCGCCGGCCTGGTCTCGTACTTCAAAGTCCCAAAGGAAGCGGCGCCCGAGATCACCATCCCTATCGTGGCGGTGAGCACCATCTATCCGGGCGTGGCGCCGGAGGACATCGAAACGCTGATTACCCGCGAACTGGAGACGGAGCTCAACAAGATCAGCGACGTGAAGGAGATCACGTCGAGCTCCGTCGAAGGCTATTCGAGCATCGTTGTCGAGTTCGAGGCCGGCATGGACATGACCGAGGCCTTGCAACTGGTTCGCGAGAAGGTCGACATCGCCAAGCCGGAGTTACCGCCGGTGGCGGAAGAGCCGATGATCATCGAGTTCAATATCGCCGAATTCCCGATCATGCAGGTCAACATCTCCGGCGACTACAGCCTCGTGCGCCTCAAGAAGGTGGCGGAGGATCTGCAGGACAAGATCGAGCAGATCCCCGATGTCCTCGAGGTGAGTCTGTCCGGCGGTCTGGAGCGTGAGGTCCAGGTCAACGTCGACCTGGCCAAGCTTAAGTACTACCGACTGGCATTTGACGATGTGATCGATGCCATTGTCGAGGAGAACGTCACAACCCCGGGCGGCACGATAGACGTGGGTGACATGAAGTACCTGGTGAGGGTGCCGGGCGAGTTCGAGGACACGGAACTGATCGAGAACATCGTGATCATCGCGCCGGGTGATCGGCCCGTTTACGTAGGTGATGTTGCGAGCGTCGACTTCGGCTTCAAAGAACGCGACACCTACGCACGCCTGGACGGTCTGTCGGTCGTCACCCTCGGCGTCTCCAAGCGCGTCGGCAAGAACATCATCCAGACGGCTGACGCTGTTAGGGAGGCTATCGAGGAGATGCGGCCGACCTTCCCGCCATCGACTGTAGTGAAGGTCACCTCTGATCAGTCCGAGGACGTCCACCACATGGTCAGCAGCTTGGAGAACAACATCGTCTCCGGCTTGATCATGGTCGTGGCAGTTCTTCTGTTCGCCCTCGGTATCCGGAACGCATCATTCGTCGGCGTCGCTATCCCGCTGTCGATGCTGCTGTCGTTCAGCATCATCCAGCTGTCCGGGCTGACGATGAACTTTGTGGTGCTGTTCAGCCTCATCCTGGCGTTGGGGATGTTGGTGGACAACGCGATCGTCATCGTCGAGAACATCTATCGTTTCCGAGAACGAGGTTACGATAAGAAGGAGGCGGCAAAGCTGGCTACCGCCGAGGTAGCCATGCCGGTAATCGCCGCAACCGCCACAACGCTCGCCGCTTTCGCTCCATTGGCGTTCTGGCCGGGGATCGTCGGCGAGTTCATGTCGTATTTGCCGTTGACGCTGATCATCACGCTCACTTCCTCGTTGTTCGTTGCCCTGGTGATCAATCCCACACTCTGTTCGCTCTTCATGCGAACCGAGGGCGAGCGCGGACCGGGTCTCACCCGGGAGATGAAATGGGCGTTGGCCGTGGTCGGCGGAATAGCATTCTTGGCGGTCGGTGTGTTCAAGCCGGTCCCGGCGAGTTTGATCGTACTCACCGGCCTGTTGATCTGGGCGCTGCATCACTATGTCCTGTCTCCGGTCGCTCACTGGGTACAGGACGAGAGCCTGCCGGTGACGCTGAGGTACTATGAGCGAGTCCTTCGCTGGGCGCTGTTGCACCGGGGGCGTGTGATGTTTGGTGCTCTTGCGTCGCTTGTTGTCGCGGTTGTCCTATTCGGCGCATTCAGCAAGGGCGTGGTCTTCTTCCCGGAGGATATTCCACCGGCCACGGTCTTCATCCAGGTAGAGGCCCCCACCGGCACGCGAACGGACGTGACGAACGAAATTGCGTTACAGATCGAGCGCGAAATACAGGACCTACCCGGTAACGAGGATTTCGAGTCGGTGGTGACGACGGTGGGTTCGAGTAGCAGCGGTGACTTCTTTGGCAGTGGGTCCGGAACGCATCTGGCCACGATCGCTGTCAACTTTGTCGATTTCGAGTACCGCGCGCATGACGTATTCGAAACGCTCGAGCGGATGCGGAATACCATCGGGACGGAAATCGCCGGGGCGGAGATCACTGTGGAGAAGCCTCAAGAGGGCCCGCCGACCGGCAAGCCCATCAACATCGAGATTGTCGGCGAAGACTCGGGGCTGCTGAAGGAACTGGGTGATCAGATCGTCACCCAACTTTCGCGCTCGGCGATCGCGCCCAAGCTGGAAGGTCTGGAGAGCGATCTCGCGGATGCGAGGCCCGAGCTTACCGTCGAGGTCGATCGGGAGAAGGCACAACTGTTCGGCCTCAATACGCGGGATATAGGTTTCACGGTCAGAAGCGCCATCAATGGAATAGAAGCCGGAGAGTATCGCGACGGCGAGGACGAGTACGATATCGTGGTTCGCCTGGCGGAGTCCGACCGGAGTGACCTGAGCTCGTTGGCCGATCTCAATGTGGTCGCCGACGGCGGCACCCAGGTCCCGTTGCTGTCGGTGGCTAAGTGGAGCGTGAGCGAGAGCCCTAGCGGGATCAACCGGAAGGACCTGGACCGGGTGGTTACGGTTTCGTCCGACGTTCGCTCGGATTACAACGGCAACGCGGTTCTAGCGGAGGTCCAGACCGAACTCAGCGACTTCGCGGCGGCTCTACCCAGCGGCTACGACTTGCGCTACACGGGTCAGCAGCAGGAGCAGGAAGAATCGGCGGCGTTTCTGCTCGGTGCGTTCTTCACGGCGCTGCTGCTGATCGCCTTCATCCTGATCTCCCAGTTCGATTCGATCTTGAAGCCGGTGATCATCCTCAGCTCGGTGGTCCTGTCTACAGTCGGCGTCTTGATCGGACTGCTGGTGTTCAGCATGCCGTTCGGCATCATCATGAGTGGTGTGGGAGTGATCAGCCTGGCGGGTATCGTGGTGAACAACGCCATCGTGCTGATCGACTACATCGGCATTCTCCGCAAGCGCGACGGTCTTACAAGACTCGAATCGCTGGTACGCGGCGGCCTGACCCGATTCAGACCGGTAACCCTAACGGCGATCACCACCGTGGTGGGGCTGATCCCGCTGGCTGTAGGGATGAACATCGACTTCTATGGAATGTATCTGCGCCTGGAACCGAACTTCTATTGGGGCGGCGAGCAGGCGACGTGGTGGGGCCCCATGGCGATCGCGGTGATCGCGGGTCTGACCTTCGCGACATTCCTCACACTGATCCTGGTACCGGTGATGTACTCGCTCACCGACGACGTGGCCGACTTCTTCGAGCGGCATTTCACCCATCGACGGGATGACGAGAAGCTCGAAGAAGAGCTACGCGAGCCTGGCGATCTGGAGGTAGCGGAAGCCGAGGCGGTCACCGTCTGATGAAGAAGCGCCGGCCCCTGTTTGGGAGCCGGCGCTTCGCGTCTTGCTGAGTGCGGCGCGGTGCTACATGTCGACGCTGGTCATGGCCTCGAAGATCGGTAGATAAAGCGCGACCACCATGCCGCCGAGGATAACTCCAACGACGCAGATGAGAGCTGGCTCCATGGCTTTCATCAGCCGCGTGACCGCCGTATCCACTTCACCTTCGTAGAAGATCGAGATCTTCTCGAACATGTCGTCCAGGCGCCCGGTCGTCTCGCCGACGTCTACCATGCGTGCCACCAGGTTCGGGACGATGCCAGTCTCCGAGAGGGGCTTGCTGATGCCTTCGCCGGCCTCGATGGCGGGCCGCGTGCTGAGTAACGCCCGCTCGATCTTTACGTTGTTGGTCGTGGCCGATGCCGCCTTGAGCGCGTCGATGAGGTTGGAACCGGCGGCGAGCAGCGACGCCATGCTCTGTGAGAAGCGCGCGATGGCAGTCTTGTGGATCAGGTCTCCAAGCACCGGGATGCGCAGCAGTATCCGGTCTCCCAGTTCACGCCCGGCCGGGGTCCGGTAGAAGGTGCGTATGAAGAACACGCCGCCGAAGGTCCCTCCAAGCAGCCATAGCCACTTGTGTTGCACGAAATCCGAGAGGTTGATGAGGAGCTGCGTCGGGTAGGGCAGCTTCAGGCCACTCGAGGCGAACATGGTTTGGAAAGTGGGGACTACGAAAGTGAGCATGACCGCAGCGCTCAAGAGAGCCACGCCGAGGATGATCATAGGGTAGACCATGGCCGTTTTGACCTTGCTCACGATCTCCTGACTTTTCTCGAGATAAGTGGCCAGGCGAGCCAGAATGGTGTCCAGCATCCCGCCCTGCTCTCCAGCCTCCACCATACTCACGAAGATGTCGCTAAAAACGTTCGGGTGCTCTCGCATGGCGGCTGCCAAGGTCATTCCCGATTGCACATCGACCGTCAGCTGTCCGAGTGCCTTCTTCAACACTTTGTCATCGGTCAGGTCGGAAAGGATCTCGATGCTTTGCACCAGCGGAACCGCTGCGTCGATCAGGGTGGCGAACTGGCGGGCGAAGAACACCATGGACATCGGCTTGACTCGCCGCCGGAAAGAAAGGCTGATGTTCGCGGCGGAACCTTCTCTTGCCGCTGGCCGAACCGACTCTGGAATCAGCTTGCTCTTTATGAGAGAACGGGCGGCCTCCGCCTCGTTCAGCGCCTGAACGACGCCTTCCCGAATCTGGCCATCAATTGTACGTGCGCGATATGCCCAAGCGTTCACATCCACCTCACGTGGTGCACGTTGTTATTCAAGAACTTCAAACCAGTGCCTGCCGCTAAGCGGTCGTGCGACGGTAGCCTGTAGCATGGCTCGGCCCGCCGAGCAACTGCTGTACTGCAGCGTGGTGCCACCTCGAAGATAGCTGTCCGAGTCTGCGCTGATTCCGTTTCGGACCAGCAGCCCTCCAAAGAGATCCGTGGAACCTCTGAAGTCTGCTTCTCCCATTACGATGACCACGCCGTAGAATTCAAACGTTCCTGTGACCTGCATATTGCCATCTACGAGCAGGACTCCCTGGCCATATCCGTTTCCGGCAACCTTCAGGTCGCCGTCGACATGTATGATGGGGAGATAATCCCAGCAGGGGCTTCCCGGTACGAGTGGGTCTCCCCAGTTGGTTGCGGCAGATGTGAGACACTTCCCTCCGTCTGTTGAAGGGTATAGCTCGTCCAGTACTAGGCCGTTTGGGTACTGTTTGTCCGCCGCTGCCGCCAGGTCCTCGTAGCTTACGTCTCCAAACTGGACAAAATCTTGTTCTGTGATCGAGGGATCCTCAAGGATCGCAGGTGCACCCTCAAGATCCGGCTGACCGGTTATGTCGATATTCGCGTCCTCCAGGACCCGAACACCGGGAACATCCTGAAGACCGACCGGGCACCGCCCGGCCCAGCCGGTCGGCACCGCATCGACTCCGGATACCTTTACGCCCGCTCCTGTTCCGCGGATGTTAAGCAACCCCCGCGTCTTCATGGCGCCGTCGCAGCAGAGTCCTTCGGCGCGGTCGGCTTTTGCCATAGTCACAACCACGCGTTGGGCAGTTACTCCGCGTCCAGGACGACCCACTGTACGGATGCGGTACAGCATCTGCTTTACGATGGATCCATCGTCCACACGACGGACGGAAGCCCGGTAGTCCGAACCGTCGGGAAGCTGGCGCCAACCGGTATCGTACTCTTCGCCGGGATTCATCCGGCCGTAAGTGAATCGATCCCACTTAGCCAGGACGTGTGTCGCGCCTGCGTTGGCTGCGTTAAATGCCTTCCAGCTCCTGCGAATCCCCGTGCTTGCCGTGGCGTCGTTTTGGGCGACGTAGAGGCCACCCAAAGCCAGCATCGAAACGACGATGATTACGAAGATCGCCGTCGGGATCGCAAAGCCCCGGCTGTTTCTAAGTCTAGACAATCGTAAGCCGTTCATTGGTTTCTTGGCCTTACAGATACTGTTAGCGTGTCGCGCTTCTCGGAGACGTTCCCGCTCACCGCCACCATCGTCAGGTCGACCCTGGCCACCTGGGCCGGATCCGTCGTCGATTGGCCGTCCTCGTCGAAGTAAGCGAAGGCCAGTCCGGAGCCATCCCCACTAAAGGGGCCCGTAAGAATTTCCGAAGTCGTTCCGTCACCTCTAGTCAGCCACCAGGAGCTGCCATCTTTTTCGAGTCGATAGCTGTAGTGACGGAAAGCGCGCACGGGTGCTCCGACAGGTACCTCCGTCACCGAACCATCCACTCGCAGCGACATCTCGATGGAGGGAGTCCCGCCGTACGGGCACGCCAAGGAGGATGCGCTCTGCGGATCGACATCCTGAATCTGTCTTACCAGCCAACCGTTCGGGTGGTAGACCAGCAGGCTGTCTCCGGCCGTGGTACTTACTCGCCCGGATACATCGAAAAGTCCGAGCTTCTTGTTCGAATTGTCGACGGCGCAGACGACGGCGAAGCCGACCGGAGAGCGGATGGCTATGCTGTCCGCGCCAAGGGCCGCAAAGTCACCCTCGCGACCGCTGGCTTCGATGATATCCAACCCTACGATCGAGCCGGCTATTCGCAGCGCATCGTGACGCGCTATCGTCGCACGCTGTTCCCTGTAGATCCGCTGTTGGAAGCGCACGACCCGATAGAGGGCTCCGGCGATCATCGTGCCCAGCGTAATCACGATGAGAAGTTCCACCAGGGTGAATCCCCAAGGAGACCGGAACCTCGAGGTCGAGTCCATCATTTCAGCCGGTAAGCGACGACGGTATCCCATACCGCGATCGCCTCCGCCGGGGTGTAACTGGTCACAAGCATGATCCGTCGATAATTGGTGCTGTCTTCCACGGTCCAACTCGACTTGCCGTCTTTGGTCGTCCGCGCATCGGTCGCGAGCTTGTCATACGGAATGGCCAACAGTCGCTCGAGCTCCGCCTGTTGAAACTCGACGGCGTTGAGCTGCATCTGCGAACGTGTGACGGTCCGCGACGCATACATGCTGGACGCCGCCAAAGCTACGACAACAACTGCGAGAAGCGTCACGCCGACCAGCAGCTCCACTACGCTGATGCCTCTGTCGTTCAGCCTGTCAGGTGTCCGTATGCTCATCTTGTCAGTACCCTGCCGACCCGGCTCACGAATACCGTGTCGGCTTTGCTGTGAAGCGAGACGATGATCGCAGCGCCCGCGTCCGGGCAGGCCGCACGCGTGACGCCGATTCCGCGTCCGTTGAAGCACAGCGTGGCTCGATTGCTCTTCAGGTCGACGTCCAGCTGCTCTGCGAAGCTGAAGAAACCCAGCGTGTCCGCCGCGCCCGTTCCCGCGACCGTCGTGTCCACCTCGACCCACATCTCGTCGCGGTACACATCGATGTGCAAGACAGCCGGGCGTCCAAAGCGCACGGCAGCCGCCTTCGCCAAAGAGATCGTCGAGATCACCGTTTGAGTCGAGTTGTGCACGGCCGCCTGGACACGCGTCTTGCCTATAGAAGGGATGACGATCGCGTAGACCAGGGCCAGCAGCATCATCGTGACCAGGACCTCCAGAAGCGTAAACCCCGCTCTGGAGCGTAGACGGTGACCGGCCCGTTCAGGCGCTCGAATGCGACGCAGCGAGTCGGCTGAGGGCTTTTTCAGTAATGTACCCAACAATGTATTAAGCTAACCACGTTGGGCGGGGGATGGAGAAGCGACAGTAGCCGCTCACTGGGAACAGCAATCCCTGTGCCTCAGAAGGAGTCTGCGCGTACGAGCTGTAAAGTGTTGCTAGGAAAAGAGATCGGCCAGCCGGGGGCGCACGTCCCCTCGGGCGTTCGGACAACCGGCCCGGTCAACCTGACTACAACATTGCAAACTGCAAGCCAGGTTTACCGATATCGGGGCCCTCAGTTCTCCTCCTTCGGCTCATCGACGGTGAAGTAAGCCGTGTCCACAACCCATGGGTCCAAAGGTACGTGATTGCCCAGGGCGAGGACCGCGATCAAGCGGTGTGGGCCGGGAGTAAGCTCTGTGATCGTATAGGCTGAGGCGCCGGTGCCCAGGTGGTAGATCCCTTCAACGCCTGCGGGGATAGGCTCGCCGGCGGGAGTCAGGTCAACGTCGAGAAAGATGTGCTGGTGGGCGCGGCCGCGAGTGGCCAAGCCGTCCGCCGCTACGATCTCCACGCCGGTGGCTGAGAGTGTGACGTTGACCGTGTCCGCGTGGATGATCGTGCCGTCTCGCGGTGCTTCGATTTGGACCGCCGCCGTCTGTGCCTCGGAGCATGCCGCTAGAGCGCCGAGGGCTAGGAACGGGAACAGTGTGCGTAACATGGAAACCTCTCGAGGTTGGGGCCACGTAGTGTTGCTTTGAGACGGTAAGTTTAGGAGGGGCGGCTAGGCCCGTAAACAGGCGGTGGCGCATTGAGGCTGAGGGGTCATAGATTGAGGGGATCCTCAGAACGGTAAGTTGCGTCTACTCCTGGCTGAATTCACCAACTGCAGGGGGTGTGAGACAATGGCCAGTTTCACCGAACGGATGATCGGAGCGGCTACGCTCAACGTAGCGACGTATGAAGAGGTGGAGCACGACACGACGGCCACCGGGCAGGCCGCGGGCGTGGTCGCGCTCGTGGCCCTGGCCGGTGCCATAGGCGGATTCGGTGAGGCGGGGTATGGGGTCATCGGTGGCATCGTCTGGTCGTTTCTAGGCTGGTTTATCTGGTCGGCGGTCACGTTGTTCATCGGCACCAAGGTCTTCGACGGGACCGCGGACATGGGTGAGATGCTCCGAACTCTCGGTTTCGCACAAGCTGTGGGGGTGCTGAAGGTCGTGGGCTTCGTTCCGCTCCTGGGTTGGATCGCCAGCATCGTGGTGGGGATCTGGATGCTGGTGTGCGGGGTCGTGGCGGTCCGCCAGGCGCTCGATTTCACCACGGGCAAGGCGATTGGAACCGTGATTATCGGGTGGCTGGTGTTGATGGTAGTGGGCGGGCTGGTGTATGGATTGACCGCGGGCCTGTTAGGTGGGCTCGGCTAGCCTGGCTGGATTGGAAGTTACGTAATCAGGTAAAGACAAGTCGGGACCCGGGTGGGAGGGAACTTCCGCCGGGTCCCGAAGTCGTTTTTCGGTGAGGTTCCATAGACAGGGAGGAATGAATGCTCATCGACCGTCGTAATTTCTTGAGTTCCGGCGCTGCTGCCGCCGCGGCCTCATATGTCGGTAGCCTTGGCGTGCTGGGTCGGCAACAGCAGGCGGCCCGCCGACCGCAGTGGAAGCTCACGACGTCGGAGGAGTACGATCCAGAGACGGTCATCCCTTACTCAGGGGATCACTCGAGGGTCTACCGCCATATCGATGAGCACATCGACGATCACTTGACCAACCTTAAGAGCTGGTTGCGGCAGCCCTCGATCTCGGCGCAGAACACGGGCATTTCAGAG
>Ga0255054_10000899_pt1 | contig 17336 bp, 15 predicted proteins | sample JV7_2_23_MG_FD_188634 | JGI IMG/M metagenome (GOLD analysis project Ga0255054, IMG submission 188634) | Seawater microbial communities from Jervis Inlet, British Columbia, Canada - JV7_2_23 | ecosystem: Environmental > Aquatic > Marine > Inlet | place: Canada: British Columbia | collected...
GCGGTTCGCCTGGCCCGGGCGGCCGGCCGGCCCGTCAAGGTGCAGTGGTCGCGTGAGGACGAGTTCCGGGCGGCGCGGAACCGGCCCGCGTCGACGCACCGGGTCAAGCTCCGGGCGGACGAGCGGGGCCGCCTGGTGGACTGGTGGCATGCCTTCGTCTCGGGTCACATCATTTTCGCGCGCGAGCGGCTGCCCGGCTGGCTGCTGCGTCCGGCTCGCTGGATGGGCGACCTGGGGGTGGCGCGCGGCTGCCGGCCGCCGTACGCGGCTCTGCGCAAGCGGGTCGAGTACGATGACGTCGATCTGCCCATCGATTTGGGCACCTGGCGCTCGCTGGGTGCGACGCCCAACACTTTCGCCATCGAGTCCGCCATCGACGAGCTGGCGCGACTTCGCAACCGGGACCCCGTGGAGTTCCGCCTGGAGAACCTGCCTGCGGAGCACGCGCGGCTCGCCGCCTGCCTGCGCCGCACGCGCGAGCTGGCCCGGAAGCTGGAGCTGCCCGTCGGGCCCGGCGTCGGGCGCGGCTACGCCTGCGGAATCTACGAAGAGCACAGCTTCGTGGCGGCCAGCGCCGACGTCCGCGTCGACCCGGGCAGCGGGGCCGTTCGCGTACTGCGCATGTGCTGCGTTCAGGATGTTGGTCTGGCCATCAACCCGGATCAGCTGAAGGCGCAGATCGAGGGCAACCTGATCTGGGGGCTGGGCATGGCGCTGACGGAAGAGGTCGAGATCGGCTCGAGCGACATCGTCTCCTTGAACTTCGACCGCTACCGGATCCCCCGCATCCAGGACGTGCCCGAGTTCGACATCGAGATCATCAGCCCGCGCGACATCCCACCCGCCGGCGCCGGCGAAACCGCGCTCATCGTGGGTCCGCCCGCCATCGCCAACGCCCTGCGTGAAGCCAGCGGCCGCCGCTACACCGCCCTGCCGATCCGAAGCGCGCCTGTCGGCCGCACCTGACCGCGAACTCCGTCAGGCGTCGGGCGGGGTATGCGCCTCGAGCTCGTCCACGAGGATCTTCGCGACCCGGGCGGCCTGCTGCTGGAACGCGGCGGTGCGGTCCCAGTTGGTGTCTTCGGACACGCGGCCTTCGCGCACCAGGCCGCGGCCGCGGTCTTGCGTGTACTGCACGACCTGCTGCCAGATCCTGTGCTCGACGTCGTTGGCCACGTCCCGGATCCAGTCCCCGACCAGTATCCGCGCATCGGGCTCGAGCGTGCCGAACAGCCTTTCGCCCACCAGCTGAGGCTCGTCCCCTTTCTCGAAGTGGGGCTCCATGCGCTTCAGCTCGCGCGCCAGCTCGGGGCAGACCTGCTTGGCCGCGTAGGCTTCAGAAGAGTGGTAGCCCCACTCTTGCTCCCACTCGTGCATGCGGTCGTCCACGTGAGCCTTCGCGGCACGCCATGCGTATTGCTCTGCATGCCGGCGGACCTCTTTTTCGAAGCGTTCCATGAGCTGCGTGGGGTCCCCGTGAACAGCGGCGGGGTGGTCCTTCAACCAGGCGAGAATGGCTTCGCGATCCATGGCGGTTCCTCCCGTGGAAGTGCCACCTCGCAGGGTATGGGATGGGGAGCGCGAGGGCTGTCGCCCGCGCGACACCCCCTCTAGATGGCGGCGAACCAACCCATGGCGCCGGCTTCGGCCATGTGGACCTGGTGGGGGTGGAACATGTAGCGGCCGCGGCGCGGCAGGCGGAACTCCAGGATGGCGCGCTCGGCCTGGCCCAGGGTCACCACGTCGGTGTGCTCATCGGGCTCCAGGCCCGTTCCGCTTCGGTAGACGTCGAAGGTCTCGGCGTGCAGGTGGAAGGAGGCGACCGGGTCGCCGCTCACCATGTTGAGCACGTAGAGCCTGACCAGGTCGCCGGCGGGAACCTTGATCGGGAAGCGCGTGAAGAAGCCCGCCACGCCGTTCCAGGCGTAGAGCTCGTTGCGTCCGTCGCCGTCCAGATCGAAGCCGCATAGGACCAGGACGAACTCGTGGGCGGGCGGACGGCCGCCCGGCGGATCCACGATGAACGCGCCGTAGAGCCCACGCGCGATGTGCTGGGAGACGGGCAGGGCGTGGCAGTGGTAGGGGTGGAGGCCGAAAGGCTCGGCGCGGATGCGATAGGTCTCGCTTCCTCCCGCTGGGATGGGCTGCCAGCCGTCGTGCTCGATGTCGTGGCGCCCGTGGAAGTGCAGGTTGTGGGGGTGCGTGCCCAGGTTGCGGAAGCTCACCGAAAGCTCGTCGCCTTCGGTCGCGCGCAGTACGGGGCCGGGCACGCTTCCGTTGTAGGTCCAGGCGTGGAAGCGCACGTCGTGGGCCACCTCGATGGGCTGCTCGTTCACCCAGATCGGCACCTCGCGCGTGCGGGTGGCGCCGGAGGGGTCGGGCGGAGGCGGCACCAGCAGCGCGTCGAGGGAAGCGGCCGAGAGATGGGCGGGCGGTGTCGCCGGTCCGCCGTAGGGGCTGTGCACGACCGGCTCGGGCAGGGCGTGGCCGGGATGCGGGCCTGCGGGGTAGCTCGGCGGCGCGTTCTCTTCTGCCGCCGCCTTGCGTCCGAAGAGTGCGCTCGCCGCGCCGGCCGCACCGGCCAGGCTGCGGCGCAGCAGATCGCGGCGGCGCAGGCTCACCCCGGAACTCCGGAGTGGAGCCAGCCGCCGAGGATCGCCAGGAGCAGGGTGAGGAGCACGCTGCCCAGGAAGATCAGCGTGCCGCGTCGGAGGCGGCCTCGCACCGCTACGCCGATGCCCAGTGCGAGCCCCGCGAAGGGCAGGTAGTACGACCAGCGCCAGAGCAGGCTGCCCAAGATGCCCATCCCCTCGATGGGCGTCGTTTCCCGGACGCTGCCGTCCAGCCAGGCTGCGGCCTGCGGCGGAAGCTCGGCCTTCTCCGGGTCGAAGGCCAGACGGTCGAAGACGTCGAAGGCCGGGCGCACCGGCGCGGCGGCGCCGCCGGGCATCTGCGGCTGCAGCGGGGGCGCTGGCTGGGTCTTCCAGTCCGGCGCCGTGAAGTCGTCGCTCCATCCGTAGAGCGCGCGCCGCACCACGCGCGCGGCGTAGAAGAGATCCCAGCCCAACGGCAGGCGCAGTCCGCCGCAGCCATTGAAGGCCTCCAGGCCGGGCGGCGCGCTGGTCTCGAAGTCGTTTCCCTCGAAGCAGTTCCCGCCGCTCATGGGGCCGCTCACGAACAGGTCGGCCCGGCCCGAGCGCCGCACGACGTTGTTGCGGATCACGTTGTCGCGGCTGGGCCAGAAGTTGTGCTGGTAGGAGGGCGCCACGCCGATCCCGTGCATGCGGTGGCCGATCACCACGTTGCGCTCGATCACGTTGTCGAGCCCGCCGGCCACGCTGATGCCGTTCTCGAAGCCGCTGTACATGAGCGGAAGCGAGGGGGCGTCGTAGTTGTTGTCCACCACCAGGTTGGCCACGACCGTGGCGCCGCCTTGGGGAGGCAGCAGCTCGGAGTCCAGCGTGTTGGGCAGGATGCCGTAGCCGTTGTTGCGCCAGATCGAGCTGGCGATGTAGAGATCGCCGCCGGCATTGGTGCCTGAGTAGCCCAGGGCATTGCGCTCCGCCGTCAGGTGGGTGAGCACGGTGCGACAGGGCTGGCACTGGCCCACGTAGAAGCCCGAGTCCGGGGATGCCGAGGCGTAGGAGTGCTCGAAGAGCCCGTCGCTGGAGTCGAAGGCGTAGACGCCGTAGGTGCCGTTGTTGTACGCGGTGAGGTAGGAGCCGCGGAAGCCCGTCACGCCGGTCCAGAAGAAGCCGTTGGTGAGGTTGTTGCGCGAGGTCATGTTCTCGAGCGCCACGCCGTCGGCCAGAACCAGGATGCCGTTGCCCCGCACGAACTGGCCGTCGATCACGACCTGGTTGCGGTCCACGCCGCGGATCACCAGGGAGGGGGTGGTGACCGTCACCTCCTCGCGGTAGACACCGCGGTCCACGAGGATCAGGTCGCCGGGAGCCGCGGCGTCCACGGCGGACTGGATGAAGGGATAGTCCTGGGGAACGCGCCGCGTGGCGAGGGTGGGCTCGGCGACGGGCTGGGCTGCGAGGGCCGCGTCCGGCGTGTATTCGACGTCACCCACCACCACGACGCCGGCCATCCCGACGCCGCCGGCGGCGCCGTGGAACGTGCAGTAGTAGGGGAATACGCCGTCCTCGGAGAATTCGATCGAGGTCTCGGCGCCTGCAAGCATCACGAGGTTCCCGAAGCTGACTTCGGTGGACCAGCTGGTGTCGTCGGCCACGGCGTTGTGCGGGTTGCGTCCGACGTTCTTCCAGGTGACCTGCTCTCCGGCCCCGATCCGGATCACCGGCGGGTTGAAGGCGTTGTCGTACATGAGCACGGGGTTGGTGGCATCGGGCTCGGGCGGCTCTCCGCCGCCGCAGGCGCCCAGCGCGAGTGCCAGGCAAGCCACGACCAGGACGCGCGTCTGCCGCGACCAGGGCCGATTCAAGGTCTCTCCTTCTCGGGTAGCCAGCATCGGGGGCTCAGGGCAGGATCGAGCCGATGGGGCGGCTGCAGTAGTCCTCCTGGTAGGCCTCGACCACGCCGTCCATCCAGGCGTCCGGGAGGCCTTCCGCCTCGAAGGGCGAGACCAGGAGGCCGGCCGGAAGGAGCAGGGCTCCACCGACCAGCATCTTCACGCCGTGCCCGAAGCGGCAGGCTTGAAGCTTGGGGCGCCCGCCGGTGGCCGCGTCCCAGGCCAGCTTGAAGGGCGACAGCACGGTGAAGGCCAGTCCAACGGCGAACGTGGAGGGGCCGCGATGGGCCAGCTTGCGGGCAGCTGAGTCTGCGTGGGCGGCGGGGGCCGCGAGCAGCGCGGCCAGCGTCAGCGCGATGAGTCCGCACCGCGCCATCACGGCCTCCCGCCCAGCCGTTGGGCCGCTCCCAGGAGCCGGGATTGCACCGGGAGGTCGAAGGGGCAGGCGGAGACGCACGGCGCGGCGCAGCCGACGCAGCGTTCCGGGCTGCGAGCCGCGTCCAGGGCCGCATAGCGGCTCGATGCTTCGTCGTGGCGCCCGTAGTTCTCCGAGTACATGCGCCAGCGCAGCACATCGTCCACCGGCACGTCGTGGGGGCAGCTCTCCAGGCACGCCCCGCAGCCCGGCCGGCAGTAGATGCCGCTCACCCGGCCGTCGTAGCGCTCCAGCAGGGCTTGATCGGCGGGCTCGAAGGGTCGGCCGGAGGCCATCAGGTACTCGTCGATCTGCTCCGGCCGGTCGATGGAGATCACCAGGCCGCTCACGTCCTGGTTGCTCAGCACCCACGTCAGCGCGGCCTGGGCGAACGACTCCTTCTCGGTGGCCGTGAAGTCGTCCAGCTTGGCCTGGTAGGCGCCCTTGAGGGTCTTCATGGCGACGACGCCGATGTCGCGCTCGTGCGCGTCGTGGAAGATCTCGCCGATGCTCGGCCAGTGCTGGTAGTTGTAGGCCACCATGATCACGTCGAAGCGATCGCTGTCCACGGCGTGGCGCATCACCCGCTCCAGGTCCGGGGTGTGGCTCGAGACGCCCAGGAAGCGCACCTTTCCGGCTTCCTTGAGCCGGTCGAAGGCCTCGTGGATGTGGGGCGCCATCAGCCGATCGATCGAGTTCACCGCGTGGACGTGGATCAGGTCGAGGTGGTCGGTGCCGATGCGGCGCAGGCTATCCTCCACCGCGCGGATCGCCCGGTCCACCGAGACGCCGTCCGCCAGGTGTCCGTTGGGCGTGCAGAACTTCGAGGCGACGAAGAGCGTGTCGCGAGGTGCGCCGCGGATCCCCTCGCCGATGGCCCGCTCGGACCTGGCGTTGGAGTAGTCCGGCGAGGTGTCGAAGTAGTTGATGCCCTGGGCCACGGCCCGGCGCACCACGTCCGCCTCCTGCAGATTGGCCGAGCCGAAGGAGATGTCGGACATCTCGAAGCCGGTGCGACCCAGGCGGCGGTAGCGCCGCACGCGGGCGTCGGCCCACTCGGGTTGGGGGGGGACGGGCGGCACTTGGGTGGCCAGGAAGACCTGCGTGCCGTACTTGCAGCCGCTGAGCGCCAGACCGCCTGCCAAGGCCCCCGCAGAGGTGATCACGTGCCGTCGGGTCAGCCCCGGTCGCGGATCCGGCTCTTGCGCCATGGCCTGCTCCTCAAGCGCGGCTCCGCGCTGGCGTGAGCCTAGCCTGCATTCCTCACCAAGGCGCTACTGCGCCGGCTCGCGGATCCTTCCGCCGCGGGAGATGCGCGCGGCCAACTGCTTCCGCTGGCCTCCCGTGTGGAGGAGCGGCGAGGTCGGGTTCCGGTTGGCACGGGACCTGCTCTGACAGGTCAGAAGCCAGTCCTGGGTCAGGCTCCTAGATGCCCAGGGCGCGCGCGGCTCGCTCGAAGTCCGACGGCCGGATGTAGAGCACGTAGCCGTAGCTGCCCTTGCCATCGGTGACGCCGTTCGACGAGAAGACGCTCACCTTGGCCTCGAAGAGCTTCTCGTGGATTCCGGCCAAGGCGCCCAGCTCGTCGTCGCCCTGCACCAGGAGTGCCGGGTGCGGGCCGTCGAGGATGAGTCCGGCCTTCCCGGCCGCCCCGGCCATGTCCGCATCGTCCTCCGGGAAGAGTGTGAGCTGCGCGTGCAGCGGTCCCGTGGGCATCGCGTTGAACGCCAGCAGGCTCACGCCCAGCGACGCCAGCTGGGACAGCAGCTGGTAGGCCTCGCCTTCCTGGTTCCGCACCGTGGAGTAGAAGTAATCGACCCTTCGGACCCGATGCGTCACGGATGTTCTCCTCCTCTAGCGCCGCCAGGTTGCGCGAAGCAGTGACTCGTCCTTCGCCCAGGCCGAGTCGAGCTCGCCCTGATAGGCGTGGTGGAGCGCCCTTGCGATTGCGTGTGCCAGGTGGGCGTCGGTCGTGGTGATGAGCAGGCCGCCTTCCTGCTTCGCGATGCCCATCAGCCGCTGTAGCGGATACTCGCTTCGCTCCCGCTCCTCGACGTTGCGCGTCAGGCCGAGGATCTCCTCTTCGTGGTCGCGAACGAACTCGCCCTCCAGCGTGACGTAACCACCCGGATAGTCGTCTCGGATCCGGCGGCAGGCGGGGCACGTCTCGCGCGGTGCGTCCACGGGTGCTGCCCGCCACGTCCAGCGGCCTTCCCGGAAGCAGGCACCGCACTCCGGGCACCCGGTGGGATCCGCCAGCTTGCTCTTGGCCCGATATGGATCGTGCCGCTCTTCCTTCAGCAGCCGGTCGCGTCGCGGGGGCACGCCGCCGGAGCCTCGTTTCTGCTCTCTCATGACCCAGAGGATGACAAATGCCGGCGGTCGGGGCTGTCGGCAGCGCGACACCGTGTCGTCCCGTAGGCCCGCTCCGGCGGCTATCCTCGCGCTCTCGAGCCTCCTGACACGCGGAGATCCGTGAAGAACGTCCTGCTCCTCCTGGTCTCGGTCGGCGTCTCCCTGCTGCTTCTGGAGCTGGGGCTGCGGGCCTTCACGCCGTTCCCCGTCCACTGGCGTTCCCACCAGGTGCCCGATCCCATCCTGCGCTGGGTCATGGACCCGAATCACGAGGAGATCGACGCCGACGGCTTCCGGAATCCCGGCGTACCCGAGACGGCGGCGATCGTCGCCATCGGCGACTCCCATACCTACGGATTCAACGCTCGCCCCGACGAGTCATGGCCGGCCCAACTCGCCCAGCTGAGCGGGCGCGCGGTCTATAACCTGGGCATGGGCGGCTACGGACCGCTCCAGTACCTGTACTTGACGGAGCGCGCTCTCGAGCTTCGGCCCGACTGGGTAGTCGTGGGCCTCTACGTGGCCAACGACCTGGTCGACGTGTGCCGGGATCTGACCCGCCGGGAGCACTGGCGCGGCTGGGCGGAGCAGAACGGGATCGACACGGCGGCCTGCGGAACTCCCAAGAGCGGCCAGCGCTGGGGGGAACGCGAGCGCTCGCTGGACTTCTGGCTTCAGACGAACACGGCGCTGGGATCTCTCCTCACCCTCACGACCCGTGACTGGCGCACGGTCCGCCGAATGGACAGGGGCGAGATCCGTCCGCACCAGGGGATCGCCGTGATCGAGCCCGGCGTGAAGGCCGAGCTGAAGCAGCGCACGATTCGCCACCGGGGTCGCGACATGAACTTGGACGATCCGCGCCATGCCCTGGCACTGGAGGTTTTGAAGACCGTCCTCGGACAGACCAAGGCCCGCACCGACGCCGGCGGGGCGCGTCTGGGGGTCCTCTTCATCCCGACCAGGCTGTTGGTCTTCCAGGCCTACCTGGTCGAGCACGGATACCCGGTCTCCGCGGAGTACGAAGAGGCGGTGGCATGGGAGCGTCGCATCGTCTCCCAGCTGGGCGCGCACCTGGACGCGCTCGGCGTATCCTGGGTGGAGGCCCAACCCAAGCTGGAGCGAGCCTTGGCCGACGACGGCAACCCCTACCCGATTCGAGACGACTCGCATCCCCGTGCGGCGGGTTATCGGGCCTACGCCGAGGCGGCGTTGCAGCTGATCCAGGCGGACAGCACACCGTAGAGGAGGAAGCCATGCCCGAACCCCGGAACTCTCTTCAGGCGGAGCCGCTCCGCTCGGTGCTCGAGCGTTTGCACGCCGATGCCCGGGGTGACCGGCTGAAGTTCCTCACCCTGGCGCCCCGACTGCTGGCGGGCTGGATCCGCCGCAAGTCGTTCGCGGAGATCATCACGCCCGAGGCGATGAAGGAGTTCTACATTCCGGTCTCCCGGGAGTGTGGCGAGTTCCTCTACCTGACCGCTCGCGCCCTGGGCGCGCGCCACGTGGTGGAGTTCGGCACCTCGTTCGGCATCTCCACGGTCTACCTGGCAGCCGGGGTCCGGGACAACGGTGCGGGGCTCGTGATCGGCAGCGAGCTGGAGGCGTCGAAGCAGGCCGTGGCCACGGCGAACCTGAAGGAAGCCCGGCTCGAGGCCTGGTCGGAAGTGCGTCTCGGCGACGCGCTGGAGACGCTCCGGGAGGTCCCCGAGCCCGTCGACCTGGTCTTCCTGGACGGCTGGAAGGATCTCTACCTGCCGGTGCTGGAGCTGCTGACACCCCGCCTGCGCCCCGGCAGCGTGGTCATCGCGGACAACATCCACACCTTCCGCAAGGCGCTGCGGCCCTACGTGGAGCACATGCAGTCGGGCGCCCATGGCTTCGTCTCGACCACGCTCGACCTGGGCGAGGGCTTCGAGTACTCGGTCTTCCAAGGGCGCTAGGGAACCTCTGCAGAAGTCACCCAGCATGGTAGAACAGAGCCGGGGGTGACAGATGAGCCAGCAGCGGACGTTTGCATCGGTAGCGTGGAGCCAGAAGGGGAAGGTGACGCGCCGAGAGCGGTTCTTGGCCGAGATGGATGTGGTGATCCCGTGGCCGCGCCTGTTCGCGCTGATCGAGCCGCACTACCCGAAGCCGGGGTGGGGGCGGCGGCCGCTGGGGATGGAAACGATGCTGCGGATCTACTTCCTGCAGCAGTGGTTCAACCTGTCCGACCCGCAGGCGGAGGATGCGATCTACGACAGCGAGTCGATGCGCCGGTTCGCGAAGGTGGAGCTGGGGCAGGACGTGGTCCCGGACGAGACGACGATCCTGCGCTTCCGGCACCTGCTGGAGAGGTACCGGCTGACCGAGGCGATCTTCGAGGCGGTGAAGGACCTGCTGGCGGAGCACCGGCTGTTGCTGCGGGCGGGCACGATCGTGGACGCGACGATCATCGCCGCGCCGAGTTCGACGAAGAACGCGACGAGGACGCGAGACCCGGAGATGAAGCAGACCCGCAAGGGCCAGAACTGGCACTTCGGAATGAAGCTTCACATCGGAACCGATCGGCGAGGCACCGTCCACAGCCTGACGGCCACGCACGCCGCGGAAGCGGACATCAAGCAGCTGCCGAACCTGCTTCACGGCGAGGAGAGCGTGCTCTACGGCGACCAGGCGTACTGGAAGGAGGCCGATCGGCAGGCCTTCGAGAAGCGAGGCGTGCGCTACCGGGTCAACCGCCGCGCTCCCGGCGGCAACCGCAATTTGAGCCAGCGCTGGCGCAAGATCAACCGGGCCCGCTCCCGCACGCGAGCCCGCTGCGAGCATCCCTTCCGGGTCGTCAAGCGCCTCTGGGGGTTCGACAAGACGCGATATCGCGGGATCGCCAAGAACCTGGCCCGAGCCCAGACGATGTTCGCCTTGGCGAACCTCTACGCCGTCCGCCAGCGCCTCCTCCCACCGCAGCCGAGATGCGTCCTGTGATCGGCCAGCGGCAAGGGGCTCACCACCAAACGCCCGGCCAGGGCGAGCACAGACCCCTCCATCCCCACAACCACTCTGCCCAGGGCACCTGCAAGGCCACCTGTGCAGAGGTTCCCTAGGGGGATTGCGCGAGGCCTTGCCGGGTCCGTTATCCTACGACACGAAATGCACCGAACGGGGCACTCGCGGGCAGGTGAGTGTGGAAGGGCCGCTCGTCGGCGCATAGCAGCGCGTGAGCAGAGGATAGCCATGGAGACGCGAGTCGGGCGCAGCTTCGTACCGTACAACCCCGGAGTCCGGGCACTGGCTGCCGGTGCAGCGCTTGCAGCCATCCTGCTGGCGGCACGTCCGGCTGCGGCCCAGATGCCCGGCGAACAGCCGAATCTGCGCCCTCGGATCACCCAGGACATGGTCGGCTCCGAGCTGAATCACAAGAAGCTGCGGGCGGCGGGGCACCGCATCTTCTCCACACCGTTCAACCTGCTCGATGGCCTCGGCGACGGTCCCATGGACCCCAACGATCCGGAGTCCCCGGGCGGGCGGCCCACACTCGGGGCCAACGGGATGTTCCTGCGCATGAACGGCCTGGACAGCCAGACCTGCCTCGAGTGCCACAGCATCCGGAGCACGGCGACGATTCCGGCGCAGTTCGCGGTGGGCGGCGCCGGCAACGTGTCGGACAGCGCCTTTCCGGGCGTGGTCGATCCCGACATCAACGATTCGGAGAGCAACGGCTTCGCCGCGACTTCGGGCCGGATGATCAATCCGCCCTTCAGCTTCGGCTCGGGCGGGGTCGAGCTGCTCGCGAAGGAGATGACCCAGGCGCTGCAGGCGTTGGCTGCGCAGGCCCAGGCGAATCCCGGCACGCCGGTCGAGCTCGAGGCCAAGGGTGTGGCGTTCGGCTCGGTCGTCTTCGAGAACGGCTCGCTCGATACGTCTGCGGTGGAAGGCGTCAACGACGACCTGATCGTGCGCCCGTTCGGGCGCAAGGGCTGCTGCGCTACGGTCCGCGACTTCGACGTCGGCGCCATGCAGTTCCATCACGGCATCCAGCCCGTGGAGGTGGTCCTGGAGGGCGTCGACGCCGATGGCGACGGAGTCGTGAACGAGCTGTTGATCGGGGAGCTGAGCGCCCTGCACGTCTTCCAGGCCTCGTTGGAGCCCCCGGAGCAGCGCGGCAAGGCTCCGCGGGGAGCCGAGCTCTTCGGGCTGATCGGCTGCGCCGGGTGCCACGTCCCGGCGCTCCGCAGCGAGAGTCGGCTGCTGACGCTGAGCTATCCGGAAGTGCACGAGGATCCCAGCGCGAACGTCTACTACACGATCGACCTGTCCAAGCCTCCCGTGCGCTTCAAAAAGGTGGGAAGCGGTGTGTCGGTCCCGCTCTTCGCAGACCTGAAGCGGCACGACATGGGCCCGGGTCTCGAGGAGCACACCGGCGACGCGCTGGATTCGTACTACCAGACGGCGCGCCTCTGGGGTGTCGCCGACACCGCTCCCTACCTGCACGATGGCCGCGCGGCTACGCTCAGCGAGGCGATCCTCTGGCACGGGGGCGAGGCGCAGGCCTCCCGCGATCTCTTCGCCGGGTTGCCCGACGAGGAGACGATCGATCTGCTGTCGTTCCTACGCACCCTGCGCACGCCCCGCAATCCGAGCAAGGATCTCAAGTAGCCGGCGGATCAGGCGCTCGGGGCCCGCAGCACGTGGACCAGGCAGACCTGACCGATGCCTACCATGTGGGCCAGGGCGAGGCGCGCGTCCGGCTGCTGACGCACGCCGGCTTCGCCGCGCAGCTGGCGTGTGACCTCGGCCACCTGACCCACGCCGGTGGGGCCGAAGGGGTGGCCCATGGCGATCAGCCCGCCGGAGGCGCTCACCGCGCAGTCGCCGCCGATGCGGGAACGGCCCGCGGACAGGTAGTCGGCCCCTTCGCCCTCGCCGCACAGGCCCAGGGCCTCGGTGTAGAGAAGCTCCTCCACGCTGAAGGCGTCGTGCACCTCGACCACATCCAGGTCGCCGGGGCCGATCTTCGCCTCGACGAAGGCCTGTGCCGCGGTCTCCCGTGTCAGCTCGACGATCACCGACTGTCCCGGCTCGTAGACCCGCTCGCTGCGCGAGACCGAGGCGATCACCTGAACCGCACGGCGCACTTCGATGCCCAGGCGCGTGATCGCCTCCTCGGACGCCACCAGCACCGCCGCCGCTCCCTCGCCGAAGGGGCAGCACTGCAGCCGCGTGAGCGGACCCGCCACGGGATGGGCCAGCACCTCCTCCAGGCTCCGCTCCTGCTGGAGCTGGGCGTAGGGATTGTGGGCCGCGTTGGCGTGGTTCTTCAGCGCCACTTCGGCGATCTGCTCCACGTCGACACCGTATCGGTTCATGTACTCGCGGGTGAGCAGGGCGAAGCTCAGCAGGGGCGAGATGTTCGAGAGCCGCTCGGCGCCGGTCCAGGAGAACGAGAACGGGGCGCTGCCGGGCTTGTCGACGCCCAGGGCCAGGACCAGCTCGCTGGTGCCCGCGGCCACGTCCAGGCAGGCCTGACGCACGGCGCTGGAGCCCGACGCCGAGGCGTTCTCGACCTGGACGACGGACAGTCCCGTGGCGCCCAGGTGCTTGAAGATGGCGCGTCCCGGCGCCATGCCCAGCAGCGTGTTGGCCACGTAGGCGCTCTCGACGGCCGGCCACGGCACCGCCGCGTCGGCCAGGGCCCGGCGTACCGCGGCGAGCCCCAGCTCCACGTAGGTGGACTCGCTGGCCTTCTGGTAGCGGTGCAGCCCGATACCCACGACGAAGACCGGCCGCTGCTCCAGCAGCGTTCGCCCCATCAGGCCGGCCCGTCCGGTGCGAACCGGCAGTCCAGCACCGTGTTTCCCGAGTCGTCGCGGTCCGACTCGACGAGCACGCCGTGGACGCGCTGTCCCACGCTCAGCTCCTCCTCGCGGGCCGCCAACGTCACCTCGAAGGCAGGGCCGGCGTCCAGCATCACCGTGCCGACCACCATGGGGGCCTCTCCCTCGGGAGGCCTGGGCCGGTAGACCGTGGCGAAGGCCTGCAGCGCTCCCCGCGCGGGCACCTCCACGATCCGGATGCGGTCGCCGTGAGCGCCACAGCGCTCGCAGCCCAGACGCTGGGCCGGGAAGAAGACGTGACCGCACTCGCAGTGTCCGCACAGCAAGGCGGGAGGCGCGTCGGGAGCCTCGGGGACGGTGAAGAGCGTCTTTCTGCGCGGCACGCGCCGGGGCATGGCTACTCGCTTCCGTGAAGCCCCGGCAGGGTAGGGCCTACGGAGAGAAGATACCGATCCCCTCCGCGGGCGGGGCCGGATTCTCCCCCTTCACGATGCGCTGCATGCGTTGCTCGACGAAGGCCTCGCTGCCCTCGTGGGTGAGGATGTAGAAGCGCTGGTTCTGCACCGCATCGAGCACGCGCTCGGCGATCGGATCGACGGGCGTGCCGCCCACGATCAGCGCCTTCAGCACCTGCGCCGCCTGCTCCTGCTCCGCATTGGGGGTCGCCTCCGCGCTCTTCAGCTCCTCGGGCCGGTTGCGCTCCGAGTCCCAGAGGCGCGTGTTCACGAAGCCTGGGCAGAGCACCGAGACGCCGACGTTCGAGCCCAGGGCGGCCAGCTCGCCGTGGAGCGTCTCCGAGAGCGTGACCACGCCGTGCTTGGTGACGTTGTAGGGTCCCACGCCCGGCACCGAAACCAGCCCGGCCAGGGAGGCCGTGTTCACGATGTGGCCTTCGTCCTGGGCGATCAGGTGCTTCGTGAACACGCGCACGCCGTGGATGACGCCCCAGAGGTTGGGGCGCAGGGCGAACTCCCAGTCCGCCGTGCTGAGCTCCCACATGGGCCCGCCCGTCGCCACGCCCGCGTTGTTGCACACCAGGTGAACCGCGCCGAAGCGGTCGAGCACGGCTTGGGCGAGACCGTCCATCTGGTCGGCGTTCGACACGTCCACCACGTGGGGGAATACCTCGACGCCGTCTGCCTCGAAGTCTGCGGCGGCCTGCTCCAGGGCGCCCGTCTCGATGTCGGCCAGGGCCAGCTTCATTCCTTCGCGGGCGAAGCGCTGCGCCATGGCGAGGCCGATGCCGCTGGCGCCGCCCGTCACCACGGCGACCTTTCCGTCTAGCTGCTGCATGGATTCGTCCCTTCCGTCGGTGTTCCGCGGGGGCGCCGACGTGGGGCTCGGATAGCCAAGTCGTCTCGCCGCCGGGTATGAGCGACGTCATACCCGGCGGCGAAGCCGGCGCCTAGCGTCATCGCAGGGTAGCGGCCCGGCGGCGAAGAGGAGAGCGGGCGATGGCATACCGACTGGCAGAGGCACGCCGTGCCATGGAGGCGCTGGGCGCCAACCCGGACGACACGGCCCAGGCGATCCGTGCGATCGCCGCCATGTCGGGGAGCTCTCCGGAGCGGTGCTTTCGGCGCTTTCGGCAATCCCAGCAGGGCGAACGCATCCTGCGCGAGAAGCGCGAGCTCTACGACGTGCTCGCGGATCTCGCCTGCCTGGGTGCGATGCCCGAGGGCTCCCTGGGGCGGGCCATCTGGGACTTCTACACCGTCGAGCAGATCAGCGCCCAGGGTCTGAAGGGAGCCAGCGAGGACGCGGTTGGGGAGGGCGGCTTCTTCGCGGGAGACGACGACCGCGCTCGCTTTGCCCGCCGCCTGCGGGAGCTGCACGACGTCTTCCACGTACTGACCGGCTACGGGCGCGACGTGCGCGGGGAGATCGCGTGTCTCTCCTTCACCTTTGCGCAGACGAAGAACACCGGAATAGGTTACCTGGCGCTGCGCGTGCTGCGCGGCGCGGGCTGGAGTTCAGAGATGGGGCAGCTGATCCGGCAGGCGTTCTGGCGGGGCCGGCGCGCAGAGTGGCTGATCGATCGGGACTGGGAGGCGTTGCTTCCGGTGCCGCTCGATCGGCTGCGTCGGGACCTGGGCGTCGGTCCGCCTCCCGCCTACCAGCCGGTCCGCTCGGCGGGAGCGCCGCCGCTCCCCAACTGACGCGCAGCTTCCCGGCGGGCCGGCCGAGGCTGCGAGCCCGTGGCCGAACTGGGGTTGGTGTAGGATGAGCGGCATGACGTTCGCTCCCCGTTCCCCCGGCGGGCCCTTCGGGATCGGCCTGCTGCTGCTGCTCGCCGCGGCGATCCTGGTGGTGGCCGCGTCCTGGGGGCTGGAGCTGCGCAGCCGGGAGCAGGACGCGCTCCAGGCCGCCGTTCAGGCGACGCTGGTGAGCGTGACCTCCGAGCTGGACCATCACATGGGGGGCCAGATCGGCGCGCTGGCGCGTCTGGCAGCGCGCTGGGAGGGGGCGGACGAGGCGGCGCGCGAGCGCTGGAACGCCGAGGTTCAGCTTCTGCTCGACGACTTCCCCAGCTTCCAGGCCATCGAGTGGGTGGATCCGCAGCTCAGAGCTCGCTGGGTGGCCCCGCTGGAGGGCAACGAAGCGGTCGTGGGCCTGGACCTGGGCTTCGAGGCGCGGCGTCGCGAGGCCCTGGAGGCGGCTCGGGATCGGATGACCGTGGTGGCGACCCGCCCGATCGATCTGGTGCAGGGCGGCAAGGGCTTCCTGGTCTACGTGCCCCTGCGGCGGGCCGGCCGCTTCGACGGCTTCGCGCTGGGGGTGTTCCGACTCGAGGTGGCCCTGGGCCGCATCCTCCAGAACCTGGCGGGCGGCTATGCGGTGCGGATCTGGCAGGGCGAAGAGCTGCTCTTCGCCCGGGAAGAGCACTCCAGCCGACTCGCCGCCGGCGCCGCCGGCAGCGTGAGCGTCGCGAACCTCTCCTGGCAGATCGAGATCGCCCCGAGCTCCGATGTGGCTGCCACCTACCGCACGCGGATTCCAGAGCTGACCATGCTCGGGGGTGCGTTCTACGCCCTGGTCCTGACGCTCGTATTGCACCTGGCCCGGACTCGGCGGGCTCGGGCCGCGCAGCTCCTCGATGCCAACGAGCGGCTGCGCGAGGCAGAGTGCGCCGAGCGCGACGCCCGCACGGAGCTGGCCGCGATCCTCGAGAACTTCCCCGACCACGTCTGGACCGCCCGCGCGGGTCCGGAGATCGGCTTCGAGACGATCTACTTCTCGCCGGTCATCGGGGAGATTGCGGGCTTCGAGCCCCGCTACTTCGAGGAGGATCCGGAGCGCTGGATCCAGCTGGTGGATGCCGCCGACCGCGAGCGCGTGCGCAGCGCGTACGAGGCGGTGGTGGCAGAGGAAGAGGATGGGTTGGCCATCGAGTACCGCATCAAGCGGAGCGATGGCCAGGTGCGCTGGATCCGGGATCGGGTGGGCTCTCTGAGGGTGGCGGGTGAGCACCGGCTCTTCGGCGTGATCTCCGACATCAGCGACGCGCGACGCGCCGAGGAGGAGCGCCGCCGCCTCGAGACCCAGCTGCAGCAGACCCAGAAGCTGGAGAGCCTGGGCGTGCTCGCCGGAGGCATCGCCCACGACTTCAACAACCTGCTGGTGGCTTCGCTCGGGCACGCGAGCCTGGCGCTCGACAGCCTTCCCGAGGAGGCGCCGGCCCGCGCCCACATCGCGCGGATCGAGCGCTCGGCCCGCCGCGCGGCCGAGCTCTGCCGCCAGCTGCTGGACTATGCCGGTCGCGGAGGCGTGGAGTTCGCGCCCCTCGACCTGCGCGAGCTGATCGAAGATCTGGCGGAGCTTCTCTCCGCGGCCCGGTCCAAGAAGGTGGCGCTTCGCCACGAGTTCGAGGCCGACCTGCCCTCCGTGCAGGCCGACGCGGGCCAGCTGCGTCAGGTCGTGCTCAACCTGATCACCAATGCATCGGAGGCCATCGGCGATCGCCCCGGCGAGATCCGGGTGTCGGCGACGGCGGTGGAGTGCGACCGCGAGGCGTTGGACGCGCTTCAGCTGGGACGTGGACTCGAGCCGGGTCGCTACGTCTCGCTGGAGGTGTCCGACGATGGCTGCGGGATGGACGCGCACACCCGCCGCCACTTCTTCGAACCCTTCTTCTCCACCAAGTTCAGCGGCCGCGGGCTGGGCCTGGCGGCGGTGCTGGGGATCGTGCGCGGCCACGGGGGCGCCATCCGGGTGGAGAGCGTGCTGGGTCGGGGCACGACGATCACCGTGTTGCTGCCGGCCCTGGCGTGCC
>Ga0255054_10000901_pt1 | contig 17324 bp, 20 predicted proteins | sample JV7_2_23_MG_FD_188634 | JGI IMG/M metagenome (GOLD analysis project Ga0255054, IMG submission 188634) | Seawater microbial communities from Jervis Inlet, British Columbia, Canada - JV7_2_23 | ecosystem: Environmental > Aquatic > Marine > Inlet | place: Canada: British Columbia | collected...
TAGGTTGCCGACATCCACCTGTTTGCGGCTGATGCGCCCGCTGATGGGTGAGTGGATGGAGCAGTAACCCAGATCCAGGCGGGCCTTGTCCAGGGCGGCCTGGGCCGAAACCACTGACGCTTTGGATTCTTCCACCTCACTTTTCCACTTGACGACATTGGCCTCGGAAGCCGCATTCTGTTTAAACAACTTCAGATTGCGCTGGTATTCCTTTTGGGCACGTTCAAGCTGGGCCAGGTGTTTGCCCAGCCGGCCCCTGGCACTTTCCACCGCAGCCTTATACGGCTTGGGGTCGATGCTGAAAAGTAATTGGCCTTTGGTAACAAAATCGCCGTCTTCAAAGTGCACGCTTTCCAGAAAACCCTTGACCCGCGCGCGGATTTCGATTTCTTCAATCGCTTTCGTGCTTCCGGTAAATTCCAGGTAGTCGGTGACATTCTGCACCAGCGGTTTGCTGACGGTTACCTCCGGCGCCGGGGGCTCGACGTATTCGCTTTTTTCACCGCAGCCGCTGAAAACTCCCAAAATGAGCACCGTTAATAAAAGGATGGTTGCTCGTTTCAATTGCAGGCAAAACCTTAAAGGCGGCATTTTCACTCCCCTTTGCAAAGAAAAAAATTACTAGACTCAAGTTTATATGGACCGGATTTGCGCTCTATCTTCTATCATCTGGCTAATTTGGTCTTGAAAATAATAATAATCGTTTGGCAAGTCAACCTTTAAAACCGAATAAAGGGACGTCCATAAATAAGTAAATTAATTGACAGATGAAAATAAATATTATATTTACTGAGCATGCCACGCTTAGCCCGTTTAGATGCACCTGGAGCTCTTCACCACATTATGATCCGCGGAATTGAGCGGCGGGCCATATTCAGATCTGATCAAGACCGGCGAGATTTTTTGAAACGCCTTGCTGTATTGCTGCCAGAGAGCCAGACGCAATGCTATGCCTGGGTGCTGATGAAAAACCATGTGCATTTGTTGCTGCGCAGCGGTGTCAGCGGAATCTCCCAGCTGATGAGAAGGTTGTTGACCGGATATGCGGTTTATTTTAATCGCCGATATCGCCGGCACGGGCAGCTGTTTCAAAATCGCTTTAAATCCATCATTTGTCAGGAAGATGTGTATTTCAAGGAACTGGTGCGATACATTCATCTGAATCCGGTTCGGGCCAAAGTAGTTGGGGATATTGGAAGCCTCGATGGATACTCGTTTTGCGGCCACAGCGCGCTGATGGGCAAACAAAAAAGGCCATGGCAACAGAACGATTATGTTCTTTCATATTTTGGTAAGAGTGTCTCAGATGCTAGAAAGCGTTACCTTGAATATGTCCAATCCGGATTCAATCAAGGCCGGCGGCCTGAGCTGACCGGTGGGGGTCTCATCAAGGGCCTGGGTGGCTGGAAGGTTGTGCGAAAGATTCGTTTAAAGGGTCAGGATCGGGTGAAAAGTGATGTGCGTATTTTGGGGGATAGTGATTTTGTCACTCGGATTCTTGAAGAAGCCAACGAGAAACTGGATCGCCATTATGAATTAAAAAGCCGTGGATACGATTTAACCAAAGTTGAAGAACGGGTGATGGAAATATTTGGGATAAAGCGAGATGTGATTTATTCCAGCGGGCGCCGCCAGCAGCAAATGCAGGCCAGGAGTTTGTTCTGCCATTGGGCTGTGGATGAGCTGGGCATGAGTCGAACAGAGATTGCCAGATGTTTAGGAATGACGCAACCCGGCGTCGGTTATGCCGTAAATAGAGGTGCGCAGATTGCACAAAGTATGAATTATAAACTGATTGAATAATTTATTTACTTATTTATGGACGTCCCTTTAATCCTTCGTCCTTTAATCTTTTAGATGTGGATTCTAGTTGGTTTCTGATTTTTCTTTTGCGGCCTTGGCCAGCTCTTCGGTGGCGCGTTCAAATTCGGCGATGACTTGAGCTCCCAAAAGAAAGATGATCGAGGCGATTTCGATACTGAGCAGTACCACCACGGCGGTTGCAAAGGAGCCGTATATGACGTTTACCAGGGAAAGCTTTGCAAAATACCAGACCAGTATATGACGGGTGATCTCCCACAGAATGGCGGCGGTAGTCCCGCCGAGAAATGCGCGGCGAATGGTGATCTGTCCGACCGGCATGACGAGATACAATGACGTCAGCATTAATATCAAACCGACGATCCCCACCAGGTAAAGCCCAATCCCGGAAGCCCATGCGAAACCAAAGCTTTTGCCGAAAATGGTCAGCGTTTCGCCTTCGATCGAGTCCAGCACACCGGCAATGATCGTTACGATCATAATCCCAACTCCCATTAAAATCATGTAGACGTAGGGGATAATTGCGGAGATCAGAAAATGGCGGCGGTGGGTTTTAATGCGATGGTAAAAGATGACCGCTATGGCGTTTTCCAGCATGGTAAAGGCCATCGAGCTGAAAAACAGCATGACACCGATACCGATAATGCCGACAAACTGGCGATATTGAAGAAAGGCCACCACCTCATCGGCTATTTTTTCCGCGTGACCGGGGACAATTAATTCCAGCTCCCTTATGATAATTTCTAATAATTTTTCCTGCTCGATAAATTGCGAAAGCCCGATTAAAATCAGTGCCAGCATGGGGATAATAGACAACAGGGAATTGTAGGCAACGCCTCCGGAAAGAAGTAAACCCTGATTGCGCTTAAAGCCCTTCAGCACCCGCCACATAAATCTGCCAGGATACCGCAGTACTTTTCTTGAATATTTTTTAGAGTCCGTCATGTATATCTTCTGGAAGGCGTTACGTTTTAGACAGCTTTAAATCTTTAAGAACTGCAAATTTATTGGTGATGGGTTCAGCCTGACACCCGCAATCTCCCTGGTTGAGAGCCGCTCCACATTTCGCACACAGGCCTTTGCAGTTTACATCACATAATGGTTGCAAGGGAAATGCCATCACGACCTGTTCCTGGATCCCTTGATGAAGATTGATCTCTTCCCCCCTGAAATGTATCAGCCCGATTTCCTCAACCCTTAACTCGATCTCTTCCTCATCGAAAACATCCATAAGGCCCGGAAGTTCTTTGGTGTAGGTTAGCTCAAAGTCAGATTTTATGGAAGTATCAAAATCTTTCAGGCAGCGGCTGCAGGGCAGGTGAACGCTTGTGCGGAATGTTCCCTGAACCTCAAAAAGTTCCCTTACCCTAAATGCCCTTAAACGGATGTTTAAAGGCTTGAGGAATTCGCACTCCATTTTCTTAGCCATTTCGGCTATTATCGGGAAGACCTGCGGATTTTCTTCAAATTCGTGGAAAAATTCTTTATCCTTGATCTGTTCGACATGCAGGATTAAATTTTTCATTTTTAACTGGATCGAAAAATGAGAATTTGCAATTCAGGGTGTTGTTACCTGAATTTTGCACGAGTCGGAGGCTTCCATAGGCAAATAGATTCTCATCTATTTTCATGCAGGATTCAGGTATTTCTTTTATGGAGTCCATCAATATGATAATGCAAATCTCATGGTTAATCAAATGCCCATTTTTATGCGTTCCAAATGAAATTGTGAATTCGTGCTCTCTTTAATATATTTTTATTATGAACTCAGTTTCGAAAAACAAAAATGAAAAATCCAAAGCGTCGGCAGAAGCCGGGAAGGAAAAGCCCATTTCAGAATGCCGTCGCTGCGGCACCTGCTGTAAAAAAGGCGGACCGTCATTTCACCACGCGGATAAAGCGCTGATTGAAAAGGGTGTGATCCATTCAAAATATCTCTATACCATCCGCAAAGGTGAAATGGCCTATGATAATGTCAGACAATGTCTGGAACTGGTCAGTTCCGATGTTATAAAGTTAAAAGGCAAAGGTGACGGCTGGACCTGTATTCTCTTTGATGAAAAGCAAAATGCCTGTACCATCTATGAAAACAGACCCATTGAATGTCGCGCCCTCAAATGCTGGGATACCAAAGCGCTTGAAGAGCTGTATGCCAAAAGGCGCCTGAAGCGCGAAGATCTGGTCGCTGATATTGAAGGGTTGTGGGGCATAATTAAAGACCATCAGGCGCGCTGCAATTACGAAACGATTCAGAAACTGGTGAACGCCATAAACAGCGACAGGGGAGGTGAAGCCCGGCAAAAACTCGCGGAAATCATTCAATTTGATATTGAAATTCGGAAACTGGTGGTATCCCGGGGCGAACTGGACATGGAAATGCTTGATTTTCTGTTCGGTCGGCCATTGAAACAGACCCTGAAAAATTTCGGCTTAAAGATGTGATCCCAAAATGGTTGGTATAGGCCAATTATACCTGCGATAATTCATCCTCGTCGATGGTTTCGATGGCTTCGGTTTCCGGCTCGGGCTTCGGCTCTCCGGCAAATTTTGCAGCGGGATTTTCGACAGCTGCTTCTCCCCAGATATACCTGCCGTACTTGGCATAGCCGAGGACATTGTTGAGTCGCGGATCTGTATTTGTATCGATCGGTATGACGTTTCCGGCAATGAGCGGGTGAAGATATTTGGCCAGCTCCCGGCAGCCGCCACCGGTCAGGATGATGGTATCGATATCCCAGTCATCGGACCAGAGCCGGTCAAGATCGTTGGCGATGGTTGACGCCAGCTGGGAATAGACCTGATCCCTGATTTTCTCAAAAGAAAAACCGTGTCCCCGCATCTTTATGGTGCCTTCCTCAGCGGCTTTGTATAAGCGGTAAAGCTCGACGCCGACACCGCATTTCTCCCTCAGCTTGTTTGAAATGACACCGAACCCCTTTGAAATACCGGTGTCGACGGTACGGCTGCCGCGATCAATATAGCGTAAGTGATCGAGAATCGTAAAATCAGTGGTGCGAAACCCGATATCGACCACGCCGACTTTCTGCTGGGCTATTTCTTCATTTACAATCTTGCCGTTCGCATCCATCAGGTTGTTCAGGATACTGCCCAATGGTTGCGGCAGCATGCGAATCTTGTTGATATAAATTTCCCGGGTGGTCTTCTGGCCGTTATGGGAATGATAGGTCACGCTGTGATGACCGGTCAGGATCTCGTTAAAACGCTCATGGTTTTGTTTAAAATATCCAATGGGCAGCCCGGACACGACGTTGATGGGCACATTGATGGGGGAGTTATTTTTAAAGAAAAGTCCCGCAACCGTTAAGGCCAGAATTCTGACATAATCGGTAATGAGCCGCTCCTGGTCCAAAGTGAAGTTTAAAACACTCGCCTGCTGCTCTGCAAGGTCGCCCACAAAATAGGATTTGCCGTCAATAGTCACATGGATATGATCCGTCGGGATACTATTGCCGAAATCCGCCCAAAATTGGATTTCGGATGCATCTCCAAAAATTGATTTAAAAATCATGGTTTCTTTGCCGTTGGTGGCTTTTGTGAATCCGAAACCGATATCAATACCCAGAACTTCCATTTTATCCTCCCTAAATCCTGTGGGTGACGTTCAGATCAAAATATATCTTATTACCGACGAAAAGTCAAAAAATACAGCTTGCCTCAAACCCAGTTCAAATTTGGTATTTTTGTTTTATTTTCAATAAATTATTGGATTTGTAAACGGTAATTTATGGGTAAGGGGGGTCACCGCTTGTTATGATATTCTTCGGACAAATCCGGACATTTCTTTAGCGGATTTACGGCTTTTTTTTTGACAAAAATCATCCGGACTTTTGATGACAATTACTCAATTGTCCAATTGATCTCAAAGTTGTTTTTGACAATGGATGCAATATGGTTGTTAAAGAAATAGTGTTCAATCTGCCATTTGTTACCATCGTATTCTACATCAAGATGATGCGCGCCCAGGACCCGGCTAATCCGACATTTTGCAAGATCTCTAAGACCGATACCGGCAGCCTTCAACACGGCCTCCTTTGCCGTCCAGTAGCGGAAAAACGTCGTAAAAGTCGTGTCGGCCAGCGCCCATTCTGATTCAGCAGCGGTTTTACGAAACAGAGATTTTGCCCGGGGACAAATTTTTTCGATATCAATGCCGGACGGCGACGGGGAGACGACACCGCCGACATATTCATTTTTGTGGGTAATCGACCAGTAAGTGCCGTTGAAGGGCAGGGGGGCGCTGCGTTCATCCTGTGCAAGTTTGTCGAGGCGAATGCTGCTTTTCTCTGCAGACATCTCAAGGGCCCGCCGGGCATGCCGGCTGAGGAATTTGACGCGTTCTTTAGGCGTTAGCTCCTTAACCGCACCCGGAACCGCTAAAATTACAGGATAAATGATCCCATTGCGGATTTTGGATTGCGGATTTTGGATTGGTTTCATAATTACCATGTATCGTTAACTTTGGATTTCTGTCCTCGGTAACCTGTTCTCTGTCTTCTGACCTCTGATTTTCAAGGCAAGGTCATAGACCTCTCTTTTCGGGAGGCCATATTTTTTGGCAATGGTCCTGGCGATTTCGGAGAGGCTGTTTTGATCCTTTTCCAGTGCCGTTTTTATCTCGGTTTTAACAATTTCAGAGTCGATTTTTTCTGATTCCTCACCGCCTGCAACCAGAAGGGTGCATTCCCCTTTTAGGACCGGCCGGGCCCTGATGGCCCTTAAAATTTGCGATACGGTTCCCCTTACAAATTCTTCGTGCAGTTTGGTCATTTCCCGGGCCAGCATGGCATTGCGATCACCCATACAGGAGAGAATCTCTTCCATTAGAGATAAAATTCGTTTGGGAGATTCATAGAAAATCAGCGGGCGGGGCTCAGCACCAAGTTCAGTGAGAAATTTCAGCCGTTTTCCCTTTTTTTTAGGGGCAAATCCAATAAACACAAATGAATCGGTGGGCAATCCGGAAACGCTCATGGCAGCGGTGGCGGCGGTCACCCCTGGAATCGGGGTTACCGCGATTTTATTTGCAATGGCGGCTTCTATCAAACGATAGCCGGGATCGGATACCGACGGTGTGCCGGCATTGGATACCAGCGCTATTGTCGTTCCGTCCAAAAGTTTGCCGATCAGTTCCGGGGTTCGCTTTTTCTCGTTATGCTCATGGAAAGAAATCAGGCGATTTTTTATCTGGTAATGGGCCAGCAAGGTGCCGGATTTGCGGGTATCTTCGGCGGCAATCAGATCGACTTCCCGTAGAATATTGAGTGCTCTCAGGGTGATGTCCTCCCGATTGCCTATGGGAGTGGCAACCACATAGAGCGCCCCGTTTTTTTCTGTTTTGTTCGGATTACGTATAGGCGAGTTCAAAGGCATTCTTAATGATTTCAACCCGAGGTTTGTCCCGATTTGAAATTACGGTCACCACATCAAATCTGGCTTTGGCGGTGTTCTGATCGGTGGTCTTCAGATAATAAAGGGCAACCATTGATATTTTTTTCTGTTTGTGAAGCGTTACGGCCTGCTTGGGATTGCCGAAGTGGACCGAGCGTCTGGATTTGACCTCGACGAAAACGATTGTATCGTTTTCTTTCGCAATAATATCAATTTCACCCAGTTGGGTGCGATAATTGGTTTCAATAATTTTATAACCCGCTTTTTTCAACCGGCGCACCGCAAGGGCTTCTCCCTTTTCCCCAAATTTTTGCTGCCGATTTCGCATATTCTAAACTTAGGATATGTTATTTGTGGAAATATTTATTTATGATGAAGTTATTTAATTGGAACCTATATCACGTTTCACAACAGTTGACATTTATGTTTTTTAAAATCGTGTGAATTGCTTTAAAATGCTCAGATATGGGTCGAGGTTATGGAAAAAGTGTCTAAACTGAACTAAAGTTTGAAGTGCCTAAAATTAAGGTGTCGCTCGCGCAGCGCAAGCGCTTGCGCCGCGTGTCGCTCCATCTTTTATTATTAAAATGGTAGAATGCATTAACTTTAGTCATTTTAGATCACTTATAACTTTAGATCACTTGCTGTTAAGGTTATTTTAAAGCAATTCATAAGAACTCTTTGACGCCTTTGAAAGTCCGTCTGTGAATCGGACAGTATCCAAATTTGCGGATTGCCTCTTTGTGCGCCCGGGTTGGGTATCCTTTGTGCTGACAAAAACCAAATTGCGGATAGTATTGGTGATACCTTTCCATCAGCCGGTCACGGGTGACCTTGGCCACAATCGATGCGGCGGCGATCGAAACACTTAAGGTGTCTCCTTTGGTAATGGGTGTCTGAGGCAGGTGGGATGGAATTCGAAATGGACCGTCAATTAGCAGGCATTCGGGCTGGGGTCGCAAATTATTCGTCGCCATGGACATGGCCAACAACGAAGCCTGCAGGATATTGATACGATCGATTTCAACCGCATCAACAATACCGATGCCCACCGAAACCGCATGGGAATAAATTTCTTGATACAGCTGAACACGTTTTTTGGCAGACAGTTTTTTGGAATCGATGACATTGGCGACCGAAAAGGTCTGCGGCAGAATCACAGCCGCAGAAACAACAGGGCCGGCCAGGGGACCCCGACCGGCCTCGTCAATGCCGGCAATCTCTTTGTAACCTGTTTCAGTGGCTTTTTTTTCGAAAAACCACAAATCCATATCAAATGTCAGAGCACAGATGTCAGAGGACAGATATAAGGCTGTCGTCTGTCTTTTGTCGTCTGTCTTCTGCCTTTACGTTAAACGACGCTCTTTGATCCTAGCAGCCTTTCCTCTACGCTTGCGCAGGTAGTAGATTTTCGCACGCCTGACCCGGCCCCGCGTAACCACCTCGATTTTATCGAGAGCCGGCGAGTGCAGCGGGAAAATTCGTTCTACTCCGACACCGTAGGAAACCTTGCGGACGGTAAACGTCGCATTTGTGTTACCTTTGCGTTTGCTGATGACCACACCCTGAAAAACCTGGATACGTTCTTTTTCACCTTCTTTTATTTTTACGTGGACTTTGACATTATCGCCCGGTCCAAAATCCGGGTGGTCCAGACGCATTTGTTCTTTTTCAATTTGTTGAATCTTTTCCATTATTCCTCCAAGAATCTTCTAAACCTTATTTCAACGGATTAACGCACCGGTTGTTTGTCCGTTGATGTCTGAGTTTCCGTTAATGTTTAATTAATCCGCCCTGAAAAATAGCATATTTAGGGTTGCAAATTGTTCTTTGAAAACTGAAGTAAGTTGTTAGATCGAAGGTCGGCGGATTAATTATTTTGAAGAGCTTTTCAGTACACATACGCCTTTGTGCACTTCTTTTTAAGAAATAATTAATTAATCCGCCCGGATCAACTTCTAAATATTTTCTTCAATTTTCAAAGAACAAATTTACGATACCCAACCCTGTTATGTCTATTTTTCAGGGCGGAGTAATTAGTTTAATTGGTTAATGGCACCGCAGTCTTAGACAAAGCCGGTCAAGCAAGCTTCATTTTCCGTCCAACTAATCAAACCAATAAAACGAATGCAACCAATGAAACAATCCCTATTCTTTTCCCAGCAGCCTATCGAATATAATCGCCGCGGCAGAGCGCACCGAAAGATGGTTGTAGTCAGTTTTTCCCACAATCGGTTCGAGCACATAATCGGTTCTGGAAATAAATTCTTCGGTCAAACCCCAGGCGGTCCCTAAAACCAGCACATACGGTTTGCCGTTGTTCAACAAGGCGCGCAATTTTTCGTGGCTGATGTTTGCCGGATATTTCCGCGCACAGGTTGCGATCGTTATCGGATCACTGCCTTCCGTTGCTGCGATGCGGTCAAGAGCCTCCGGGAACGAATCATAGACACGAATAAGCTCGAGAGCGCTGCGCCTTTTGGGATTATACTCAGCACCAATGCCTGTTGTCCAATGAGAAATTATCTTTTCGACCAGATCTTTCTGGTCTTCAAGAGGCGTAACGACAAAAAAGGCCTTCAGGCCATATGTTTTAGCGGCCCTCGATATATCGTGTAAATCCAGGTTGGTCAAGGCGGATGCAATCGTTTCGCCGTTTTTATTGACCACCGGGTAATGGATCAATGCCACATAAAGATTGGGCATAATCAAGATGAATTTAGGAATTGCGAATTGAGGCATTTAGGAATTTAAATTTGATTTATTCTGATTTTTAATTCCTGAATTCCTGAATCCCTTAATTGTTATTATTATCTCTGTGTTCTTTGTGGTGATATTTTAATATATCTTCAATGCGCCGGGACCACTTCTTTAAAATTTCGATCTCCTTTTTATTTAAACGTTTATCTTGCAGGAGATCCGGCCGCTTTAATAAGGTGCGCAACAACGCGGATTCCAGGCGCCAATTTTCAATTTCTTCGTGATGCCCTGACAATAAGATCTCCGGTACCGCATTGCCTTCAAAAACTTGCGGCCGGGTGTAATGCGCGTGTTCCAGCAGACCGTTTGAAAATGAGTCTTTTTCAGCGGCATCTTCACCCCCCAGGGTGCCGGGTATCTGACGGGTGACGGCATCGATGACGACCATGGCCGCCAGTTCGCCGCCGGTCAGCACATAATCTCCGATAGAAATTTCGTAGTCAATGAGGTCGTGGCTGATGCGCTCATCGACTCCTTCGTAGCGTCCACACACTAAAACCAACCCCTCAAAAGCGGCCAGTTCATTCGCTACTTCTTGATTAAAAACGCGTCCCTGTGGTGTCAGCAGGATTGTTTTTGCAGAAGGGAATTTGCGATTGGCAGCCCGAATCGCGCCGGCTAACGGTTCGGGCTTCATCACCATCCCGCTGCCGCCGCCGTACGGCCGATCGTCGGTTACCTGGTGTTTGTCTTCAGCAAAATCTCTAATATTCAGGGTTGAAGCGAAAATTTTATTTTGATCGATCGCCCTCCTGATAATCCCGTGGTCCCAAAATGGGCCAAACATTTCAGGAAAAATTGTGAGTACAACAAATTCCATTTTAATTGTAAAAGATCAAATTCAGTTTAACTGCCTTCCAGCCCTTCGGGCAATTCAACCCGCATTATTTTCGATTCGATATCGATAGACCGCACAACCGATGCAAGAGCCGGCACCAGTGTTTCCCTGTCATCATTTTTAACGACATACACATCATTGGCTCCGGTTGCGATAACCGAATCCAGGCGTCCGATGTATCGATCATCTATTGTATAAACCTTCAATCCAATGAGATCAAACCAGTAATAGGTGCCCGCATCTAATATGGGTAGTTCTGCTTTTTCAATATATAGTTCGGATCCGATCAGTGTTTTTGCCTGATCACGGCTGGTTACTTCTTTTAAAGCTAAAAGCGCCCCGCGAGAATGCGATTTGATCCAGTCAATTTCATAGCGGTTTTGGCTACCGTCAGGGCTGCTAACCAGCAGGGCTGTGCCCGATTTGAAAATTTCTAAAGATTCAGCATAGGACTTAACCTTGCTGGTACCCTTAACACCATGGGCACCCACAATCTTTCCAATGAGCACAACGTCCTTTTTTGGCTCTGACTTATTCAATAATTTCCAGAACAGTGCGTTTTTTTATTTTGGCAGAAGCTGCGCCCAATATCGTTCGCATGGCTCGCGCAGTTCTGCCCTGTTTGCCGATGACTTTCCCTATGTCCTCTTTTGCTACTTTAAGTTCCAGGACCGAGGTCTGATTCCCCTCAACCTCTGTTACGCTGACTTCTTCCGGATGATCCACCAGTGCTTGAGCAATATAGTTGATCAGATCTTTCATAGCGCCATCTCCTTTTTTGCAGGTTGAGAAACAGGGGGGATGAACGACTATGTATTGTTAGCAAAAAAGCTTTCCCTTTTCAAAAGGCTTTTTACCGTATCTGACGGAATCGCACCTTTTTCCATCCAGTATTTAATTCGATCCGTATTTAACGATACCTCTGCCGGATCCTTTAACGGATCGTATGTGCCCACTTTTTCCAGAAATTTGCCATCGCGGGGTTTCTCGCCGTCAGCAACAACGATCCGATAAAAAGGTTTTTTCTTGGTGCCGTGTCTTGCCAGTCTAATTCTAACGCCCATTATGATTTCTCCTTCAGAACGGCAGCATTCCTTGTCCCATACCGCGCATGCCGCCTTGATTTAATTTTTTTAACATTTTCAAAACTTGAGTATAATTTTTTAAAAGTTTGTTTACGTCCTGAACCCGGGTTCCGCTTCCCCCGGCGATTCGTTTGCGGCGACTGCCGTTAATCATGGAATGATTCCGCCTTTCCTGGGGTGTCATGGAATTGATAATCGCCTCGATTCTGACAAACTCCTTTTCATCCACCTGCAGGTTCTTCAGCTGTTTCATCTGCCCCATGCCCGGGATCATTTTTAGCAGATCGGTAAAGGACCCCATCTTCCGGATCTGAACCATCTGGTCACGGAAGTCCTCCAGTGTGAACTGACTTTTTCTGAGTTTTTTCTCAAGCGCTTCAGCTTGTTTCTGATCGACGACGTCCTGGGCCTTCTCAATCAGGGTGAGGACATCTCCCATGCCCAGAATATTGGAAGCCATGCGATCCGGGTGAAATGCTTCCAGGTCGCTGAGCTTTTCACCCACGCCGATAAACTTGATCGGCTTGCCGGTTATGGATTTGATCGAAAGCGCCGCCCCGCCGCGGGCATCGCCGTCCATTTTGGTCAGCACTACACCGCCGACATCCAGGGTCTCGTTAAAGGATTTGGCGATATTGACAGCATCCTGGCCGGTCATGGCGTCGGCCACCAGCAGGATATCGGCCGGCTTGACGGCCGCTTTTATATTTTCCAGCTCGGCCATAAGCTCTTCATCGATATGCAGGCGTCCGGCTGTATCCAGCAGCAAGGTATCGCATCCTTGCTGATGCGCGGCGGTCTGAGCCTCCTGACAGATTTGAACCGGATCCTGGTCTGTGCGGGAGGGGAAAACCGGTACATCCAGTTGATCGCCCAGCTTTTGCAGCTGGTCGATAGCCGCCGGGCGATAGACATCCGCCGGAACCAGGTACGGTTTGCGGCCCCTATTCCTTAAAAATACAGAAAGCTTACCTGCTGTGGTCGTTTTACCGGACCCCTGAAGGCCGACGAGCATCACCGATACCGGACTTGTTCCCGACAGGTTCAATTGCTCATGACGGGCGCCCATTAATTCCGTCAGGGTTTCATTGACTATTTTGATAACCTGCTGGCCGGGTGTCAGGCTTTCCAGGACCTCCTGGCCCATCGCCCGCACTTTGATGTCGGCGATGAAGCTTTTAACGACACGATAGTGGACATCGGCTTCAAGAAGGGCCATGCGGACTTCTTTCAGCCCTTCCTCGATATTTTTTTCCGTTAATTTGCCATGCCCTTTAAGCTTCCGGAATATGGCGTTTAGTCTATCGCTTAAACTGTCCAGCATGCTTTTACCTGGCTGAAGTCATAAATTCTTGAAAATATAATGTAATAAATGCTATGTCAAGTAAATTAAAATTGATCCATAAGCATAGAAAACCACGAAGATCACGAAGAGCACAAAGAGTGACGTTGGATGTATGGCTTTAAAGATGCTTTGTTAACTTCGTGCCCTTCGTGGTGCAATACGTTCTGATGTAAAAATAAAAAAATACAATTTTGGAGTTCAAATACAGTGTCTGATCGAAAATGAAAAGTCCCGATAAAAAAATAAACATTCTGGAGCTATCCAAAGAGCGCTTTACCAGCTGGTTGGAGGGCCGCCAGATTGAACCATATCGTGCGAATCAAATTCTAAAATGGATTTATTTGCGTCAGGTGGATCGATTTGACCTGATGACCGATATCGCCAAAGACATTCGTCCGCTTTTGGAAGATCATTTTACGATCAGCCGTCTGCAAATCGAAAATATTGAAATATCAAAAGACGGTTCACGCAAATATCTGTTTAAACTGGAAGATGGAAAACACATTGAAAGCGTCCTGATACCGGAGCGCGATCATTACACTCTCTGTATTTCCAGTCAGGTGGGCTGTGCGCAGGACTGCCGGTTTTGTTTAACCGCCAGTGGCGGATTACAGCGTAATTTGAGCAAAGCGGAAATCGTCTCCCAGGTAAGGGATGTCAAAAATGATTTGGAAGATTCGATGCCGCTGAGCAACCTGGTTTTTATGGGAATGGGCGAGCCGCTGGCCAATTATAAAAATTTGGTGGACGCTCTTCAGGTGATCACCGACAGCAGCCTCGGGCTTGGCTTTGCCGGCCGACGGGTAACCGTATCAACGGCCGGCCTGGTAACCCGGCTGGCCGACCTGGGCCGCGATACCCGGGTAAACCTGGCCATCTCGCTCAATGCCACTGATAACCCTACCCGCAGCCGCTTGATGGCGATCAATCGGAAGTTTCCCATCGAAAAATTGCTGAAAGCCTGCCAACATTTCCCGCTGACCGGCGGGCGCCGGATCACCTTCGAATATGTCCTTCTAAAAGATGTCAACGACTCGGTTAAAGATGCCGGGCGTTTGGCCGGGCTGTTGCGGCCGATCAAATCGAAAATCAATCTGATCCCCTTCAATTCCCACGAAGGCTGCCAATATCAGCGCCCGGATGAAGATACCATTCTGCGATTTCAGAAGATTTTGATCGACAATAAATATACGGTCATGATTCGCCAGAGCAAGGGGCAGGATATTTCGGCAGCCTGCGGGCAGCTATCCGTCAGGCAAGGGGCTAGGGGCAGGGGGCATGGGGAAAAAACATAACTCCATGCCCCATGCAGTTGGATTTAGATCAACAGTTTCTTAAAGTCAGCAGTCGGGATGCCGATGACCTCGATGATCTCCTCGCCTTGAGGCGTTTTGACCACGATATCTATCGGCGTGAGGTTGGAGGCCTTGCTGTAACCGATGCATATGGAACCCGCCAGATAAATCACATCTTTTGGACCGCCGCGGGGAACTATCGCTATGGGACTCGCGTGATCTTTGACATCGATAACCGTATCGGTTTGCGGATTGTGATATTTCAATATGTTTTCGTTGTCTTTTTCGGTGCGACCGACAATCAGCTTGGTGTCCGGATTTAAACGAAAATGACGGCCGTATCTTAAAAGGTGTAATTCTTTTTCGGTGCACTCATCCTGATGCGCAAAGAGATCTTTGAGGCGGCTGGAATAACCGACGTCGGTCAGCAGGCAGCCGCCGGCCGGTGCAGGGTAATCGGTGAGACCGTATTGTTTGGCCAGTGCAATTTGTCGTTTGCGGCCTCGTCCCGCAAAGTCCAGCAGGAGTTGCCGGTTTACCAGTCCTTCTTTTTCCGGAATGGTTTCCGGAAGATTCTTAGCGCTTAACGGCCGTAAAATATACCCTTTATAGCCGGAATGTTTCTCCACGTACTGCAGTGATGACTTGTTTTGAGACATCGGCCGCTGGCCAAGGACTTCACCGCTAAAAAGAAAGTCGATATTTTTTTCCTCCATCATTTCACCGGCCAGTTTGAACATGAGCGTGTGACAATCCATGCACGGGTTCATTTGTTTGCCGTATCCGGCCGGCGGATCCCTCAGCAGTTTGATGTAAATGGGATAAATGGGTTTAACGGTTAAGGGGATGCCGGTTTGCTCAGATGCTTTGCGGGCTTTAGCCGCCGTGAAGAACGGCGTTTCGAATGTGACCCATTCGACGTCAATTCCCTGTTCGCGCAAAACGACGCCGGCCAGCATACTGTCCAGACCGCCGGAGCACAAGCCCAGCCCTCGAACTGTTTTTTTTGTGGCGTTCATGGGTTGCTTTCCATTTTTAATTGTTGACTGTTTTTTTTAAAGAAGCGTATATCCATTATCCATGGTGGTTGTATTTAGTGATGGATCTGACTCTGGCCACGGTAAGCATATAGTCCCCATCGCGGCTGAAAGCCGCTCCCACAATCAGTTGTCATCGGGTGGGACACCGCATTGGTGCTATCCGACGCAGAAAGAATTCCCAACAGAAACGGATACCTGAATGGAACTCAAAACGCGGACCGACAAGATACGTAAAATACTAAGAACCATCTATTCTGACGTCAAGACCCCGTTAATTCATCAAACACCCTTTGAACTGCTGGTTGCCACCATTCTATCCGCCCAATGCACCGACAAACAGGTGAATCAGGTCACCCCGGTGCTCTTTAAACGTCTTAATACGCCGGCTGATTTTGCCGCTGCGCCCCTTAAATCCATTGAAACGTTGATTCGTCCCACCGGCTTTTTTCATAATAAAGCCAAAAACATTAAAAATTGTTCGAGAGCGCTTTTAGACCAGCATAACGGCCTGGTGCCACAGACCCTGGAGGAACTGGTTAAACTGCCAGGGGTGGGGCGCAAGACCGCCAATGTGGTTCTGGGAGCCGTTTTCGGTATTTCCGGTGTCGTGGTGGATACCCATGTGGCCCGAATATCGGGAAGGCTGGGACTGACCGAGAACAAAGATCCGGTGAAAATCGAGTTCGATTTGATGGAAATTGTCCCCAAACGCGCCTGGAATGATTTTAGTCTTCAGTTGATTTTTTTCGGCAGAGAGACATGTATGGCCCGAAAACCAAAATGTCCGACTTGCCCTTTAGATAAACTGTGTCCCTGGCCGCTCAAGACAACCTGAACTCAATATAGTCGTTAATTTTTATTATTAGCAAGGCGAACTCAACTCATTCTCCAAGGCACATTTAACCGCAGCCTTCGCATGAATTTCAGTGGTATCAAACAGCAGAACAGAGCTGTCTTCCTGTTTGACGAGCAACCCGATCTCCGTGCATCCCAAAATTATACCTTCTGCGCCTTCTCTGACCAGGCGCCGGATGATATCAGCATATTTTTGCTTTGAATCCGATTGGATAATTCCGGCGCAAAGCTCATCATAAATAATACGGTGTACGATTTCCATGTCTTCTGAATGTGGAATGATGACGTCCAATCCATAGTTCTCCACGAGTCTGCCTTTATAGAAATTTTCCTCCATGGTAAAGCGCGTTCCTAAAAGCGCTATTTTTTGAATTCCCTCGGCCTTGATAGATTCAGCCGTGGCATCCGCGATGTGCAGCAGCGGGATTCGGATGCTTTGTTGTATTATATCATACAATTTGTGCATGGTGTTTGTACAAATAATGCCAAAATCAGCACCGCCGCTTTCAAGGCTGCGGGCCGCATCGATCAAAATTTTGGCGGCCTCATCCCAGCGATCCTGATGCTGCAACGCTTCCATTTCGGCAAACTCCACCGAATACATGATGCTTTTGGCGGAATGCAATCCACCCAGTTCAGTTCGAATTGTTTCGTTGATAATTCGGTAATACTCAATTGAAGACTCCCAGCTCATACCGCCAATCATTCCAATGGTTTTCATTACATTCCTCAGATTCGGGTGGAAAAAGGTTGCTTTGGGTGATTTTGATGCTTTTGCATCGTTATACTGTTTGCGCCCGTTATTCAACCATCAAGATAATCTCATAATTTTGATGGAACTTTAAACACTCGCACCAAATTTTCGGCACCAATTTT
>Ga0255054_10000904_pt1 | contig 17310 bp, 17 predicted proteins | sample JV7_2_23_MG_FD_188634 | JGI IMG/M metagenome (GOLD analysis project Ga0255054, IMG submission 188634) | Seawater microbial communities from Jervis Inlet, British Columbia, Canada - JV7_2_23 | ecosystem: Environmental > Aquatic > Marine > Inlet | place: Canada: British Columbia | collected...
ATCCGACCCAACCACGGAGACTGGATGGCGGGCCGCACCCCGAACCAGCTCCTCAACAACAAGCGATAATCAACATGACACCACACCACCTGTCACCACCACCCCTGGCCAGTGAGCCCTAGGCTGCCGCCTCACGCATCGGAGGTCTCCTGACACGCTTCGCGTATTTCCTTGGTCATGAGCAGTTCCAGCCGGAGACCCTCGTGCGCCACGCTGTCCTCGCCGAAGCGGCAGGATTCGACATGGCCGTCGTCTCCGAGCACTTCCACCCCTGGGTCGATGACACGTCTGCGTCGGGATTCGCTTTCTCCACCCTCGGCGCCATCTCCGAAGCGACCGAGCGTGTTGAGCTCACCACCGGTGTGACTACTCCGCTCTTTCGGTACCACCCGGCCATCGTGGCACAGGCCGCGGCAACAATCGACCGGCTGTCGGGTGGGCGCTTCAATCTCGGGGTGGGTACCGGCGAGAACCTCAACGAGGGTCCGCTGGGCTATCGGTTTCCGAAATACACCGAGAGAGCGGGGAGGATGACCGAGGCGCTGCAGATCATGCGGTTGTTGCTCGACGGCGACAAAGTCAGCTTCGACGGCGAATGGTATGTGACCGATCGAGCCAAGCTCTACAGCCCACCACTCAGTCGGGTCCCGATTTGGCTCGCTGCCGGCGGGCCCAAATCAGCGGCCATGGCGGCACGACTCGCCGACGGCATCATCACGTCGGTCAAGGTGCCCGCCGACACGATCGAGAGGGTCATCGAACCGGCCCGTGCTGTTGCGATCGATACCGAAAGACCCGAACCCGGGATCCTCGCCACGCGCTGGTCGATCTTCGCTTCCGACGACGAAGAAGCGTGGCAGGCATTGATGCCATGGCGGGGCTTGCGGGCACCCGGCCGCCTCGAGGTCGTCGACCCCATGGTCCTGCGTCAACGCGCAGACGAGCTACCGCGCGACGAGATCCTGGGCCGCTACAGCGTGGTCTCCACGGCCGAAGAGTACGTCGCCGTGTATGCGCCGCTCATCACCGAGATCCAGGCCGACGTCGTGACGATCCAGACCACGGGGACCGATCAAGCGGCAATCATCGAGATGATCGGCAACGATGTGCTGCCGCAGTTACGCAGCCTGAGTTAGGCACCGATCAGCTCGAGGAACCCGAAGGCCTCTCGGGTGAAGCCGTCGTCGGCGCCGCCAGAGGCGAGGATGGCCCATAGCGAAGGCGCAGCAAGCTCACGGAATGCCTCTCGCGCCGCGTCCCCTTCTTCACCTTCGGGAATCGACTCGTACGACCGCTGCATCACACCCACGAATCCAGACCCGACGGTCGCGAGGAGATCGACCGCCCATCCCCCCTCATCTTCGAGACGGGTGTAGACCGTGCCTTCGGTGTCGGACCGACCGATGATTGTGACCGCGGCATAGTCGACGCCTTGAGCCTCGAACTCGCGGTAGCCGCCGACGCGCAGCGTCGATATCGGACGACCGGCAAAGTCGGCGAACTCCTGCCGGAACGAAGCCCAGTAGGCGCCGGCCAGATCTTCCGGCACACCATCGACAACGAGGCTGGACATCTCGGAAGAGTCCATGTCGTTCTCCAACGCCAGCACGATCGCCAATGCCCCATCCACGGTCGTGGCGGCTGCTTCATCGACATCACCGTTCTCAACGGCCTCGAACCAGCGCGCCACCGCCTCGGTCGGCACCTCGGCGGCAGCCGCTTGTGACGGTTCGGAGTTGCTGCAGGCGGCTGCGACCAGCGCGATGGCGACGGAAAGGAGAAGGGCTCGACGCATGAAGAATCCAGGTTATCAACGCCTTCGATTAGGGGGCATGTCGGCTCGGAGCAGATCGACCACGAGCCAGCAAGCCGCCGCGCCGCCAAAGGTCCCGAGCGCCGCCGGAACGGAGCCCGGCACACGACCGCTGCCGGCCAGGCGCGCTGCTCCGAGGAGAGCGGCACTCGCCGTCGCTCCAATCGACAATCGACGCCCGGCCCGACGCACGGTTTGCTCCAGCTCTTCGGCCCGGAAATTGACCTGGAGCTTGGGACCGGGTCTCGCTCCGGTGAGCCGCTCGAAGGCCTCGACCAGCCGCGTGGCCCGCACCCGGAGTTTCTGGCTCTCGTAGAAGATCCACTTCGGATCGAGCTTGTCCCGAATCTGAGCAGCCATGCTTCGCATCAGAAAGCTCCCCGCCACGTCGAACGGATCGAGGTCGGGGTCCAGCTCCGCGGCCGTCAGTTGCATCTGGGCCATCGCCTTGGCAGCCAGCGTCAAGGAGGCGGGCAGCGGCACCTCGTGGCGGATCGCGATTTCGGTCATCTCCTGGAGAATCGGCCCCAGCTGGATCTCCCGCAGCGCCACGTTGCGGTACGTTGCCATGAGGTCTCCGAGCTCCTCCCGGAAGCGGTCGACATCGAGGTCCGAGCGGTCGGTACCTCCGGAGAGCATCAGCGTGACGTCCATCAGGAAGCCCACGTCCTCCTGCCAGAACGCCAACAACAACAGCATCAGGTTCTGGCGCAGATCAGGACCGATCTCGCCGACCATGCCGAAGTCGAGGAAGTAGATGCGGTCCTGCCACCACATCAGGTTTCCCGGGTGAGGATCCGCATGGAAGAAGCCGTCGGTGATGATCTGCTGGTAATACGACTCGAGGAGCTGGCGCGCCGCCTCTCGGCGAGCCACGCCCTCCGGCGCTTGGCGCACGGTCGTTCCCTGCACCTCCTCCATGACGAGCAGCCGGGTCGTCGTCAATTGGTCATAGACCTGCGGAACATCGAGCCGCGGGAAGAGCTCGAGGATCTCCGCCATCCTCGTGATGTTCGCGGCCTCCCGCTGGAAATCGAGTTCCCGCTGCAGCGAGTCGGAGAGGTGCTCGAAGACGGCAGGCATATCGATGATCTGACGGAACAGAGGACGGTTCTTCGTCCTCTCGGCGAACAGCTCGAGCAGAGCGAGATCCTCCATGATCTCGCCTTGCGCTGTGGGTCGCTGCACCTTGATCACCACTCGGTCTCCGCCCTCCAGGGTTGCTCGATGCACCTGGGCGATGGTGCCGGCAGCCAGTGGGTTGGGATCGATGTGATCGAAAACGTCCTCCCACGGAACGCCGAGCTCCTCTTCCATGACCGCCACCACGTCGGCCTCGGCGAGTGGGGGAACATGATCCTGTAGTTGGGAGAGCTCTTCGATGAAGACGGGGGGCAGGAGATCGGGCCGCGTCGAAAGGACCTGCCCCAGCTTGGCGAATGTCGGTCCGAGCTCCTCCAGCGCTGAGCGAAGGCGCTGTGCTTGGACCCGCGAGGAGTCGGCGCCATCGTGCTTGGCGAAGAGCTCCTCGATGCCATGTCGGGCCATGACGGCGCCGATCTCAGAAGCCCGTCCCATCAACCGCGGCGCGGCTTCAGGAGTCGAGGCAGCCCCACCGAACTCGTGAGCCGCCACCCATGGAGCCTGCCCGTCCTCGACGCCCGTGTTGGCGATGATCACGTTGCAACGGGCGTTGTGCGAGATGCGGTTGGGAACATTGCCGAGGAGGAACTTCTTACGACCGCTCATGCCGGCGTTGCCGACAACAAGCGTGTCGACATCCGCCTCTGCCGCCACTCTGAGCAGCGCGCCGGCCGGGTCGTCGTCCAAGACGACGCGGGCCAGACCCTTTGCTCCTGCCAGCTCAGTGGCATACGAAACGAGCTCTCGTTCGGCGACACGTGCTCTCGTAGCACCCGCCAGGCCGCGTTCGGTACCGGGCACCGACTCCGCCGCGATGACCTGGACCAGGAGCAACTCCGCCGCATAGCGATCGGCCAGGGACGCCGCCCAGCGGGCGGCTCGATCTGCGACCTCGGACCGATCGGTCGCAGCCATCACCCTGCGAACCGTGGATCCGAGCTCGATTGGCACGTTATCGGTTGCCATGTCCCACCGTTCAACCGTGTCTCGTGGAACGGAAGACCGCTCGTTCGACGAGCCATGCGAACGCCGACATCCCGGGACCCATCAGGAACCGCTCCATCCGGGCTCTTACCTCCGACCAACTCGCGATGCGCATGCTCACCCCTTCCCACCGTTGGTGGGCCGGCGATCCCGGTCCGACGGAGTGGCGGTCGGCCGGAGAATCCGATAGAGCTCGACCCACTCCCTGCGGCCCTTGACCTGGCGAGGTCCGACCAGCTCGAAATCGATCTCGGGTGCCGCGGCAACGGCGGCCGCGGAGGCGAGGACCTCGCCACCCGCCGCCTGGCTCTGGACCCGCTCGGCGACGTTGACGGCATCGCCGACGACCGTGTAGTCGAGGCGGCCTCCGCCGCCGACCGTTCCGGCGATGACCTGGCCGGTGTTTACGCCGATTCCGATCTCGAGCGCGTCGACGTTCCCCGACCAGGGTTCGGCGTTGAGCTCCTGCTGGCGCGCCTGCATGGCCAGTGCGCAGCGGAGCGCTTGTGCCGCGTGATCGGGCACCGCCTCGGGCGCCCCGAAGATGGCCATTACCGAATCACCGGCAAATTTGTCCAGGGTGCCGCCGTGCTCCGACACCACCGTGGCCATCTCGGAGAGATACCGGGTCACGATCTCGGCGACCTCTCGGGCCGAGAGCATCTCGGCGAGAGTGGAGAAACTCCTGATGTCGGAAAAGAGCACCGACACGACGACTTCCTGCGGTGTGATCGGTTCCGAAGGTGACGCGGTCAGGCGTCTGGCTACCTGATCGGGGACGAAGGAGCTGAGGGCGCGCGTCGACGCCTCCCTTTCAATCACTGCCATGTGAAGTCGCTTGAACTCATCGACGAGTTGTGCCTCGCCGGGTTCGCCGGCCAAGCGCCTGAAGCAGGCAGTGACCCGGTGATCGACGGCTTCCTGTGTCGTTCCCAGCACCTCGGCGATCTCGCCATAGCCCTTGCCTTCTGCCATGAGGGAGAGGATCCGCCGCTCCTCATCTTGTGCTTCGCCCCGACTGGAGAGCCTGTCGGCGATGACGGGATCGACGATCGATCCGCCACTCGCCACCTCGCGAATGGCTCTGACCAGCTCGTCACCCTCGGCGATTCGATCCTTCAAGAGATACCCGAGCCCGCGGTGGCCCTTGCCCAGCAGTGCGATGGCGTATTCCACGTCGTCATGGGCGGACACGACCACCACCCCGGTTTCCGGGTGCTCCGATCGGATCTGGTGGGCGGCGTCGATGCCCTCCAACCTGAAGTGCGGGGGCATCTTGATATCAGTCACGACCACATCGGGCTTGGCCTGTGCCGCGGCAGCGAGGAGGTGCGGGGCGTCTTCGGCGAAGCCGACGAGCTCGATGTCGCCGTAACTCTCCAGGAGGGCGCGAACGCCCTCGCGCACGAGGAGGTTGTCCTCGGCGAGCACGACCCGAATGGTCATGGCGGACTCGGGCGTCGGTTGCGGGCTCCCATCTCCTCTATACATCTACGCCGGGGAACGGGCCCCTGCAATGGTGATAGCCGGTGCTCTTGGGTGGGGGTGCCACCTGATCGTGTGATGGTGACAGCAGGGTGCAGCGTCAGGGGCCCCGGTCTGCCAAGAAGAACAGCACGGCTTTGACCCGCTTGTGCACGTCCGCTTGCTCCGACAGACCGAGCTTGGAGAACATCGAGTTGATGTGTTTCTCGACCGCCCGAACACTGAGCCCGAGAGCGCCGGCGATGGCAGCGTTGTTCTTGCCCTGTGCCATCTCTGAGAGCACCTCGCCCTCGCGGACCGTGAGCCAGCGAAGGGGCGATTCGGCTCGCCGGGACCGGTCGGCGACGAGGGCCTCAACGATCTTCGGATCGATGACCGAGCCGCCCTCGGCAACCGTCTGAATCGCGGTCACGAGCTGTTCGACGTCGGACACCCGTTCCTTCAACATGTAGGCCCGGCCCTCGGTGCCTTCATCCAACAGTTCCAGTGCGTATGCGGGATCGTCGTACTGGCTGAGCACCACCACCCCGACGTCGGGATGAGACTCACGAAGGAGCTTGGCCGCTCTGATCCCTTCGTTGGTCTTCGTCGGAGGCATCCGGATATCCGTGAGGACCACGTCGGGGTTCTGGTCATCGATGGCGGCGAGGAGCTCATCGAGATCCTCGCAGGCAGCAACGAGCTCTAGATCTGGCTGCGAATCGATGAGACCTCGCACGCCTTCACGAACCAGGTAGTCGTCCTCGGCGAGCACGACCCGAATAGTCATCACGGCGAAGGATACGCACAGCAGCGTCGGCGCGCTGGTCTCAGGTTGTGGCTCGAGGAGGCGCCGTTGCACCTTGGCGTTGCGGGTCGGGCATCAACGACGGGAGGATCGCGTCGTTTCCGGCCTCGCGCTCGGCGGCGTCGGGTAACGGGACGACGTGGTGGAGGGTTCCGATGATGGTGGTGCCCTTCTCCGGTGTCGACCTTACGTCGAGGGTTCCGCCGAGGGCGTCCAACCGGTCGGCCATGTTGACCAGACCCCGGCCCGGTATCTGGGTTTCCGGATCGAATCCTGTCCCGCCGTCTGCCACCTCGAAGACGAGTCGGCCGTCTCCGTGTTGCAGTGTCACCGCCACGCTGTCGGCCTCGGCGTGTTTGACCGCGTTCTGTGCCGACTCCAGCACACAGAAATAGACGGCTGCTTCGACCTCGCGGGAGTAACGCCCCACACCGGCAGCGCTGACCGACACCGCCACCGGCGCCTTGGCCGTCCGCGCCGTCAGAGCCGCCTCCAGTCCCATCGCTTCGAGCAGAGGCGGGTAGATCCCGTGGGCGAGATCACGCAGGCTCTGGATCGCCTCATCGGTGTCCTCCATGAGTGCGTAAAGCATCTCATCACGCTTGGCCGCGTCATCGACCCGGCGTGCCAAACCGAGCTTGATCTTGACACCGATAATCTGTTGTTGGGCACCGTCGTGGAGATCCCGCTCCAGACGTCGCCGCTCCTCATCCTGGGCGGAAACGAGACGCTGCCGCGACGAACGCAACTGTTGAATGAGCCGGGCGTTGCGCAGCACCAGGCCGGCCTGGGAGGCGACGTCGTCGACGAGTCGTTCCTCAGTCGCGGTGAGCGCCTCGCCTCGAGGCATGGTCACCGTCACCGCACCCAACAGCTCACCGTCATGCTCCACAGGTGCCACGTGATCGACACCGGGAACAGACAGCTCCCCGCTCGTTCCAACCGGTGTGGGCATCGGGTCGTTCTCCGGCCAGCTCGCCACCGGCCGCAACTCGTTGCCCGACTTCATCCACACGGTTGCCTGCGTGGCGCCCGTGCCCTGGGTGAGCAGCTGCGCCATCTGCGGAATCACATCTTCGGTAGCGACCGTGTCGCGCATCCGTTCCGAGAAGCGACTCAGCACCTCATAGGGAGTCGCCCGCTCCCCATACACCAACCGGTCCGCCCAGCGCCGCATCCGCAGCCGCACCGGCTGGAACAGGAGGGCCACCACCACGGTGGCCGCGATCGACAACGGCAGCGCCGCGCCGGTGCCGAACCCCACCACCAGACCCACCGCACCGACCAATACGGCGTACACCACAGTGATGAACCCCGCCAGCCCGGCCGCGACAACCGTGCGGCTGATCACCACATCGATGTCGAACAGCCGGTACCTGCCAACGGCGATCCCGTAGGCACCGAGCATGATGGCCGACGCCACCATGACCGGGACAAGCATCAGATCCTGATACCGCGTTCCGCCGAGAATGGAGACGGCGACCATGGTGGGTACGAAGATCGAGGCACCCCACACCACCCACTTGAACTGGTCACGCGTCGCCCCGCTGCTGCGCCGCAAACGGACAATGAGAGCCGCCAGAGACAAGACGACGGCAAGCATGAGGGCCACGAACCCGGCGTCGAGTATCGGTATGTCAACGCCGGTGGGCTCGGAACTCCAAGGGCGATAACTCCAAGCCAAGGCCGCGGCAATGACGACCATGCCGGCGGCGCCGAGCACGCCAACCCAACGCCAACGCGGCGAAGGCAACCTCCCATCGGGGAACAACAGCAAACCAAAGGTCAGCCACAAGAAGATGGCCACGACCATGGCCGGCTCGGAGATCACCAGGATCCAGGCGACCGCCGACGGGAGATCGGCTGGAATCACGCCAGAGCCGCGCAAAACCAGCCCCACCAGATTCGCATCGTCGCCGACCAGCATCGCAGCGCCAGCAGAGGTGACGAGGCCGAGCCCGCCGAAGAAAGCAGACGCCGCCATGGTCCACACCACCACGTTGCGGGGCTGCTGGGAGACCACCGGCCACACGAAGACGGCGAAAAAGACCGAGAACAGCGCCACAAACGCGAAGAACCCCGACCACCAGGATCCGAAACCAGCAACGGCAATGATCACCACCGACCCGATCACGGCCAGCGCCCCGCCGATCGCTGCGATCACCCGGAAGACCCACACCAGCGTCCGGTCACTCATTTCCTGGATCTCCTCGCGAACCGCGAAGGGCGGCGATGCCCATGATCCCAATCATGCCTCACCAGCCGCCTCCTCGAAAGGTGCGAGGGAGGTGGAGGGAAGGGCGGTTCTGCACGCTCCGATCCGATCAGGAACCGACCGCGGCTTGCCAGGTGGCTTCGAGCGTGTCGGGGTCGAAATCGGACTTGGAGATGTAGCCGGCGGCACCGTACTCGGCGGCACGGGGGGCGTACTCGGCGGCCTCGTAGGTCGAGAGGACGAGGATCACGACGCGATCGGATTCCTCGAGGATCTTTCGGGTCGCCTCCAACCCGCTGATGCCGGGAAGGTTGACGTCCATAAGCACCAGGTCGGGATCGAGCCGACGGGCCTCCTCGATCGAGGCTTCTCCGGTTTCGGCCTCACCGGCAACTGCAAAACCGGGGGTCATCTCCACCACTGCTCGCGCCGTCTGCCGGAACGGCTGTAGATCGTCGACGATGAGTACTCGGATCATCTTGGGGTTTCCTGTGTCCATGTCACTTCCTGTGCCTGTCTTCAGGATGCCACGAGCCGGCTCGACTGCAAAGGTGGTCTCCACGACCGGATGCGGTGGGGCTGGCCTCCCCAACGCCTCTCGTGGAAACCCGGAGTTGACCGCACGGAATGCCGAAGCCAGCTCCATTCCGGCGGGGCCGGCCAGACCGTACGTTGGACCGAGTCGAACAAGGAGAACTCCATGCCCAGGTGGCGCAAGATCACGTTCTACGTCCTGGCCGCCCTCATGCTGGCGATGATCCTCGGATTCTTGTGGCCCATCTTGATGTTTGTCGTGCTCGCCTGGCTGCCGATCGACACATGGCAGGCCATGTTCCCGGGTGAGGACATCAACGCCGGCTTCGTTGTCCACCGCATCCACGTACTGGCGGAGGGATTGATCTTCTGGGGTTTGGCCATTGGCGTCGGCTTGCAGCTGTGGAAGCCGCGCAAGCGACAGGCACCCATGCTCCAAGCCTTGGCGGTGGTCGTTGCCTTCCTCGTCATCGGTCTGGCGAGCGGGTCGTTTGTCGCAGAGGAGGAGATCCTGTTCGTCGCCGGCGTGGCGCTGCTGGCGCTCCTCCACCCGGTCCGGGAGAGGTTCTACCGATTCGGCAAACCGGACGCGGCTATGGCCGGCCTCGCCGTCCTGGCCGCGGTCCCGGGGGCGTTCTTCATCATCGATCACATCGACAAACAGCGAATCAACCTGGCGGGCGACGAGCATGCTGAGTTCGCTCACTGGGCGGCAATGGCGGTGTTCTCCACGGTCCTCATTCTGTGGGGACTCATCGGCTCGACCGACTTGACCGGATGGAGGGTCACGGCGTGGCTCGCCGGCGTCTCTGCGGCAACCTACGGCGTTTCCTCATTGGTCTTTCCCACCATGCCGTCCACGGTCGACATCGGGTGGGCCATAGCCGCCATTGCCTGGGGCGTTGCCTACATCGTTCTCGCCGAACGGCGGACTCGATCAACGGCACTCCGCTCGATGAACGCAGCCGCGCGAGGCGTGAACTCCGAGGTCGGAGCTGCGTAGTCCCCGATCTCCGACTCGGCCCGCCAATACCGGCGCCATCGCCTCGAGGAACCGACAGGATCAGCGTGTGTGGTGCGCGGTGGCGTCGTGGGCGGCGCTGGATCCGAAAGGATCGACATGGATCACGGCGGAGATCGGAAATGTGTAGAGGTGATGCAACGCATGCTCGACGTCCTGGGCCCTGTCGTGGCCGGCTTGGACACTCAAGCCTGGGTCGACGGCGATCGACGCCGCGATGGCGAGCTGGTGCCCATGCCATCTCACCCGCAGACCGTTGACATCACGGACACCTGGCACACCGCGGATCGCCGCTTCCACGCTGTCGACGATCTCGGGCTCGATGCCGTCGAGCAACCGGCGTGTCATGCGACGCGCCGAGCGTGCGAGCAGCCAAACGATGCCGACGGCAACGGCGAGCCCCGCCATCGGGTCGACCCATGCTGCGCCAAAGGCGGCCCCAACGGCTGCAACAACAACAGCAAGCGACGTCAGCGCATCGGTGCGAGCATGATGACCGTCGGTGATCAGCGCCTCTGATCCGATCGCTCGACCCACCCGGATGCGGTAGCGAGCGACGAGCTCGTTACCCAACGCCCCCACCATTCCTGCGGCGATCACCCAGGGAACGTGTTCGATCAAGCGGGGCTCGATGAGGCGGCGAACCGACTCCCAGATCACGAGGACGGCCGACGCTCCGATGGCGGCAACGATCAACAGGCCGGCGATGTCCTCGACGCGGTTGAAGCCGTATGTGTATGCGCGGGTCGGGCGGCGCCGGCCGAGGGAGAACGCGATCCACAGCGGGATCGCCGTCAGCGCATCGGTGACGTTGTGCAAGGTATCGGAGAGCAACGCCACCGAGCCGCTGAACAGAACGATGACTGCCTGGAACGCAGCAGTGAGCCCGAGCGCGAGCAACGAGACCTTGGCAGCCCGAACACCCGCTGCGCCGGAGCCCGCGATGGAACCGGTGCCGGGTCGATGGCCAAGGGAGTGACTTATCAGGTGGCCCACCCGGTGCCGGAGCCGGCGCAACCGGGAGTTCGTCCCTCCCCGGCCGGCGTCCTCGCGGGAACCCATGGAGGGAACGGTATACGGGATCGACGCCGCGGAGAAGTCGCAACCGCGTCGCAACAAGAGCCACCATCTCGGTGAGGACGATCGGGTGGCGTTGTGGGAAACTCCCAGCGTGAGCCGCACTCTCATCGCCGTCGTCATTGGGCTGACCGCCGGCGTCGTCGGCGGGATGTTCGGTGTTGGAGGCGGCATCATCGTCGTCCCCGGGCTCGTCATCCTCCTCAAGGTCTCCCAGTACCAGGCGTCCGGCACTTCGGCTGCGACCATCGTCGCCTCCTCGGCGGCCGCCCTCGTCGTCCTCGCCGGCGATGGCCAGGTCGATTGGGCGGCAGCGGCCCTCCTCTTTGTCGGCGCTGGAAGCGGCGCCTGGCTGGCCACCAGATGGCTCCACCGGGTGCCTGAGGATGTCCTCGCCGGCGTGTTCACATTCATTCTCTTCGTCGCCGGGGTGCGGATGTGGCTCTGATCGAGATCATCGGACTCGTCCTCATCGGGGTCGCCACCGGTTCCGTCGCAGCGGCCCTCGGGGTCGGCGGCGGGGTGATCTTCGTCCCCGCCCTCGTCGTGCTCTTCTCCTTCGACCAGCATCTGGCGCAGGGAACGTCGCTGGCGGTCATCCTCCCTACAGCCATCGTTTCGACCATCGGCCATGCGAGGCTCGGGAGGGTGATCTGGCCGCTGGCCATTCCGCTCGCCATCGCCGGCATCATCGGCGGCTTCGTCGGGGCGCGGACCGCGCTGCTGTTGGATGGCGAACTACTGCGCCGGCTCTTCGCCGTCCTCCTGATCATCCTCGGCCTGCGTATGGCCATGCGAACCAGGCAGCTCTTTCTGGCACGGGGGACTCGGAAGACGGAAACCGACTGAGATCAGCGTCTGTCGATCGGGGCGCTCACGATCCCCTTGGTGAGAAACACCTTGCGTTTGTCCGGATCACCGAGTCCGCTGCGCTTCGCCAGGTACACGAGATACGCAAAGCCGAGCACCTCCAACGCCCACATCCGCCAGTCCTTCAGGACGGAACCCACGTACTCACCGACCGTGGCGAACCCCGTCGACGAGAACTCCCAGCCGAGAAAAGGCCACCACAGCGTGTCGGGCTCCTGCCACATGGCGTCGAGGAAGAGTTGCATCAGCATCCCGATGGCGAGCGGCATCCAGCGTTTCCTCGGTCGACCACGGCGGGTGGTGACGAGAACGAAGACCATGATGGCCGAGACGACGAGAAGCGTGTGGGTGAACAGCCGAACGTTCTGCAATTCGTCCCAGAACGCGAATCCGATGGGCGTGTCGATGAAGTTCGCCAGCACCGCACCGGCCATCAGGAATCGCAGATCCATCCGCTCGTCCCGAAAGGCGTAGCGGATGAAGCCAACCGTGGCGCCGAGATGCCAGAAGAACACGCCGCGTCAAGGAACGAGGATGGCGCGGCAGTGGATGCAGCGGGGAGGATCTTCCTTCCGCGCCCGCGCCTCCTCGGCCGCCGACAGCTTCAGGTGACAGGCGCCGCAGATTCCATCGTCGAGTGCACCGACCACGTCCCCGTCGCGGTCGCTGCGGAGGTCCTCATACAACTCGAGGAGATCGGGTTCGATCATCGGCACGATATCCTTCTTGCGCCGCTCCTTGGCCCCGATCTCTGCGTCGATGACGCGCCACTGGTCCTTGATGGACTCTTCGAGCCGAGCCTCCTCCGTCTCCGCGGCGGCGAGCCGCGCTGCGACCGCCTCGACATTCTGCTCGACGGTCTCCCGCGTCTCCATGACTTGGAGAGCTGCCTCCTCCATCGAAGCGACCTTGGCGCGGAGCATCTCCACCTCGCGGCGCAGGTAGTCGGCGTCGCGTGCGCTCATGCCTCCCGCATAGAGTCGGCTCTCCTCACGATTTGCCTTGTCTTCCGTGACCTCGAGCTCGCCGCTCGTCTTGTCGAACTGCAGCGAGAGCTCGCGCAGGTCCGTGGCCAACCGGTCCCGCTCCTCCTTCAGCTCCCGGACATGGGCATCCGCCGCCTTGTACTGATCGAGTTCCGGCAGCGCTCCTCGCCGCTCGAGGAGGCGGTCGATCTGGCGGTCGAGCTCATGGAGATCGAGGAGGTCGGCGAGGCTTCGCAGCTGCTCGGTCAAGGTCCCTCCCAGGGATGAGGATCGTCGGTCATGACCCGCGCCCCAGCGAAAACGCGGGAGACGGCAGCGTACAGGTTTCGCACCCCTGGTCGCTCGGTGGGGACATGACCGGCATCGATCACGGCAAGTCCCGCATCGAGGGCCCTTCTCGCCGCGTGATGGGAGACATCACCCGTGACCAGCACGTCCGTGTCTTGGGCAACGGCTTCGATGAACGAACCACCCGAACCGGGCACGACTGCCACCCGCGACACCGTGCTTTCGCGATCACCGGCCACCTCGGGGGCAGTCTCGAGGACCTCTCCAACGTGGGTGGCCAGATCCCCGAGGGTGACTGGTATGACGTCACCGATCCGACCGATCATCCCGGCATTGCCTTGCACGCCGTAGACATCGAATGCCGGCTCCTCGTAGGGATGTGCGGCAACGAGCGCGGCCACGACGAGATCGGCGAGTCCTGCCGGTGCCACCATCTCCAGGCGAATCTCGAGTTCACTGTTGAAAGCACCGACCTCGCCTGCCATCGGAGCCGTTCCCGGCCCGGCGAGAAAGGAACCCGTGCCTTCGCTGCGAAAGGAGCAAGCCGTGTAGTTGCCGATGTCGCCGGCGCCGGATGCCGCCATCGCAGCCGCCACGTCGTCTGCTCGATCGGGCGGCACGAAGGTGACGATCTTGACCGCATCCGCACCCCATGCCGGGCCGAATCCCCTGGTCTGCGTGAGGCCGAGCGCGTTCGCCAGGGCATCGGAGCAGCCTCCCGGCGCCACGTCGTAAGCAGTGTGGACCACGCCGAGCGCCACGCCGGCACGGGCCAGCCGGAACGCTCGGCCCGGCGCCGCAGACCCGGCCACGAACGAGCGCGTCGGGTGGAAAAGCAGCGGGTGATAGGCGATCAGGAGGTCGACGGGGTCCCGCTCGAGCGATGAAACGACCTCCGTGGTGACCTCGTGGCAGACGGCAACGGAAACGGCGGCTGCAGCGGGATCTCCCACCTGCAGGCCCACCGCATCCCATCCCGCCGCTTTGGCACGTGGCGCAAGGAGATCGAGCGCTGCGAGCACATCGCCGACGGTGGCCATATCCTGATGGTACGCCCAAACATCCGGACGGAATCACCGGCGCGCCGGGCATCCCGACCTATCGTCCGGATGGTGGTCGTTCCCATGGTGGACTCTGCGGTGGATGAAGTCCTCGTCGTAGGCGCAGGCGTGACGGGCTTGACCACCGGTGTTGCCCTCCGCGAAGCGGGCTTCGACGCCCACATCGTTGCCGACCACATGCCGGAGCACACCACTTCGGAAGTTGCTGCCGCCATCTGGTATCCGATCGGGCCTCGGCCGACCGACCGGGTGTGGCAATGGGCCTGTGCGTCCCACGCCACGCTCTCTGAACTCGCAGGAGGCAGGGAAACGGGCGTCTTCGTCACCGAACTCCACCAGTACACGTCCGAAGCGGAGTTCCCGTGGTGGGCGAACGACCTCGATGGGTTCCGCGTGCTGGGTGGCGATGAGTTGCCGCACGGCCGTGCCTCAGGTTTCGCCTTCCGCACCCCACGAATCGAGCCGTCGATCTACCTTCAGTATCTCCTCCACCGGTTCCGGGGTCACGGTGGCGTGGTGAGTCAAACGCGGGTGTCCGACCTCGAGGCCGAGACCGCGCAGCGTCGTGCGGTCGTCAACTGCACGGGCCTCGGATCGCGCAAACTGCTCGACGACGGTGAGCTGTTTCCCGTGCGAGGCCAGGTGGTGCTCGTCGAGAATCCCGGACTCCGTCATGGCGTGATCGACGTGCCCACGGGTTCCGAACTCACGTACATCCTCCCCAGGACTCGCGAGGTCGTGCTTGGGGGGACGAGGGACGAGGGCGATTGGAGAAGCGAACCAGACGATGCCACGACCCAGCGCATTCTCACGTCGTGCCGTGCCATCGAACCGAGACTCGTCGATGCAGGAGTGCTGGGCGCCAAGGTGGGTCTCCGACCCGGGAGGACCGCGGTGAGGGTCGAACTCGAGGCCGACAGCGCGGGGATCATCATCCACAACTACGGTCACGGCATGGACGGCTACACCCTGTCGTGGGGATGCGCCGCGACGGTCGTCGACCTGTTGACGGCCGCCGTCGAAAACGAATAAACCTCATACCCCCTCGCGACGTGTAACTCCATAGCGTGGTCGAACCAACACGCTTAGTGGTTACACACAGAGAGGGACAGGACATGAAGAAACAATCGCTCACCATCTTCGCCGTGGCGTTCGCAGTCGTGCTCATCGGGGGCGTCGCTTTGGCGCAGGTGGGCACGATCGATTTCGGAACGACGACACAGGCCGAGGCGCCCGACGTGTTTGGATCCGGGGACGCGTTCCCGGATGAAGACGGGCCCGAGCCGCCACCCGCCGAGAAGCCTGAAGAAGACGGACCCCGGGTCGAAGAGCACGGTGACGAGGCCGACGAGGCGCACGCAGACGCCACCCAGGAGACGCAAAAGCCGTCTGTAGAGGCCGACGAAAAGGCCGAGGACCATGCAGATGAGGCGAAGGAGGAGCCGGCAGAGGAGCCTCATGAGTCCGAGGAAGCAGCCGACACCACTCCCCCCGAGTTCGGTATCACGTTCCCCAAGAACGGCTCCGAGACGGATGACAAGGTGCAGGTCTTCGAGGGATTCGTCGATGACGCCGTCGTGACCCGCGGGAAGTACGAAGCCAGTGTCCACGACGGAGCATGGCGTATCGAACTCGTGCTCTCACCGGGCAGGAATGTCGTGACGATGGTCGCCACGGACTTTGCGGGCAACGTCACCAAAGACACCGTCACCGTCTACCTCGTCGGACACGACAAGGAAGAGCCGAAAGAAGAGCCCAAGACCGTCGACTTCTCCGCTCACCAGAAGTACGGCTCGTGCGGTGAGGTCGTGCCCTACGACGTGTTCTACGGCACCGCTTCACCCGGCACGAAGATCTGGGTCGCATCTCCGTACGGCGAGGGCATGACCGTCGCCGGCGACAATGGAGGCTGGGACCTCAAGGTGAAGTTCCCGAGCGCACCGGCGGGCAAGACGTTCGAGGTGGTCGTCGAGACCTCCGAGGGCGATCGCAAGGTGTTCACATTCATCAACACCGGCGGAGATCAACAGGAACAGGGCGAAGAGCACTGAACCTGCTGGGCGATCACGACGACGTGATCCGTGCCATCCTGAGCGAAGGGCCCCTACCAATTCCGGGGCCCTTCGCTCGCGTAACATGAATGGATGACGATGTCCCCGGAACGACGCACCACCCCCGAGCGTTGACCACACCATGATCTTTCGTCGCAAGACCCCGCCACTACCCGACACCGACGCTGCGTTGCCCGGTCGTCCCGAGCCAATGGCCGTATCCGGCGTGCACTTCGTCAACGGCACGTCCATCGTTCCGCCGTTTCCGGATGGAATGGAGGTCGTCATCTTCGGCATGGGTTGTTTCTGGGGCGCAGAGCGGGTGTTCTGGCAGATCCCCGGCGTGCATACGACCGCAGCAGGCTACGCAGGCGGCAGCACCCAGAACCCGACCTACGACGAGGTGTGCAGCGGCAGGACGGGCCACACCGAAGCGGTGTTGGTGGTGTACGACCCCAAGGAAGTGAGCTTTGCGCAGCTGATGAAGGTGTTCTGGGAGGAGCACGACCCGACCCAAGGGATGCGTCAGGGAAACGACACCGGCACCCAATACCGTTCGGCCGTTTACTGGAGCACCGACGAACAGCGTGCCGTGATCGAAACGAGCAAGGCGTCGTTCGAGGCAGGTCTACGCGACGCCGGTTACGGACCGATCACCACCGAGATCGGCGAGGCGGGTCCGTGGTTCTACGCCGAGGAATACCACCAGCAGTATCTGGCGAAGAATCTCGTGGGGGCCGGGGTCGTGACCCCCGACCAGTTGGAGGAGTGGTACCTCACCGAGGCCCCGGCTCACCCGCTGGCCGTGGAGGGCTACTGCTCGATGCGCGGCACCGGGGTCGCATGCCCGATCGGATTGAACGTAGATATCGGCGGCGACTGACCGCTCACCGCAGTCGGCGGCAGATCAGGCCCCGGCGTTGATGATCTTTGAACCTGAATCGTCGACCGACGACGAAATGCTCTCGCCGAAGAACACCATGGCGGCAAAGGCA
>Ga0255054_10000905_pt1 | contig 17286 bp, 15 predicted proteins | sample JV7_2_23_MG_FD_188634 | JGI IMG/M metagenome (GOLD analysis project Ga0255054, IMG submission 188634) | Seawater microbial communities from Jervis Inlet, British Columbia, Canada - JV7_2_23 | ecosystem: Environmental > Aquatic > Marine > Inlet | place: Canada: British Columbia | collected...
CGAAGTTTCATCAAAATAATAAAAATACGGGAAGGCGTTAGCCCATCCATAAGCACTAATTAAATCTCACTCTTTATTTTTTCAGCAATGGTTATGACCTGCCCTCATTTATCTTAATCAGACAGAGCAAAAAATAACACACGCAAATACGTCACAAAAAATGCCTAAACCTGTTTAATTATGGATACGGATGACTTAGTGAAAGTGAGAATTTTCTAGGGGAAAATCAATTTCTCAGGCAGAACTCGGATCCAGAGGTTGGGGATTCGAGACCCCTCGCTCACCCCTATTCTTCCTATTCGGTTTCTTCTATCCGCTTCCGCATTTCGTCAACCATTTCTTTCAGCTGGACCATTATCTGTTTGAACCTATCATCTTGATGAAGGTTTTCCAGTATCGGATCTCTCTGACTTACTCTGAATTCTCGAAATCCAGCTTTGACGGCTTTCTTCATCCACTCAAGTGCTTCTTCCTTATTCCCTTGAATAGCGTGAATGGCAGCAACATGATAAGGAATCGAAAAAAATTCACTGCCTTGCTCTATGGCCTCCTGCGCAATCTTGAGGCCCTGGCTGAACATTTTCTGAGCCTCATCCCGCTGGCTTGTTTTCCATAAGACATAGCCCATACGGATCAACAAATCTCCTCTTGTCGGGTTTATGGCCATCGCTTTTCCAAAATATTGTTTGGCTCGGTCATAATTGCCTGAGTAAAGCTCAGCATTACCTGAAGCTATCAGGCCAGTAAATTCATTAGGGTCAGCCGAGAGAATTTTCTGAGCGCTTTGGCTGGCCTTTTGATACTTGCCTTCGGCCAAAAACATTCTACTCAAATCCCGATGAGCAAAAACTAAATCTGGCTGGAGGTCCAAGGACTTTCTGAACCACTGTTCTGCTTTGACATAATCATCTAAACCAAAATAACAATCCCCGATACTGAAATGAATAAAGGCATCTGCCGGATCGAGAGCTAAATCTTTTTTAAACCATTTCATTGCTTCCACATATTCTCCGATGAGCCAATTCACCCAGCCGATGTTTCCAACCGCTGCTTTATAGTTCGGGTTCAGCTCAACCGCTTTGCGATCTGCTTCCAGAGCTTTCTGGAACCAACCTTTATACTCATAGGCAAGTCCCAGCGCCTTATATGCTTCTGCAGAATTCGGATCAATAGAAATCGCTTTTTCGCTCACTTCAATTGCCGAATCAAGCCATTTTCCCGGAAACCCAAACATGAAGACCCGTTGGGCATAGGCATCACCCAATCCCGCATAGGCAAGGGCGTAATTCGGATCAAGCTCAAGAGCCTTTTTGAAAAGCTCGATCGCATTCTCATTGTCTTGCCTACGGTAGTGGTAGTAAAATTCACGACCCTTCAGATAATAGTCGTACGCATTGAGGTTCTCTGTCGGCTTTTTAGCCAGCTGTTCTTTATCTTCAGGAGAAAGTTCCACTTTTAGGGCGTCTGCAATTTTCTCTGCAACATCTCCCTGAATAGCAAAAACACTTTCCAGTTTCTTTTCGTAAGTATCTGACCAGAGATGACTGCTGTCCTCAACTCTGATCAACTTAGCATTAACCCGGATATCATCCTTTTCTTTTCTAATGCTTCCTTCAAGGATCGTTATAACATCCAGTTCCTGTCCGATCTCTTTGATGTCTTTATCTGTTCTTTTATACCGCATCATTGAAGTTCTGGGGATCACTTTCCACCCCTCGAATCTGGATAATTTTGCAATGATCTCATCGGTCATCCCGTCACAGAAGTATTCTTGATCTTTTTGAGGGCTTAAATCCACAAAAGGAAGTACGGCAATGGAGGGCTTCGCTGATGGGATAGGGACTGGTTCTTTTTGGGGAAGAAACTGCCAGGTGACAACCGCTGCAATTATCACAGCGACAACAACTAGCGTGGGTACGAGGAGCTTCTTCAGTCCAATCGTTACGGTGATCTCTCTCGCAGTGGTGGGCTTCCGCTCGGAAACAACTCTCTCTGTAGTGGGAATCCCTTTCTCTATATTGATAAGTTCAGAACGCAATTCACCTGCGCTCTGATACCTCTTTTCTTTATTCTTTTCTAAGCATCTCAGTATCACATTGCTTAAATCAACAGGAATCTGGGAATTTAGCTTTCTGGGATCTTGGGGCGTTTCGGTCTTCTGCTTCACGGCTACGCTTAAAGGCGTATCTCCTTCGAAGGGCACCCTTCCGGTCACCATCTCATAAAGAATCACTCCCAACGAGTAAATATCAGAACGCTGGTCTGTTTCTTTGGCATCTACCTGCTCTGGAGACATATACTCGGGCGTGCCGATCATCACCCCAGCATCTGTTATCCCTTTGGCTTTGAGCGAGCGGGCTATCCCAAAGTCCATTATCCGGGAATTCCCTTCTTTATCTATCATTATGTTCTGCGGCTTTAAGTCTCTGTGCACAACTCCAAGCTCGTGGGCCTCAGCCAGTCCTTCACAGACCTGCCTGGCAATGAAAGTAGTTTTCCCTGCGCTTAAAGGTCCAGCTCTTTTGATGAAGCTTTTTAAATCCTCTCCTGGAACGTACTCCATAGTGATAAAATGAGTTCCTTTTTCTTCCATAAGCTCGTACATGCGGCCAACATTCTTGTGGGCAATCTTCCGGGCAATCTTAAGCTCGTTGCTGAATCTCTCGAGTGTCTTCTTGTCAGAGGCTATCTCAGGTTTGACGAGTTTTAGGGCAACCTCTTCATTCAGCTTCTTATCAAGCGCTCTATAGACCTTGCCCATGCCGCCCTTGCCCAGTACTTCAATAATCTGGTATCTTCCGGCAAAGACAGAGCCCGTAGTTAGCTCTTCCTTGGGGGTTTCGAGAGTTTCGGTGGGAGAGACAGGGATTTCTTCTGATGAAGGGAGCGGCGCTGCACACTCGCCGCAAAATTTTGTATCAGCGGGATTATCAGTATCGCATTTAGGACATTTATTAGCCATTGCTTGCTCTCTGATTACTCGGCAATAGGATAATAATTAATGAGAGAAGAGTCAAATTAAAATGAGAAAAGAGTTCTAAGTTCGTTCTCTTGCCGATCCTTTTTACTTATTCTTTCTAAACTGTTTCTTCTTGAGCATCTCTTTCGCATTTCTCTTGTTGTCATTGACTCCGGAAACCCAGCGGTCATCTGATTCCAAGACCTTCCCCCAGGAACTGGCAAGTAATTTTAAAAAAACTTATTATTTCTTTGGCTTAAACCCAATTTTATCAAAAGGGTTTACCACGCTTGTAACAATATTACGTAAATGGGAGTTAATCCGTTTCAACCAACGGAAATACAAACCAAGAGAAACCGCATCACCAGGCCGAATATTTTTATCGTCCTCTTTAACCAATCCCATCAAACTCTCATCGCAGACGGGATTTACCCATTCATAATCCTCCAGAAGCTTTAAAGCCGAAGCATCGTCAGCAGATTCAAAACAGCTTTTGGTTCTGATTATACTATCTTCCACCGCAGCTTCTACCCGCTGCAAATCTTCTTCATATTTAGCGCCGTGTAATTTACCGGGATGATTCATTGCCAGTTCTACAATATTTTTTGTGTAGTCGCCGATTCGTTCAATATCGATGATAATGCTGACTAAAACCAGACCAGAAGGCAGCCTTTCCGGCCCAACGATTATCAGATGATTAAATACATTCCGGCGAACCTCACGTTCAAAACGATTGATTTCAGCGTCTTTATTGTAAATATCGATGCCAATCTCGCCATCTTCCACACGCCGCAACGATTCTCTGGCTGTTGCAAACATTTCGCGAATATTATCAAATATCAAAAATGATCGACGATAGGCACGATCCATCAACGTATCTTTTTTAAAGATTGCAAACCATTTTTTTAACATTGACAACTCTCCTTATTTAAAAAAATAGATTATTAATATAGGTATAACAAAAAATACTATTATAATATACAAAATGGGAATCGTTTTATTTCGCGTTGAGAACAGCGCAAATCTTTGGGCTAAAAATATAGGGACAGATTTAAGTGGCCACCAGACAATCATTCCCGATATATTAAATAATAAATGTGAAAAAGCAACAATAATTGCTGCTAAATTACCCGTTACCAGCGCTGCAAGTATCGCCGTCACAGTCGTCCCGAGATTAGCCCCTACTGTATAAGGAAAAATCTGAATAATTGTTAATAATCCCGCACCCGCCATCGGCACCACCAATGAAGTGGTAATGGAGCTACTTTGGACCATAAAAGTTAACAATAATCCTACAAAAAATGCCCGCAGAGCCGTTTTGAATAAATAGCGGTCGAACCAAGCCTCCGCCTTTGTTACGACTAAAACCTTCAAAGCCTTTACCATCTGCGTTAAGGCAAACAGCAGAAGGACAAGAGACGAAACAAACAAAACCCAGGGATAATCTTCAACCAAACTCTTCAGAACATCTATCAGCGGACGGGTTAATGCTTTTACAGGACTTAAGAATTTTAGACCTCCCACGTTCTGAAATTCCTGCCCCATAAAGTTAGAAATCCGGCCCAAAAAATTAGTAAAGTACTGTAATGGAAATATCACGAGTACCGAAAGCAGATTAAAATAATCGTGTACAATAGCCACAGAAAACGAACGCTCAAATTCGCCACTGCGTTTAATTTGAGTAAGGGAAGCCAGGGTATTGGTAACGGAAGTTCCTATATTCGCGCCCATTATTATGGGAATAGCGTTGGCTACATTCAAAACTCCACCAGCTACCAGCCCTACTACAATGGAAGTGGTTGAAGAAGATGATTGTATAAGAGAAGTAGCCAGAATCCCTACAAACAAACCCACAAACGGATTGGTAGTGGTTTGAATCAGTGTAGTCGCCATCCCTTTCCCCATCATTTTTAGGGAGGTGCCCATTAGCTCAAGACTAAATATAAACAAATAGAGAAAAATCAATAATTTAAGTAAGTTGAAAATGAAAAGATGCTGTTTATAAAAATTTATGATTGATTTCATGTGCAATTCCGGCAAGCAAAAACCATATCCAGAAGTGTCAATAAGCCAACATAAATATAACCTAAATTATTACAATCCTAATGCGACAGGGAGAAATCCAACGCCATTAATAATACCATGCACAAATATCCCAATCCAAGTATTTTTTCGTCACTCTTCTCTCCCCTGAGAGTAATGTCGTGCGTATTGCCTATTATGGCTAATACTCATATAATTCTTCTGTGCATCTCCTGAGCATAAATTTTGATAATTCATGGATAACCTATCACAAATCTGATACGCACAGGAAGTACATCACGTGACAGGTTACCTTTATTTTAAAAAAATAAAATGAAAGATATTCGGATGAAGGGTTTTGTTAAGAGACATAGTCTGGAAGAAGTTATTAAGGTGCTCAAGAAGAGAATAAAAATAATAGATACAGTAAAATTGCCTTTTGATAAATCTTTAGGATATGTAATTGCAGAAGATGTGATATCAGATAGGAATGTTCCTTCATTCAACAGGTCAGCCATGGACGGATTTGCTGTAAGGGCAAAAGACACATTCGGAGCGTCAGGAAACAATCCTATAACTCTTGAAGTAGCAGGAGAAATCACTGCAGGAACAACTAAGAAAATAGGGATAAAGGAAAACAAGTGCGCCAGAATAATGACAGGAGCGCCTTTACCAGCTAACGCTGATGCGGTGGTAATGGCAGAATACACAGAAGAGCAACCTGATAACATTGTAAAGATATTCTCGAGTGTCAGCCCAGGGAAAAATGTTAGTCTGATAGGAGAAGATATAAAAGAAGGAGAAACAATTCTTAGAGATGGTCACATGATAAGGCCTCAGGATATAGGGATTCTTGCTGCCCTGCAAAAATTAGAAGTGACAGTTTACAAAAAGCCTGAGGCAGCAATAATAATAACAGGAGCCGAAATCATTAATCCAACAGAAATAAAGCAAGATGGGAAAACAATTGATACAAACAGCTATATCCTAACAACTCTACTAGAAAAAATTAATTGCCCTGTGAAGTTAAAGGGAATAATAGAAGATAATGAAGAAGAGATAAAAAAAACAATAGAAGACTGTGATGAAGATATTATATTAATAACAGGAGGAACATCTGTTGGGAAAAAAGACGTTGTTCCGAAAGTGGTCTCAGAACTTGGAGAGCTAATAGTACACGGAATAAACATAAGGCCAGGATCTCCCTGCGGATTAGGGTTCTTGAATGATCGTCCTATTTTTCTCCTCCCAGGGAATCCTGTGGCAGCGGTTGTTTGTTTTGATGCATTGATATATCAGGCAATCCAGTTAATGCAAAACGTCAGTCCTTCGTTCCCCTATCCAAAAACAAGAGGGGAACTTTCAAGAAAAATAACATCCCAGATAGGAAGAATAGATTTTGTAAGGGTAATGTTTAAAAACGGCCTTGTTAATCCTGTAAGGGTTTCCGGATCAGGAATACTCAGCACACTTGTAAGAGCAAATGGTTATGTGATTGTTGATAAGAATCATGAAGGCTATGAAAAAGGGGAAAAGGTAGATGTATACCTGTTTGGTTAAAATATGAATAAAAACGAGAGAAGAAGGTTCTTGAAAGTTTTGCCTGTAGATGAAGCGAAGCACAAGTTTCACAACGCTATAAAACCAAAACCACTAGGTGTCGAGAACGTACCTATCTCAGAAGCTCTGGGAAGAGTTCTTACAGAAGACATGATTGCGGGTATCGATATTCCCCCGTTTGACAGATCAATAAGAGACGGATATGCAGTGGTTGCTTCTGATACTTTCTATGCAGACGAAGTAAACCCGATAAGACTAATTCTTAACAAGGAAAAAATAATCCCTGGAATACCACCTAAAACAGAGATCAGGAAAGGTTTCTGCAGCGAGATTGCGACAGGAGCAATAGTACCGAGAGGAGCAAACGCAATAGTTATGATTGAAGACACAGATATAGAGGGTAAAGAAGTAGTAATGTTCAAACCAGTAGTTCCTGGTGAATACATCATGCATGCAGGCTCTGACATTATGACAGGAGAAGTGATCGCACGACAGGACGGGATTATTAGCGCACGGGAGACGGCAACACTTTCAACCCAAGGAATACAAACATTGAAAGTCTATAAGAAGCCGGTCATAGCAGTAATCTCAACGGGAGATGAAATAGTGGAGCCAGGAAGAAAACTGAGAGAAGGAGAGATATATGATACAAACTCGAGGGCTATCTCCGATCTATTAATTGAACACGGCTGTATCCCAAAATTTTTGAGCATAGCAAAAGATGATTACAAAGAAATAAAATCAGCGCTCGATGACTCTTTGAAATACGACATGGTGTTGATATCAGGAGGCACTTCAAAAGGAACAGGTGATATATGCATCAAGGTCATCGAAGATATGAAAGACTCGGAAATAATCGTGCATGGTGTAGCCATGAAGCCTGGAAAGCCAGTCATCCTTGCAAGAATAGGAAAAAAGCCGGTGATCGGTCTGCCGGGCTTCCCAACAAGTGCAGTCATAGCATTCCACCAGTTCGCATTGCCAATAATAAGATGTATGACAGCACAACCAGCAGAATCAAAAGACCAAATAAGAGCAAAAGCGTCCCTAAGAATTCATTCTCCCAAAGGGTTGCAGGAGTTCTGTCTGGTAAACCTGGTCAAAAGGGGAAACTCAGAAGTATTCTCTGCTTACCCGATAACAAAGTCCTCAGGCTCAATCACAACATTCTCATACGCAGATGGAATACTCGAGATTCCGGAAAACCAGGAAATGATAGAAAAAGATTCATATATAAAAATAACACCTATGAGCAACACCATCAAGCCTTCAGACCTTAACATAATAGGCAGCCAATGTGTGGGACTAGAACCTTGCTTGCATATGCTGAGAAAAAAGGGAATCACTTCCAAGGTCATGCACGTCGGTTCTATGAGCGGGCTAGAAGCTGCGAGAAGACAAGAATCAGATATCAGCCCCACACATCTATTGGATGAAAAGACAGGAACTTATAACATTCCATTCATAAAAAATGAAAAAAACCTTGTACTCGTAAAAGGGTATAAAAGAAGACAGGGCATTCTTTATAGAAAAGACACGTGGATAAAACCGGATACTAAACTATCAGAAATAGTCTATGACAAAAAACTCAGAATAATAAACCGCAATCAGGGTTCAGGGACGAGGGTGCTCTTTGATCTGCTCCTTAAAAATATAGGCAAGAGTGAAGAAGAATTTGAAAAAATAAAACAAGAAATTAATGGATATAACCGAGAATCAAAATCCCATAACGCTGTAGCTGCTTCAATAGCAACTCTTAAGGCAGACTGGGGAATAGGAATAGAATCTGTAGCACTAATGTATGGATTAGGATTCATTTCACTAAGAGATGAAGAATATGATTTCTGCATCCCTAAAATAAAATTCAAAACACCTGCAGTACAAGAGTTTATAAAGATAATAAAGTCAGACGAGTTCAAAGATAAACTCCTACAGTTGGGAGGATTTATGATTTCTTCTGATATTGGCAGGGAATTTCCTTTTTGAGCCGGAGAAGATCTGATCCCTTTTTTCCATTGGGAGAATGCGATTTTATTAAAAAAGACCTTGACAATGGCAAGTTTGGTTTGTATATTATATAAGTTACTGCTAATATACTTATTATGATTGGCGAGAATATACAATGAAAAAGACAGCGGAACTATTTAAAATCCTATCAGTAGATAAAAGAATAGAAATCATTGAACTCTTGAAAAAGGGTACAATGAACGTAAATGCTTTAGCTAAGAAAATAGGAATTACGCAGTCTGCCGTATCACAGCATCTGCGTGTTTTGAGAGCAGCAGGGCTTGTAAAAGACAAACGAGAAGGTTACTGGATAAACTATTCTTTAGATCGCCAAGCATTGGAGAAGTGTCGACAAAGATTAAACAGCACATGCACATGTGGTTGCTTGCCAGAGGCCAAAAACAATAAGAAGAGATAGCAATATTTTTTTTATAAGCATTTAAGTTAATGCGCATAAACATATATCCTAATAACGAAAGGAGGTGATTTAAATGTGTTGTGGTAGCGATGTTAAATGCGATATCAAGGTCACTGAACTTGAAGATGGTTATCAAATTAAAATTACTGGAAAAGATGCAAAAAAAGCACTCAAGCCTGAGAATTTAAAGAACTGTATTGAATCTTGCTGCTCTGGTAAGGCTCCGTTTAAAGATCTATGTTGTAGTTAAGTAGTCTTTAGTCTGGGTAGCCTCGGTGCTGCCCAGACAACCCAATTTCAGAGGGAAATAAATTGTATAAGAAAATATGAAACCGGTTTATCAACCCTTTGAAAATAAGCTATAATTCCCTCTTTTCCATAATTCATACCAAACAATCCTAAATACCTTGACTGAAGACATAGGCCTTATTATCATGTCGTTGGGAGATTTCTTGGAAGTATCCTTAAGGACCGAGGAAGAAAGCACTGAAATGTTTAATTTAAAAAAGAGATTACTTAAAAGAGTTACTACAGATTTAGATTCTCAAGAACGAGATGAATCAGAGCGGGTTCAAATGGCAACCTGCGTTATCCTTCTTGAAGTGGCGAGGTCAGATGATGAGTTCAGCAGCATCGAGAAAGCGACTATTGCCGCAATCTTTAAGAAAGATTTTGGAATATCAGCCGAAGCCATAGAAGAGATGATGGAGGTTGCCAAAAGGAAACGAGAAGAAAGCATAGATGTCTGGGAGTTCACCCATTTGATTAATGAAAACTATTCAAAGGAAGAGAAGAAAAAAATCGTGGAAGCAGCCTGGAAGGTGATCTATGCCGACGACAGGCTCCACAGCTACGAAGACCATTTTGTTCACAAGCTGGCTACACTGCTTCAACTAAAACACAGCGATCTTATCGAGGCGAAATTGAAAGCCAAGTATGAGAATCGGCCTTGATAGGAGATTATATTATGTTTAAAATCAATCCCTCAAAAACATTCATTATGATTTTATTTGCTCTATGCCTCAATCAAAACCTTTTTTCTCAAACTTCTGATAATGCTACAGTGGATTTTAAATCCAAAAAAGAAATCATTGATTCGGTGTGCAAAGTATTAAACGAGAATTATGTCTTTCCAGAGAAAGCGGCAAAAATGGCAAATTTCATTCAAAAACAATTCAAGGAGAATAAATATAGCCGAGTGAATAGTATTCAAGAATTTACGAATGTGTTAACAACAGATTTACGTTCAATTTGTAAAGATGAACATCTTAGAATTAGCCTTAAACCAAATTTGCCGCCTCCAGATACCTCCAGTGAAGAAGAAAAAGAAAAAGCGCGTAAGCAACGGATTGAAATGGACAGAAAACAGAATTTTTATTTTAAAGAAGTCAAACATCTGGACGATAATATTGGTTATCTGCGTTTTGATGAATTTGCTGATCCGAAGTATGCAGGTCCGACCGCCGTGGCAGCAATGGATTATTTGGCTGGTTGTGACGCCCTTATTATTGATCTTCGGTATAATGGGGGCGGATCTCCTGATATGGTTACATTCTTATTAAGTTACTTTTTCGATGAACCGGTGAACTTTAATAATTTTTCTACAAGAGCGAATAACGAAATCAAACAGGAATGGACTTACTCGTATGTCAATGGTCCCAAGCTAACGGATGTGGATCTTTATGTTTTAATGAGCAGAGCTTACTCGTTCTCAGCATCCGAAGGTTTTGCGTTTGCATTAAAAAACTTGAATAGAGCGACCATCGTTGGCGAGACCTCCAGCGGCGGGGCTCATGATGAGGATTTCTTTTATCTGAGAGAGCATTCAATCGAATTGAAAATACCGACACGTCGGGCTTATTATCCAGAGACCGGACTTAATTGGGAAGGAACCGGTGTTGAACCTGATGTGAAGACTTCGGCCAAGGGTGCATTTGATAAAGCATATAGTCTGGCACTTCAGAATTTTATTAAACAGGAAGAAAACAGAAACAGTGGAACACGCGCACCGGTTTCAACCAATTTACAGGATATAGGTATTGAATTCGCTTTTGTTGAAGGGGGATTGTTTGAGATGGGCGATAGTTTTGGAGGAGGATATAAAAATGAACAGCCTGTGCATCCTGTAAACCTTGACGATTTCTTTTTCAGTAAAACAGAGATAACATTTGCCCAGTATGATCGATTTTGTGAAGCCACTGGAAGAGTTAAGCCTGATGATGAAGGGTGGGGCCGAGATACCAGACCGGTAATCAATGTAAGCTGGAAAGATGCAAGAGATTTTTGTGTTTGGTTATCGATGAAAATCAATCAAGACGTTCGATTACCTTCCGAAGCTGAATGGGAATACGCCGCCCGCGAAGGTGGAAAAAAAGTACGATTTGGTAACGGCAAATTAATCGCTAATCCCGAAGAAATTAATTTTAATGGTGATGAGAATAATAGGGAACCATATTCAATGTCTGGTATTAATAGACAGAAAACCATTCCGGTTGCCTCATTCGAACCCAATGCATTGGGTATTTATGATATGGCCGGCAACGTTTTGGAATGGTGTTCTGACTGGTATGACAAAGAATACTATTTATACAGTCCCTCACGAAATCCGAAGGGACCCGAATCAAGAGGCTACTATCGCATTCTGAAAGGCGGCGCATGGGATGGCAGCCCCGTTTTTCTGCGATGCTCGTTTCGTGGATTATCCACCACTTCAGGCAGATACAATACTGTAGGTTTCCGTATCGTTAAGGTTCCAGTCAAATAACAACCATGGCATTCCGAAAGGATATGCTCGATTATATATTTGATTTATAGGATAATATGCTTTGCTCATTTTTTAATAGATATTGGGTTATATATATTTCAAAAGGTGGGCTTGATGAATCAAGCCCCTACAGAAGAAAAATCATTCCCATACAAAAAAAAGGGGATAAAGTGTTTTTAGGGGATAAAGAGGCAAATAGAACGATATAGCAAAGGATATGTTATTTCTTTTTTTGCTTTTTTTGCTTTTTTTCTTGGGCCATTCTATATTCTACTGCTTTCCTTGTTTCAAAGTAAATCTTAGACAGCCCTCGGTGTATATCCTCTCTTTCCATATTATCTTGAGCCTCTGATTTAATCATTTCATAAATATCTTCGGGCGATATCTCCAGCTTCAATTCTGGGTAAATGTTTGGCATTGCAGTTAAAATCCAGTTGCATATCATCGTTCTAATGACTTCGGAGAAACTCAGGTCATATTTATCAGATATTAATTTGACATAATCCTCTAACCAATCAGGAAGAAGAACTTGATATCTTTTAAGCATTTTTGCCTCCTAACGAACTTGATAACAGCAGATAATAACAAATATTTTAAAAAAGACAAGAAATTCTTTTGCTTGACATTAATATTACATTATTGCAATAATAACTACACTTTTTAGTAGTAGTAATACTACTAAAATAAGAAGGTGTTTACCGGGAAAGAAAAGGTAGAGAAAATTAATTGATTAGCCTCTTTCATTGAATCAGGCTAAGAATTAGGTCAGCAAAAGCGGGTTGTGAATATATACGACCTGATGTAAGAGGAATTCTCCTCTTTTAGCTTCCTCATTCGATCCAGCCAAATCTTTATCACTTCACTATTTCAAGCAGGGGCGCTTGCAGATGATTCTCCTGATGGCGGGAATAATTCATATTCAGGTCCGAATTGAGCCAGGAACTCCAGGCTAAAGGCCCTGAAGGTGTACCAGATGGGCAAGGTGATGACTGTTCCTATATAAGGGATTATTAACAACAGAAAGCCTACACAACAGGTTAAAAGGCCGGCGACAACAATAAAGATTACAGACAAAATACCCAGCACAAATACGAGCAATCCATATAAGATAAAATAAAGCGGGTACCGTTTGAAAAGCGACAGGAAACGACCCCATGCCTGAGTGGCTTTGATATTTTTCTTGTACATGAGGGGGGCCACGAAGCTATTCAGGAACATAGAAATGAATCCTATGACTATAGCCGTCAAAATAAAAAGAAATGACATCACCACGATAAGGAAAACAGGTACCCCCTTGCTATAACTGCCTTCATACAGATGAGATGCCGTAGTGAAGAAAAATATTATATACGAGGAAAAAAGTATGGTGCATATCAGGATAAAAACAAGACGCCATAAGAACAGCGAGTTTCCTTCTATGCTGTATTGTTTCCATGGTTTGGCGATTTCCGCCCTGTCATGGACAACATTATCCAGAAACATGAATGTACCTCTTGAACTCAGCCAGATAAGAATGACACCGAGAGTTATTATAAACATTCCGATAAACACAATACCGATGAACCATCCCGGATGACTCATCAGCCACTCCCAGGCTTTATTTGGGAGGCCAAGGAATTCATGAAAGCTGGTATCCCCTCTCCAACCTGAGGAACCCGAGCTTCGAGGCCATTCTGTTAATCCTGCCAGGAAGGCACTGAACCCGATAATAAACCATTTGTGAAGATCGAATGGCTTGAAAAGAGCAACTTTCATCCGGCTCAATGCCCGGCTAAAAGGTTCGAAATAGTCTATATTCATGTTACTCCCCCTATTAAAAACGCAGGTTTCTTATCTCCATCTATTTATAATACTTTTCGATTAAGCAAAAAATTCAATTATCATTAAGACCTTTTTTCCCATCCAATCCGATCTTTAAGAATTATTTTCTCCTTCTTCTCTGTAGCTCTGGATGAGGTTGATCAATTGGACCCTGTTTTTTACATCGGTTTTTTGATAGATACGATAGACGTGGTCTTTGACTGTCTGCACTGAAATAAACAGAGTTTCACTTATCTCTTTGTTTGTTTTCCCTTCACATAATTGTTGAATAACCTCTATTTCGCGCTTTGAAATTTTATATTCATCTAAGAATTGTTTCATCGTCATAGAGCCAACTTTCTGAAGGACAGGTGCGATAAAATATTTTTTGAGATAGGCTCTCCAATAGAGGACAGGTGGAATGTTTCCCGAAAAAAATAACAGAAGATAAAGGGCACCAAGTATACTGCTCCTGCTAGCGAGAAGAAAGAGAGTAATGCCCGCACCAAAAATAAACAGGATCAGGTAGGCAAAGGTCAGTACTGCTTTTTGCTTTTTTTCATCTTTAATTTTTCTTGCATTTACGAAAATTTGAGATAGGGCAATTATTAGAACCAGAATTTCTAAAGTGACATATAGATAGATTATGGCGGATGAGAAAAAAGCGTATTGTTCATCTCCAAACTCTAGAAGATTTGACAGGACTATTACAACTCCGTAAGAAAGGAAAATAAAGGCCAGCGAAAAATAATAGCTCAAGTTAAAGGTGCGCGATAATTTCTTCTCTATTATTTCGCGGCATAGTCTTATGAACATGTACCAGGCAAAGATCAAAAAGGGAAGGCCAAGGAAAGAGAAAAAATGGCCGAATGATTCTAATATTTGGAAAGAGGATTCCTGTTGCTGGAGTATTTTCTTGGCGATTGCCTGGCCCAGTATTCCATACACGCCAAAAACATTAATAAATATTTGAAAATAAAGGTAAGTAGAAAGGTAGCTGAGTCTGTATTTCTTATGCAGCTTATAAGTGATCAGGATGGCATATATGCCAGCCCAGATAGAGAGAAAAATAACCGCGATAAAAAGAGTATCACCCATTGCCCGATATCACCCTATTCATTTCACTATAGAAGTATACAATAAAATAACTTTTACTCAAAAAAATAAAGTACTTTCCTGGAAATTTAAATCCCACTAAAGTCGTGTTTTTGAGTAATCCTACTTTTGTTGGATGAAAAAAGATTTTTATTTTCGTATTTTAACAGTGTGAAAGATTTAGATTTGCAAAATAAAATTATTAAAATGAGACCGGAGGTAATAATGAATAACAAAAATGAAAAAGTCATGAGATTGATAACGAAAATAGAAATCTTTTTTGTAGCTATAGTTCTAACCTTCTTCCTATTCAACATGATGACATCTCCCTCTGCGATGGAGTTAATTAAGGTTGGAAAACAAGCAGGCTATGAAATAATTTCAAATGTGGTGGTATGAATATCGAAAAAAAATGAAAAAGGAGATTAACATGAATAACAAGAAAGAAAATTCTCTCACACCTGTCCGAGTTCTGTATGCAACCGCTGGCTCAGCCTATGGTTTTGGATGGGACCGGATGAAAAAATTCTTCCTGGATCTTTTTCTCATTACCGTTATTGTTGGAGTTGTCTATATTCCACTCGCAATGACGAGGTCTCTTGATGGACGTGGAACGGTCGGAGGAGTCATTTTAAGCATATTTGGGCTTGCTTACTGGCTCCTTCTTTTGGACCCGATCGATTACGGCTCAGCTTTCGTCTTTCTCAAGGCTGTAAGAGGAGACAAGTTCGAGGTAAAAGACATCTTTTCGCCCTTTGAAAACATTGAAAGATACCTGAATGTCATATTGGCCGAAATACTGAAGTCGGCAATAATCGGAATTGGAATGTTTCTACTCATCGTTCCGGGTATCATATTTGCTTGTAAGCTGGTATTTGTAAAATACCTGGTTCTTGACCGGAACATGGGTGCAGTAGAAGCAGTAAAGGAAAGCTGGAATATGACAAAGGGATATGCAGTAGATATATTTCTAATAGGATTGATAACCATACCATTAGCGATTGCTGGCTTGATTTGTTTTGTTGTCGGGATAATTCCGGTAATAATGTGGGTCCGCTGTGCTTTTGCGTCTATGTATTATGCTGTAAGCAAAATTGGGGAGGAAAAGGCTGGTTAATTTCTGGCATGATATACATTCTTCTGCTTTAAGTCGTGTATCTTATTAACAAAGCTAAAGGCTCTGTTACGCTCACCATTTTCCAGCAAAACAATGACTTTATTATCATAGGCTTTATCAAACTGTGGGTCTAACTCTATTGCTTTCTCAAAATACCCAACAGCTTTCTGTAAGTAACCAAGCCTGTAAAAAGTAACACCTATGTTGCTAAACGCCGCAGCATAATTAGGATTTATACTTGCTGCTTTTTTATAACACTCCATAGCTATATCTAAATTTCCCTGTTTAGCATAGGCAGCTCCTAGAGTATTAAAAGCCACAGCATATTTAGGATCTAACCTAATTGCTCTTTCAGAATATTCAATAACTTTTGCATAATCACCCTTTTCATACCAGGCCGCTCCCAGGTTGCTCAAGTGGATTGCCTCAAATTCGTTTTCATTTAAAATCTTTGGATAGCTGTTCTCATCTGGTATATTCAACAAGTTTCTGTAAAAACCAGCATCCCTTTCTGAGGCTATGGTAGGCTCCCAATAAAAACTCGTATAATCATCTAATATGCACCTCAAGAAAACATGTTTCGGGATATAAACAGGCTCTAAAGATAAACCCAGGCGTTCACCTGCAAACAGGTAAATAGAAGAATAATCATCGCAGTCAATAAATCTTTTCCCGTTTTCTTGCTTTTTCAATCCCTCGATCAAAAGCTTATTTTTTCTGTATTCAAATTTTCCTTCTTCTTTTAAAACACCGTCAATTACTTTCAAGGCTTCAATCGCCTCTTCTTTATTGTATTTTGCTCTTAGCCTGACCTTCATTTCAATTTTGCCAAATAAATGATCAAGAGTTTGAAGAGCCGAGGCGGGATTTCCAAATTCTTTTTGTGACTCCAAAGACTCGCGAACCTTCAGGTCATACCTGTTTTGATGTACTGCTTTTAGTTGTTTTACTGGTTCTTGTGGGTGGATTTCTTCTGCATGGACAGGCTGGGGCAAAAGGAAGGCCGCTATAGTCACCGCGGTAATAACAACTCCGATTACTACAGCAGTAGCTTTTGCAATAGCATGTAGTATTCCGGCTGTCCCCCTTGTCTTCCGGTTATTGTAAAAGCTTAAGTTCATCATAATAACGTTTTCCTTATCGTCCCAATTATAATTTAAGAAACTTTTTGTATAAGCGCATCGCCCGAAAAGATGATTCTCGGAATGATTTTTCTTCTCGTCCTAGCCACCTAAAAAGATGATTAATCCTCACCATTTTAGGCAAATTAAGATAATTCATAGGGGAGTATGAACACCTCTTTTGGACTACTTAAAGAGATGTTATTCGCTGCTATATGGGGTGGATGATTGCCCTTGGATTGACAATCATTTTTATCTTGTAGAGGCTTGATTCATCCGAATGGGTTTTTCTTAAGTAGGGGCTTGATTTATCCGAATGGGTTTTTCTTATGTAGGGGCTTGATTTATCCGCATGGATTTTTCTTATGTAGGGGCTTGATTCATCCGAATGGGTTTTTCTTATGTAGGGGCTTGATTTATTAG
>Ga0255054_10000908_pt1 | contig 17244 bp, 30 predicted proteins | sample JV7_2_23_MG_FD_188634 | JGI IMG/M metagenome (GOLD analysis project Ga0255054, IMG submission 188634) | Seawater microbial communities from Jervis Inlet, British Columbia, Canada - JV7_2_23 | ecosystem: Environmental > Aquatic > Marine > Inlet | place: Canada: British Columbia | collected...
GGTGATGCCCGGGGACAACGTGGAGATGGAGGTGGAGCTGATCACGCCCATCGCGATGGACAAGGAGCTTCGCTTCGCCATCCGAGAAGGCGGCCGCACCGTGGGTGCCGGCGTCGTCAGCGACATCGTTGAATAGCCACCGGGATCGCCGGGAGAAGGAACCACCCATGGCGGAAGTAAACGCCCAGAAGATCCGAATTCGGATGAAGGCCTACGATTTCAAGCTGCTCGACCAGAGCGCAGGCGAGATCGTGGACACGGCCGTTCGGACGGGCGCGCGGGTGGCGGGACCGATTCCGCTCCCGACCGTGATCAACAAGTACACGGTGCTGCGGGGGCCTCACATCGACAAGAAGTCGCGCGAGCAGTTCGAGACGCGCACCCACAAGCGCCTGATCGACATCCTCGATCCGACGCCGCAGACCGTGGATGCACTGATGAAGCTCGAGCTGGCCGCCGGCGTGGACGTGGAGATCAAGCTCTAGCCATGGCTTCCGTGGACGTCGTCACCGTGGACAACCAGAAGAAGGGCAAGGTGGATCTGCCCGCCTCGGTCTTCGAGGTGGCGATCAAGCCCCACCTGCATCACGCAGAGGTTCGCCGGCAGCTGGCCGGGCGGCATCGCGGGACGCACTCCACCAAAAACCGCACCGCGGTGTCCGGTGGGGGAGCCAAGCCGTGGCGCCAGAAGGGAACCGGCCGTGCCCGCGCGGGCACGACCCGCGCGCCCCAGTGGGCTGGGGGTGGCTCGGTCTTCGGTCCGGTGCCGCGCGGCTACGACCACGCCCTGCCGAAGAAGGTGCGGGGCGGCGCGCTGCGCTCGGCCCTCTCCGCCAAAGCGGCCGAGGACGCGGTCGTGGTGGTGGATTCCTTCGCCGTGGAACCGGCCAAGACGAAGCGTGCGACCGAGATCCTGGGTGGCCTGGGTGTAGGCGACGCGCGAGTGCTGGTGGTGCTGGCAGCGGCCGACGAGGCCGCCGAGCGGGCGACTCGCAACCTGCCGCGCGTACGTACCCTGCGGGTGGACGGCCTGAACACCTACGACGTGCTGTGGGCCGACCGCCTGGTACTGGCTCGCGACGCCGTGGATCGCATCGAGCAGCGCCTGGGCGCCGTCGCCGGGAGGGCCGAGGCGTGAACGTCCACCAGGTGATCAAGCGCCCGCTGGTGACGGAGAAGAGCACCATCGGCCGCGAGGAGAACAACATCGTCGTCTTCGCCGTGAATCCGGCCGCCAACAAGGTGGAAATCCAGAACGCGGTGGAGACGCTCTTCGACGTGCAGGTGGTGAAGGTCCGGACCCTGCTCATGCCGCGCAAGAAGCGGCGCGTGGGCAAGACCATGGGGCACCGGCCGCAGTGGAAGAAGGCGATCGTGCAGCTGGCCGAGGGCCAGGCGATCGAGTTCTTCGAGGGAGTCTAGAGGCGCCATGCCGACCAAGTCGTACAAGCCGACATCACCGGGCCGCCGGGACATGAGTGTCTCCGACTTCCAGGAGATCACCCGGTCCCGGCCGGAGCGGAGTCTGGTGACGGGGGCCGTGGCCAAGAGCGGCGGTCGCAACAATCGGGGCCGGATCACCACCTGGCAGCGGGGGGGAGGCCATAAGCGCCGCTTCCGCCGCATCGACTTTCGCCGCGACAAGCTGGGGGTGCCCGCGCAGGTCGCGTCCATCGAGTACGATCCCAATCGCTCGGCGCGCATCGCGCTGCTCCACTACCTGGACGGCGAGAAGCGCTACATCCTGGCGCCCGACCAGGTCCGCGTGGGCGACCGGCTGCAGTCGGGCCCGGGCTCGGAGGTCCGGCCCGGCAACGCGCTGCCGCTGGAGAACATCCCCGTCGGCACCGCGGTTCACGCCGTCGAGCTGAAGGCGGGCAAGGGCGCGCAGATGGTGCGGGCCGCCGGCGGCTCCGCGCAGCTGATGGCCCGTGAGGGTGGCTACGCCACCCTGCGCATGCCCAGCGGCGAGACCCGCAAGGTGCACGCCAAGTGCATGGCGACGATCGGCCAGGTCGGGAACCTGGATCACGAGAACCAGAGCCTGGGCAAGGCGGGGCGCTCGCGCTGGCTGGGCCGGCGGTCGAACACCCGCGGCGTGGCCATGAACCCGGTGGACCACCCCATGGGCGGCGGCGAAGGTCGCTCTTCGGGCGGCCGCCATCCGTGTACGCCGTGGGGCAAGCCCACGAAGGGTCACAAGACCCGCAAGAAGAAGAACCGGTCGAATAAGTACATCGTGAAGCGCCGGGGGAAGAAGTAGATGGCTCGCTCGCTGAAGAAGGGCCCTTTCATCGATCCCAGCCTGCAGCGCCGAGTGGATCAGGTGCTGCGCTCGGGAACAAAGCAGGTGATCCGAACATGGTCGCGGCGTTCGATGATCACGCCGGAGTTCGTGGGGCTCACGTTCCACGTGCACAACGGGAAGCTGTTCATTCCGGTCTTCGTGACCGAGCACATGGTCGGTCATCGACTGGGTGAGTTTGCGCCGACGCGGAAGTTTACCGGCCACTCGTCGGACAAGAAGATCAAGAGGTAGAGGCAGGCGTCATGGAAGTACGCGCCAAGCTCAACAACTATCGGGTCAGCGCCCAGAAGGCGCGCCTCGTTGTGGACCAGATCCGCGGTCGAGGCGTCGGCGAAGCGCTCATCACCCTGGACCTGTCCACCAAGCGGGTGGCCCGGCCGATCGCCAAGCTGGTGCGCTCGGCGGTCGCCAACGCCGAGACCAAGAACGAACGGGACAAGGCGGGTATCGACCTGGACAACCTGGTCGTCCACCGCATCCATGTGGACGAGGGGTCGAGCATGTGGCGCGTTCGGGCCCGAGCCCATGGACGCGCTGCATGGATCCAAAAGCGCACGAGCCACATCACGGTCGTGCTGGCCGAGCGCTGAGGGAGATAGAAGTGGGACAGAAGGTACATCCCTACGGATTCCGGCTGGGTTCGTTGTACGGCTGGCAGTCCAACTGGTTTGCCGAGCGCGGCTACAGCGTGAGCCTGCACGAGGACATCCGGATCCGGGACTACATCAAGAAGAAGCTCTTCCATGCGGGGATCTCCAAGGTGGTGATCGATCGCACCGGCGAGAAGCTGGTGGTGAACATCCACACCGCGCGGCCCGGGATCCTGATTGGGAAGCGCGGGGCCGAAGTGGAGAACCTGCGCAAGGATCTGGCCCGCTTCTCCGCCCGCGAGATCTTCATCAACATCAAGGAGATCCGGAAGGCGGAGCTCGACGCCCAGCTCGTCGCCGAGAGCGTTGCGCTTCAGCTCGAGCGCCGTGTGGCCTTCCGCCGCGCCATGAAGAAGGCCGTGGTGTCCACCATGAAGTTCGGCGCCGGCGGCATCCGCATCCAGTGTGCCGGGCGCCTGGGCGGCGCGGAAATGGGCCGCCGCGAGTGGTACCGAGAGGGCCGCGTGCCGCTTCACACCCTGCGCGCCGAGATCGATTACGGCCTGGCCGAGGCCAAGACCACGTACGGCGTGATCGGTGTGAAGTGCTGGGTCTTCAAGGGAGACGTGGCGGAGAAGGAACTCAGGAAGGGAGCGCTGGCCGAGCGCTTCCAGGACGACCAGCCGAGGTAGCTCATGCTTCAACCCAAGAAGGTCAAGCATCGCAAGGTCATGAAGGGCCGCATGAGGGGCAAGGCCTACCGTGGCGGCACCCTCTCGTTCGGTGATTTCGGGCTCCAGGCCGTGGGTCGGGGTCGCATCACCGCGCGTCAGATCGAAGCGGCCCGGGTCGCCATGACCCGCCACGTGAAGCGCGGCGGCAAGGTGTGGATTCGGCTCTTCCCGGACAAGCCGGTCACCAAGAAGCCCGCCGAGACCCGAATGGGCAAGGGCAAGGGAAACCCGGAAGAGTGGGTCACGGTCGTGAAGCCTGGGCGGATTCTCTACGAGATGGAGGGTGTCAGCGAGAAGATCGCCCGCGAGGCGCTGCGCCTGGCGGCCCACAAGCTTCCCATCGAGACCAAGTTCGTGATGCGGGAGGAGGCGGCGTGAAGGCGGCCGAACTTCGCGACCTGAGCGCAGAAGAACTCCAGGCCAAGGCCGGCGAGCTGCGCGACGAGATTTTCAACGCGCGCGTCCGCAAGTCCACCGGGCAGCTCGAGGACAAGACGAAGATCCGCCTTCTTCGTCGTGATCTGGCCCGGGCGGAAACCGTGATGCGCGAGAAGCGTGAGGCGCAGGCGTGATGGAACGAGGAAATCGGCGAACCCTGGTCGGAACCGTGGTGAGCGATGGCATGGACAAGACGGTGGTCGTGCGTGTGGAGCGCTTGGTGCGCGACACGCGGTACCACAAGTTCGTGCGGCGTCACTCGCGGTTCATGGCCCATGACGAGGAGAACGCCTGCGCGGTGGGCGACCAGGTGCGGATCGTAGAGCACCGGCCGCTGTCGAAGCGCAAGCGTTGGAAGGTGCAGACCACCCTCCGTAAGGCGGAGGCCGTCGGAAGCGCGTCATGATCCAGACCGAGTCCACACTCCAGGTCGCGGACAACTCCGGGGCGAGGAAGGTCTCCTGCATCAAGGTGCTCGGCGGCTCACGCCGGAAGTACGCCTCCGTTGGGGACATCATCGTCGTCTCCGTGAAGGAGGCGATTCCGAATGCCCGGGTCAAGAAGGGCGAGGTGCGCAAGGCGGTGGTCGTCCGGACCGCGAAGGGGATCGGCCGCTTGGACGGCACCTACATCAAGTTCGATGAGAACGCCGCGGTGCTGATCGACAACCAGAATGAGCCCATCGGCACCCGCATCTTCGGCCCGGTGGCGCGTGAGCTGCGCGCCCGCCGCTTCATGAAGATCATCTCGCTGGCTCCGGAGGTGCTGTAGATGCAGCCCCGACTGCGCGAGCGCTACAAGCAGGACGTCCGGGACAAGCTCTCCCAGGAGTTCGGCTACCAGAACGTCCACCAGGTACCGCGCCTCTCCAAGATCGTCGTGAACATCGGCCTTGGTGAGGCCACCCAGAACCCCAAGCTCCTGGACAATGCCGTCGAGGAGCTGGCCCAGATCACGGGCCAGCGCCCGGTGGTCCGCCGAGCCCGGAAGTCGGTGGCCAACTTCAAGCTGCGCGAGGGCCAGAGCATCGGGACCATGGTGACCCTGCGCGGCGAGCGCATGTGGGAGTTCCTGGACCGGCTGGTCAACGTAGCCCTGCCCCAGGTGCGCGACTTCAAGGGGGTTTCCCTCAAGGCCTTCGACGGCCGCGGGAACTACACCCTTGGCATTCGCGAGCAGATTATCTTTCCGGAGATCAACTACGACAAGGTCGAGCGGATCACCGGGATGAACGTGACGGTATGCACTACGGCCCAGTCCGACGCCGAAGCCAAGGCGCTGCTTGGGCATCTGGGTATGCCGTTCCCGAAGTGAGGATCGAGACGAAATCATGATGACCGACCCCATCGGTGACATGCTCACGCGGATCCGGAACGCTGGAACGGCCCGCCATGGGCAGACGATGTTCCCGTCCTCGAAGCTCAAGCTGGCCGTGGCCAGGGTGCTCTCCGAGCGCGGGTTCCTCGGCGAGGTGCGGCTGGAGGCCGAGGGCGGCAAGCCCCGGATCGTGGCGGAGATCCGCTACGACGACGACGGCGATCCCACCATCGACGGCCTGCGGCGGATCAGCCGGCCCGGCCGCCGGGTCTACGTGGGCAAGGACGAGGTGCCGCGCGTGCGCAACGGCATGGGCATCGCCGTGCTGTCCACCTCGCGCGGAGTGCTGTCGGACAAGGCTGCTCGCGAGGCTGCGGTCGGCGGCGAAGTGCTCTGCGAGGTCTGGTAGTCATGTCCCGCGTCGGAAAACAGCCCATCTCCATCCCCGGCGGCGTCGAGGTCAAATTCGATGCCGGTGAGGTGCGCGTGAAGGGGCCCAAGGGCCAGCTGGCCCAGCGGATCCCCAGCGAGATCGCGCTGGAGCAGTCCGACGGCGAGCTCCGACTGCTGCGCCCCGACGACCGCAAGCCCACCCGGGCCCTGCACGGCCTGGCCCGGGCGCTGGTGGCCAACATGGTGCGCGGCGTGACCCAGGGCTTCGTTCGCGACCTGGCCATCGTGGGCGTCGGCTACCGCGCCGAGGTGGCGGGCAAGACCCTGAAGCTCTCGGTCGGGTTCTCGAACCCGGTCGAGATGCCGATTCCGGAGGGGATTCAGGTCTCCGTGGAGAAGAACACCGAGCTCAAGGTCGAGGGCATCGACAAGCAGGTCGTGGGCCACTTCGCGGCCGAGGTGCGCAAGGTGCGGCCGCCGGAGCCCTACAAGGGCAAGGGCATCCGCTACGCCGACGAGCACATTCGGCGCAAGGTCGGCAAGGCCGCGGCCAGCACCGTCGGCTGAGGAAGCAGATGGAACGCAAACAGCGAAACGCAAGGCGCGCTCAGTGGCGCAAGCGGCGAACGCGAGTCGTCAAGCGCCTGGGGCGTTCGGAGCGCCCGCGGCTCACGGTCTTCCGCAGCGCGAAGCACATCTACGCGCAGCTTCTGGACCCGGAGACAGGCCGGACGATTGCGGGCGTATCAACACGCACGCCCTCCCTGCGCGGCGAAGAGGGCGACAAGGTTGCGGCGGCCCGCCGGGTGGGCGCGGCGATCGCAGAGCTGGCCAAGCAGAATCAGATCGAAGAAGTGGTCTTCAACCGGAACGGGTTCCTGTATCACGGGCGGGTCAAGGCACTGGCCGAAGCCGCTCGTGAATCGGGCCTGAAGTTCTGAGGAACGGCGAATGCGTCCGGAACGAATCAACCCCAACGACTATGAACTCAACGACCGGGTGATCCACATCAACCGGGTCGCCAAGGTGGTGAAGGGCGGTCGCCGCTTCAGCTTCAGCGCCTTGGTGGTGGTGGGCGACGGTGCCGGTGTGGTGGGCGTCGGCCTGGGCAAGGCCAAAGAGGTGCCCGAGGCGATCCGCAAGGGCGTGGATCGGGCCCGCAAGAACCTGATACGCGTGCCCCTGGTGGGCGGAACGCTGCCCCACGGAGTGGTGGGCAAGTTCGGCGCCGGGCGCGTGCTGCTGAAGCCGGCCTCGCCGGGAACCGGCGTGATCGCCGGCGGTCCGGTTCGTGCCGTGGTGGAGTCCGCCGGCGTGACCGACATCCTGACCAAGACCCTGGGGACGAACAACGCGCACAACGTGGTGAACGCGACCGTCCAGGGGCTGGAGAGCTTGCGCGACCCCGAGGCCCGGGCGGCGGAGCTGGGCTGGTCATGAGCGAGGCGGGACGGATCAAGGTGACCCTGGTTCGCAGCCCCATCGGCTACGACCGGCGCCAGCGCAAGACCCTGGCGGGTCTGGGGCTGCGCCGGATCCGTCAGACGGTGGAGCTTCAGGACCAGCCCGCGATTCGCGGAATGATCGACAAGGTGCGTCACCTGGTCGTGGTGGAGGGCTGATGATGCTGGACCGACTCCAGCCGAATCCCGGATCTCGTCGGCCGCCCAAGCGCGTGGGCCGCGGCCCCGGATCCGGGCGCGGCAAGACGTCCACGCGGGGCGTGAAGGGGCAGGGCAAGCGCTCGGCGGGGCGCGAGACGCCCTTCCACTTCGAAGGCGGCCAGATGCCCCTGGCGCGCCGGCTTCCCAAGCGCGGTTTCACGAACCTGCACCGGGTGACCTGCGAGGTGGTCAACCTGGGCCGGCTCGCGGTGCTGGGCGACGGGGCGGCGGTGGACCGGGAGACGCTCGCGGCCCGGGGGCTGATCCGCGGCTCGGGAGCGCCGGTCAAGGTGCTCGCCGAAGGCGACGCGCCCAAGAACCTGACGCTCAAGGTCCAGCGGATCAGCGCCGCGGCTCGCCAGAAGGTCGAGGCCGCCGGCGGGACGGTGGAGATCATCAAGTGATCGGAGGCGTCCAGAACATCGGGAGGATCCCCGAGCTTCAAAAGCGGATCCTCTTCACGTTCGGGATGCTCGCGGTCTACCGCGTGGGTGCCCACATCGCGACGCCGGGAATCAACACCTCGGTCATCAAGCAGTTCTTCGACGACGTATCGGGGACGGTGTTCGGGCTCTTCAACCTGTTCTCGGGCGGAGCCCTGGAGCAGCTCTCGATCTTCGCGTTGGGCATCATGCCCTACATCAGTGCGTCGATCATCTTCCAGCTTCTTACGGTGGTCGTCCCCACGCTCGAGCAGCTCCAGAAGGAGGGGGAGCAGGGACGCAAGAAGATCACCCAGTGGACGCGCTATGCGACCATCGTCCTTGCGCTCTTCCAGAGCACGTTGATCGCGTTCGCCCTGGAGAACGGCCAGTTCGGTGAAGGCGCGGTCGCCAATCCGGGCTGGGGCTTCCGGGCGATGTGCATGATCACCCTCACCTCGGGCACCGCCTTCATCATGTGGCTGGGCGAGCAGGTCACCGAGCGCGGGATCGGCAACGGAATCTCCCTGGTGATCTTCGCCTCGATCATCGTCAGCATTCCGTCGGGGCTCGGCCAGCTCTTCGAGCTGATCCGAACCGACCAGTTCACCCTGCTGGGCGCGTTGTTCCTGCTGGGCTTCATGGTCTTCGTGGTCGGCGCTGTGGTCTTCGTCGAGCGGGGGCAGCGGCGGATTCCCATCCAGCACGCCAAGCGCGTGGTGGGCCGCAAGGTCACCCAGGGCGGGGCGAGCTACTTCCCGCTCAAGGTGAACACGGCGGGCGTGATTCCGCCCATCTTCGCCTCCTCCATCCTGATGCTGCCCCTCACGCTGGGCCAGTTCACGGAATCGCCCCTGATCGCCAAGATCACCCAGGACTACCTGGACTTCGGCGGCCTCGGCTACAACATCGTGTACGTCGCGCTGATCATCTTCTTCGCGTTCTTCTACACCGCGATCATCATCAATCCGGTGGACGTGTCGGAGAACATCAAGCGCATGGGCGGTTACATCCCGGGGATCCGCCCGGGCAAGCGGACCGCCGAGTACATCGACAAGATCCTCTCTCGGCTCACCATGATCGGCGGGGTCTACGTGGCCGGCGTGTGCGTACTGCCGGTGATCCTCTTCAGCCGCGTCGGCGTCCCCTTCTACTTCGGCGGGACGGCGCTGCTCATCATCGTGGGCGTGGCCCTGGACGTGATCGGTCAGGTCGAGGCCCACCTGGTCTCGCGTCAGTACGAAGGCTTCGTGCAGGGCGGCCGCACGCGGGGGAGGCTGGGGCGATGAGCGCCACGCGTCTTCTGCTGCTGGGCCCGCCGGGTGCGGGCAAGGGAACCCAGGCTCAGCTCCTGGTGGAGCGGCTGGCCGTTCCGCAGATCTCCACGGGCGATATGCTGCGGGCGGCGGTGGCTGCGGGCACCGAGGTCGGGAAGCTGGCCCAGGGCTACCTGGACCGCGGCGAGCTGGTGCCCGACGAAGTGGTGATCGGTGTGGCCCGCGAGCGGTTGGGCCAGCCCGACGCCAAGGACGGCTTCATCCTGGACGGATTCCCCCGCACGCGCGCCCAGGCCGAGGCCCTGGACGAGTTGCTGGCCCAGCTGGGCACGCCCCTGGAGCGCTGCGTCTCGCTGGTGGTGGACGACGACGAGGTCGTCGGGCGGCTGATCAAGCGGGCGGAGATCGAGGGCCGGGCCGACGACAACGAAGAGACGATCCGAAACCGCATGCGGGTGTATCGCGAGCAGACCGAGCCCCTGGCGGCCTTCTACGGGGAGCGCAGCCTGCTACGCGACGTGGAAGCGAAGGGCTCCATCGAGGACGTCGCGGGGCGGGTCCGGGGAGCGCTGGCATGATGGCCTACGGCGAGCGCATCAACGTGAAGACCCGTCGCGAGCTGGACCGCATGCGTGAGGCCGCACGCCACGTGGCCGAGATCCTGCTCGAGATGCGGGAGATGGCCAAGCCCGGCGTGACCACCGGCGAGATCAACACGGCCGCCGAGCGTTCCATCGACCGGCGCGGCGTCGGCTCTTCGTTCAAGGGTTACGGGCCTCACGGGATGCCGGCTTTCCCCGCGGTGGTGTGCGTCTCGCTCAACGAAGAGATCGTCCACGGGATCCCCGGGCCGCGCGAGATGGAGAATGGTGACATCCTGTCGCTGGACTTCGGCGTACACGTGGACGGCTTCCACGGCGACTCGGCGGTCACGATCCCGATCGGCGAGATCGACGATGAGTCCCGCGCCCTGCTGGAGACCACCCGCGCCTCGCTGTACTGCGGGATCGAGCAGATGTTGTCCGGGAACCGCGTTTCGGACATCGGCCACGCCGTGCAGAAGCGCGCTGAGTCCGCCGGCTACTCGGTGGTGCGCCAGTTCGTGGGCCACGGCATTGGTCGTTCGCTGCACGAGCCGCCGCAGATCCCCAACTTCGGCCCGCCGGGCAAGGGCGCCCGCATGCGCCCTGGTATGGTTTTCGCCATCGAGCCGATGGTCTGCGTGGGCGACTGCGAAGTGGAGATCCTCGACGACGGCTGGACGGCGGTGACCGCCGACCGGTCTCGATCGGCACATTTCGAGCACACCGTGCTCGTGACGGAGAACGGGCCCGAGATCCTGACCCAGATGTCGGGATCCCACTGAGGGCCGCGGAGAGACGAGATGAAGGTTCGAGCCAGTGTCCGGAAGATGTGTGACAAGTGCCGAATCGTGCGGCGTCGCGGTGTGGTTCGGGTGATCTGCGAGAACCCGAAGCACAAGCAGCGCCAGGGCTGATCGGGCCTCAGGAGGAATCGAAATGGCGCGAATTTCCGGAGTCGACCTGCCTCGCAACAAGCGCATTGGAGTCGCGCTGACGTACATCTACGGCGTCGGAAGCACTTCGGCGCGCGAGATCTGCGGCAAGGCCGGTGTGGACGTGGACACCAAGACCGATGCGCTCGGAGAGGGGGAAGTGATCCGCCTCCGCGAGACCATCGAGCAGAACTACAAAGTCGAGGGCGACCTTCGCAGGGACGTCAGCCAGTCGATCAAGGCGCTGATGGACATGGGCTGCTACCGCGGCCTGCGTCATCGTCGCGGACTTCCGGTTCGCGGGCAGCGCACGCACACGAACGCCCGCACTCGCAAGGGGCCGAAGAAGACCGTCGCGGGCAAGAAGAAGGCCCCGACCAAGAAGTAGGAATATGGTGAAGAAAGCCGGAAAGAAGAAGGTCAAGAAGAACGTCCAGACGGGCATCGCCCACATCCAGTCGACGTTCAACAATACCCTGATCACGATCACCGATGTCGGGGGGAACTCCCTCGCGTGGTCGAGTGCCGGATCCCAGGGCTTCAAGGGCTCGCGCAAGTCCACGCCCTTCGCAGCGCAGATGGCTGCCGAGGAGTGTGCTCGCAAGGCGATGGAGCATGGAGTCCGGAGCGTGACCGTGTACGTCAAGGGTCCCGGGGCAGGCCGCGAGTCCGCCATGCGCGCTCTCCAGGCCGCCGGGATCAAGGTCAGCATGATTCGGGACGTGACGCCCGTACCCCACAATGGTTGCCGCCCTCCCAAGCGGCGCCGAGTCTAGGAAGGTTCCATGGCGCGATATCGCGGACCCGCCTGTCGTCTCTGTCGTCGCGAAGGCAGCAAGCTCTTCCTGAAGGGAGACCGCTGCTTCAGCGAGAAGTGCGCCATCGAGCGGCGCAACTACCCGCCCGGCCAGCACGGTCAGGGGCGGACCCGCTTCTCCGACTACGGTGTGCAGCTTCGTGAGAAGCAGAAAGTGCGCCGGATGTACGGCTTGATGGAAAAGCAGTTCGCTCGCACCATGACCCGGGCCACCCGGATGCGCGGCCGCGCGGGGGACAACCTGCTTCAGCTCCTGGAGCGGCGTCTGGACAACGTGGTCTTCCGGCTGGGCTTCGCCACCTCGCGTTCCGAGGCCCGCCAGCTGGTGCGCCACGGCCATTTCAAGGTGGACGGCCGCAAGGCGGCCATCCCGTCCATGGTGCTCAAGCCCGGGCAGACCGTGGCCCTGCGCGAGAAGTCGAAGCAGGTGGCGCGGATCGCGGGCGCGCTGGAGGCCCTGGAGGGGCGCAGCGTCCCGCAGTGGCTCGAGGTGGACAAGGACAGCTTCGAGGGAACCGTGAAGTCGCTTCCGGTGCGGGAGGACATCACCCTCCCGATCCAGGAGCAGCTGATCGTCGAGCTCTACTCCCGGTAGGCTTCGCCACCGGACACCGACAACCCTCAGGGGGAAAGAATCCATGCAGCAGGAAGTCATCGCCCGGAACTGGCGCGAACTCATTCGCCCTCGCCGGCTGGAGCTCGAGGAGGAGGCGGAGGACCAGCACTACGGCCGCTTCTGGTGCGAGCCGCTGGAGCGGGGCTTCGGCCTGACGCTGGGCAACGCCCTGCGCCGGGTATTGCTGTCGTCGCTCCAGGGCGCCGCCATCACCAACGTCAAGGTGAACGGCGTGCTCCACGAGTTCTCGACCATCCCGGGTGTCGAGGAAGACGCCAGCGACATCATCCTCAACCTGAAGGAAGTGCGCCTTCGCATGCACGTGGAGGGTCCGCGCCTCCTGCGTCTGCACAAGAAGGGCCCCGGCGTGATCACCGCCGGCGACTTCGAGTCCGAGGACGGCGTCATCGAGGTGCTCAACCCGGAGCTGATCATCGCGACGCTGTCGCCCGAGGCGGACGTCGAGATGGAAGTGACGGTGAACCTGGGCAAGGGCTACGTCCTGGCCGAGCGGAACAAGACCGAGGAGATGCCCATCGGAACGGTGCCCATCGACTCGATTTTCTCGCCGGTCACCAAGGTGAACTACACGGTCACTCCCGCCCGTGTCGGCCGGGAGACCGACTTCGATCGCCTGAACCTGGACGTTTGGACCGACGGTGCGGTGGCTCCGGCGGACGCCGTGGCCTTCGCGGCGAAGATCCTCAAGGAGCAGCTGTCGATCTTCATCAACTTCGATGAGCCGGATGAGCTTCCGGTGCCCGTGAGCGACGAGCCCGCGCCGCTCAATCCGAATCTCTTCAAGTCGGTGGACGAGCTGGAGCTGTCGGTCCGCTCGGCGAACTGCCTGCAGAACGCCAACATCCGCTACATCGGGGAACTGGTGCAGCGGACCGAGGCGGAGATGCTCAAGACCAAGAACTTCGGCCGGAAGTCCCTGAACGAGATCAAGGAGATCCTGCAGTCCATGGGGCTTTCGCTGGGGATGACCCTCGACAACTTCCCGTCGCGGAAGGACATCGAGAAGATGAGGGAGCGCGAGGCCTGAACCCATGCGACACCGCGCCCGATCCGCCAAGCTGGGGCGTACCGCCGCCCACCGCAAGGCGTTGTACCGCAACCTGGTGACGTCGCTTCTTGAGCACGAGCGCATCGAGACGACCGACACCAAGGCCAAAGAGGTACGGCGTCTCGCCGACCGCATGATCACCCTGGGCAAGCGGGGCACACTTCACGCCCGGCGTCAGGCCCTGTCGGTGATCCGCAAGCGCGAAATCACCGCGAAGGTCTTCGACGATCTCGCCGAGCGGTTCCGCAGCCGTCCCGGCGGCTATACGCGCGTGCTCAAGGTTCGCCGTCGCACCGGCGACGCCGCGCCGCTGTCGATCGTCGAGCTCGTGGAGGGCCCTCCGCCGCCCGAGCCCGAGAAGAAGAAGAAGACGGCGAAGAAGGCCTCGCGCAAGAAGACCGGCTGAGCCCGCCGTGGCCTCGCGCGCCGGGATCGCCGTAGTAGCGGGCCTGGTGGCCTTCGGGGTCGCCCTGCTGCTGCTCTCCCAACCCGCGGATCGGGTCTACGTGGACACCGGCGTCCCGGCCCCCGCCTTCAGCCTGCCGCGGGTCGGCGCCGCCGGGGCGGTGTCGCTGGAGGCGCTGCGCGGCCGGGTGCTTCTGGTCAACTTCTGGGCCACCTGGTGCAAGCCGTGCGAGGACGAGATGCCCTCGATGCAGCGGCTCTACAACAAGCTTGCCGGCGAGCGCTTCGAGCTTCTGGCGGTGTCGATCGATCAGGAGCGGGTTCCGATCGAGGAGTTCCAGTCCCGTTTCGGGCTGAGCTTTCCACTGCTCCACGACGCGGACGGGACCGTGGCGGACGCCTGGCAGGCCAGCCGCTTCCCGGAGTCGTTCCTGGTGGACGGGGATGGGATCGTGGTGGAGCGCTACACCGGCCCCCGGACCTGGGACGCGGACGCCTACGTGGAACGCATCCGCTCGCTGGTCGCCGTGCTACCCTGACCGCGCCTGCTGGGGGGTGGGCGTTGCGAACCTGGCTGATTCCCGTCCTGATGGTGGCCGCGCTGCTTGCGGCGTGGCTCGATGACGACTCCGGCATCCGTACCTGGATGAGCCTGCGGGCCGACGTGCAGGCGGCGGAGGGGCGTCTTTCCGACCTGCGTGAAGAGATCGGGGCGCTGGAGAGCGAAGCAGTGGCGCTGGAGTCCGACGCCTTTGCCCAGGAGCGCGCGATCCGCGAGGAGCTCGAATGGGCGCGACCCGGCGAAACGGTGGTTCGGATGCCTCCCGAAACGGGGGCGGCGCTTTCTGAAACCCCTCGATTTCCTTGACGAAATGACCTTCACGGGCGATCTTCCGACGTCGTGAAGGAGCGCCTCGCCGAAGTGTTGGACGCGGCCCTGCGCCGTCTGCTGGAGGGCGCCGGGGACACCGGCGATCCGCCCGTCTACGCCCTCGAGGTGCCCCGCAACCCCGACCACGGCGACTTCGCCTGCAACGCGGCCATGCTGCTGTCCAAGCGCCTGCGCCGGCCGCCCCGCCAGATCGCCGAAGACCTGATTCGCGAGCTGGGGGATGCCGAAGGCCTGCTGCAGAGCGCCGAGATTGCCGGGCCCGGCTTCGTCAACCTGCGCCTGGCGGCGGCCCGCTGGCAGGACCTGCTGGGGGCCATCCTGCGGGCCGGCGCCGGCTTCGGCCGCGGTACGCGAACGGACCGGGCGCCGGTGCAGGTGGAGTTCGTCTCCGCCAATCCCACCGGGCCCCTCACCCTGGGCCACGGCCGCCAAGGCGTGCTGGGCGACTGCATCGCCCGGCTGCTCGACAACGAGGGATGGGCGGTCACTCGGGAGTACTACTTCAACGACGGCGGCCGCCAGATGCGCGTGCTCGGGGAGTCGGTCCGAGCGCGTTACCTGGAGCAGCTGGGCAAGGCGGCGCCTCCGCCGGCCGAGGCCTTCGCGGAGGGGGCCGAGTGGCCGGAGACCCTCGACGGGCTTCCGGTGGTGTTCCCGCGCGACGGCTATCGCGGCGACTACATCGGCCAGATCGCGGGCGCAATCCGCGAGCGGGAAGGGGAGGGCTGGCTCGACGAGCCGGGCGACGGCCGCTTCCGCGAGGAAGCCCAGCAGGAGATCTTCACGGGCATTCGAGCCAGCCTGGACGCCCTGGGCATCCACTTCGACGTCTACAGCAACGAGAAGGACTTCTACGACGACGGCTCCGTGGAGCGGGTGCTGGAGGACCTGCGCGCCGTGGACCTGGTCTACGAGTCCGAGGGCGCCACATGGCTGCGCGCCACCCGTCTCGGGCTCGACCGCGACCGGGTGCTGGTGCGCAGCTCCGGCGAGCCCACCTACCTGCTGCCCGATCTGGCCTACCACCGGGCCAAGCTCGGCCGCGGCTTCCAGCGGGTCATCGACGTCCAGGGGGCCGATCACTTCGACCAGTTCCCCTACGTGGTCGAGGCCATTCGCGCTCTGGGCGGCGACGCCGACGCCGTGGAGCTGGTGATGCACCAGTTCGTCACCCTCAGCGAGGGGGGCAACCAGGTGAAGCAGTCCACCCGCCGCGCCACCTACGTGACCGTGGACGAGCTGCTCGAGGACGTGGGCGCGGACGTGTTCCGCCTCTTCATGATCCAGCGCAAGGCGGACGGCCACCTGGACTTCGACCTGGACCTGGCGCGGGAGACGGACTGGACCAAGAACCCGGCCTACTACCTGCAGTACGCCTACGCCCGGACCCACGGCATCGAGCGCCGGGCGGCGGAGCTGGGAGTCGCGATGCCTGCGCCGGACCAGGTGGATGCCTCGCGCCTGGAGCTTCCCGAAGAGGTGGAGCTGATCCGCAAGCTGGGTGAGTTTCCCGAGCGGGTGAGCCGGGCCGCCGAGGCGCGCGAGCCCCACCACGTGGCCTACTACCTGCGCGAGCTGGCGGGGCTCTGGAACCCGTACGTGCAGGACGGCTCGCGGCATCGCATCCTCTCCGACGACGCCGAGCTCAGCGCAGCGCGGCTGGGTCTGTGCCTGGCCGTGCGCACCGTGCTCGGCCGCGGCCTCGAGCTATTGGGCATCAACGCGCCGGAGCGCATGTAGGCGGGGATTGACGTGAGTGACAAAGAACCCACACGATCGCGCCGCAACCGTCCCGGCTGGCTTTCCACCCTGTTGGGCGGCGGGCTTCTGATCCTGCTGGGCTTCGCGGCGGGGCTGGTGGTGGGCGCCTCGGTGGAGGACCCGGATCTGATCGCCGCGGCGCTGGCGGGCAATGCCACCGACGTGGCGCTGCCGAACGAGCCCCTGGTGCCGGTGACCGAGACCGCCGTGGGGCCTGCGCTGGGCGCCCGGCCCGCGGTCGCCGAGGCGGCGCCGCAGGCGCAGGCTGCCCGGCGCCGGGCGGCCGCCGAGCTCCCCGCGGTGGCTGCGCCGCCTCCGGGAGGCTTTTCGGTGCAGGTGGGCGCCTTCCGCGACAAGGGGCCCGCGTTCCAGCTGGTCCGGCAGCTCGAGGGCAGCGGGTTTCGCGCCTTCCTGGTCGCCGGCGACGGCTCGGGTCCGGCCTGGCGTGTGCGGGTGGGACCGGTGGCGTCCCGCCCCGAGGCCGACGCCCTGGCCCGGCGTTTGAAGCGCGATGAGGGACTGCCGACCTGGGTGGTGAGCGACGATGGCTAGACGCCTCGAGCGCGCCCTGGTGACGGGCGGGGCGGGCTTCATCGGCTCGCACCTGTGCGATCGGTTGCTGGCGGAAGGCTGCCGGGTGCTGGCCTACGACAACCTGCTCACCGGGCGCATGGAGAACATCCAGCATCTGCTCGGCGACCCGCGCTTCGACTTCGAGCACTACGACGTCACCAACTACCTGCACGTGGCCGGCGAGCTGGACGCGATCCTCCACTTCGCCTCGCCCGCAAGCCCGGCGGACTTCGAGCGCCTGCCGATCCAGATCTTGAAGGTGGGCTCCCTCGGCACCCACAAGGCCCTGGGGCTGGCCAAGGCCAAGGGGGCGCGCTTCCTGCTGGCCAGCACGTCCGAGTGCTACGGCGACCCCGAGGTGAATCCGCAGCCCGAGACCTACTGGGGCAACGTCAACCCGGTGGGTGTGCGCGGAGTGTACGACGAGGCCAAGCGCTTCGCCGAGGCCATGG
>Ga0255054_10000909_pt1 | contig 17223 bp, 4 predicted proteins | sample JV7_2_23_MG_FD_188634 | JGI IMG/M metagenome (GOLD analysis project Ga0255054, IMG submission 188634) | Seawater microbial communities from Jervis Inlet, British Columbia, Canada - JV7_2_23 | ecosystem: Environmental > Aquatic > Marine > Inlet | place: Canada: British Columbia | collected...
GGCAAGGCGTCGGCTTCGTCGTCCTCCTCCCGGAGTTCGGCGACCTCGACGTAGATTCGCTCTGCTGCGGGGCCGTTCTCGGCCACCAGCTCCATCTCGGCCAGAGATACGAGGAGGTGGATCCGTTCCTCCGAAGTGGCTCCCGGGTCGTCGGCGATGGCCTCGGCCGCCCGCCGCTGCCACTCGAGGGCTTGATCTGGTTTCTCCTGGATGGTCTGCATGCGGGCCAGCATCTGCAGCACCTGCCAGCGCTGGCGGGGGTCGGCCTCGCCACTTGTCTCGGCGATAGCGGCGAATCTTTGCAGGCTGTCCTCTACCGTCGGCAGGTCGCCCATCGGTTGGCTAACCCGCGCCACGGCGTAGAGGGAACCCAGAAGATCGGGGTGCTCTGGGCCAAGTCGAAGGTCTTTGGCTGCCAGAAGCAGCTGATACAGAGGCTGCGCACGATCGAAATCCGACTCGTGCTCATACAGCCGAGCGAGGTTTTCCAGACTCGTCTCCAGCCGACGGTCGCCGGCTGGCAATCCCTGGGCGATATCCAGTGCCGCCCGGAACTCGGATTCGGCGCGATCGAGATCACCGCGCGCAAACGCGTACTCACCCGCGTTGGTGTGGGCGGTCCAGCTGCCCTGTGCGCCGGCGCTGACGCCGATCAGCAGGACGAGCGTGAAAGCAATGGCAGTTCCTGACTTCATGCAGATCCTCCAAGCGTGTGAGGCTAGCGTGCCCCGATGGTCAAGGCAAGGAGGAGTTGGCCGAGGTAGTAGGTCGGGAGACCGAACGCTCGATTGATGAAGGACTGCTGAACAAACCGGTGTCGGGCAACAGCCAGATCCGACAGGTAGAAGAGGAGAGCGCCGGCGGCCGCGGTCCAGGGAAGGACACCTTCGGTGAATGCTGAGACACCGCCCCACACCATGACCGAGATGACAACGACATAGGCGAGGACCGAAAAACGGCGACGTCCGAGGTGCGGCCATAGCCAGCGAGCCGCTCCTCCACTGACGAGTAGCAACGGGGCCAGAATCAGCAACGACCACCGGCCGACTGGAAGGGCCGCGTGAAAGCCGGCCACGTAGAGAGCGTGGCCGAGTATAAAGGCCACCAGCCCGACGTCGAAGGTCCGATCGCGGAGGAGCAGGACGTCGCCGATTGCGCAGAAGGCCAGACCGGCGACAAGCCACCCGCCGACCACATCGCCGCTCGTCCACCTGAGGGTTCCGAGAATCACAAAGGCTGCCGAGGCTACTGCCTTCGACAGCACCTCCTGTGTCCGGTCTTTAACCCGGACGGCGCGCAGCAGGCTGATAACTGCACCGGCCATGATCGAAGCGAGGATGACGGTGGTGAGCATGTGGGCATCGTAGCAGGAAGCAATTTAGGAATTAGGAATGAGGAATGAGGAATGAGGAATTGGGGAATTGGAGCTGCTGCTGGAGACTCTCGAAGTGACAAGAACCACTCGCTGGCGACGGTGCGTCACGACGGCCGTAAGCCGTCAGTAATTCTGCCCGCAGATGACGCAGATTGACGCAGATCCACACAAAAACGACCATCTGCGTGTATCTGTGTGATCTGCGGTTTCTCCGTGGGTGGGAGGGTGGATCGAGCATCCAGTATCCAGCATCCGATGCCATCGGGAACGGGGACGGGAACGGGGACGGGGACGGAACAGAATCATTTCTGGAACTTTCTTGGCGCTTCCGTGTCTAAACTGGTGCCATGCAAAAAACACTGAAGATTTCCGGCTCGCGTCAGAATGTCCTCCTCACGGCCCTCCTTGTCGTCGTGGTCTCGGCCACGGCACTGCAGGCGTTGACGACCCAGGGCCCACCACCCGAGGTGACTCCAGTTACCATCACGGGAGGAGAACCAGTGACCTGGAATGATGTCGACCGTCTGATGTCCGAGCAGAAGTTCGAGGCTGCCTCGAAGATGGTGGCGGCGATTCGCGAGCGGGCGCGGGAGGCAGGCGACGCCTCCGAATGGACCCGAGGCCTGGTCGAGGAGACCAAGCTGCGGATGGCCCTGCACGGCTATGAGACTGCGGTCCGCTTTCTGCGGACCGAGCCGTGGCCGGAGGATGCGGTATCGCAGGCAGTCCTCGAGCTCTACTACGCCAACTCCCTTGCCACCTACGCGCGCGCCTACTCGTGGGAGATCCGCCAGCGCGAGAGAGTCGAGACCTCGGGCGAGCTCGACCTCAAGAAATGGGACCTCGAGCAGATCATCGAGGAGGCGGACCGCTCTTTTCTCGCGGTGTGGTCGGCTCGCGAGGAGTGGGGGAGCGAACCCCTCGGCGAGCTCTCCCGCTATATCCACCAGAACAACTACCCGCCGCGGATCCGCGGCACTCTCCGTGATGCTGTCTCCTATCTGTGGGTCGAGCTGCTGGCCAATTCCTCATTCTGGAGCCCAGCCGAGTCGAACGGTGTTTTTCAGCTTGATCTCTCGGCACTGATCAACAGTCACTCAGAGACCTCGTCCGAGCTGGATCTCGCCGATTCTGCCACTCACCCGCTCCTCAAGATCGGCGCCCTACTCGATGACCTCGAAGCCTGGCACGGGGCCGGTGGACGCTCCGAGGCGGCATTGGAGACCCGACTCGAACGGATGCGCCGGCTTTACACGGCCTTCGATACGCCGGAGGACAGGCTTGCCATTCGACGCCAACTCGAGGGAATGCAGAAGAGTTTCGACCGCAGCCTCGAGTGGTGGTCGATGGGTCAGGCTGCGCTGGCCGAGTTCATACGCGCGGAGACCGACCCCGATGCCCTGGTGCGAGCCCGTGCCACCGCCCTTGCCGGCCGCGATCGTCACCCCCAGAGCATTGGCGGCCAACGATGCAACCACATCGTCGCCTCGATCGAGGCACCCTCCTATAGCCTCGCGGCGATGGCCGTTGACGGCGCCGGCCGGCGCTCATTCCAGATCACCCACCGCAATTTCACCGAGCTCCACTTCCGGGCCTGGCACTACGATCTGCGCCGGTTTGTCGAGAGCTCCGAGGATTACAATATGATGCCGGGGCACCGTGAGGCCGAGGAAATCATGGCCGGCAGCCCCGATGCCGAGTGGTCGATCGAAGTCCCGTCGACACCCGACTATCGCTCCCACATCACCTATGACGTGCCGCAGCTCGACGAACCGGGCGCCTATCTGGTGGCAGCGTCCATGAGAGCTGACTTTGCGAATCGTGGCAATCAAATGGTGGCGGAGAACTTCATCCTTTCCGACCTCGTGCTGATCAGACGACATGTCGGGAACTCATATGAAGTTACCGTTCGCTCGGGTGTGACGGGCCGCGCCACCAGGGGTGTCGACGTCTCGCTCTACCATTTCGACTATCAGCGGGGTCACCGCGAGATCGAGCGGAAACGGACGGGTGACGATGGGCGAGTGCGATTCGACCACACCCACTGGAAGCGCGACCAGTATTTTCTGATGGCCCAGCGGGGCGACGACCTCGCGCTTGATTCGGATCGCCTTTACCCCTATGACGAGGGCGAACGGGGCATCTCCTCCTCGGCTTTGATCTACACCGATCGCTCGGTCTACCGACCGCAGCAGACCCTTTACTGGAAGGCGGTGGCGTACCGCGGCGGCGGCGAGGACATCAGCTACGAGACGGTGGACCATGCCTCCATCCAGGTCTCGCTGATGGATGCCAACTACGAGGAAGTGGCGACCGCCACGGTGACGACCAACGACTTCGGCTCGGCCTCCGGCTCGTTCGAGATCCCGGCCGGCCGGCTGCTCGGGCGATGGCAGCTCCGCACATCGTACGGCGGTCAGAGCTGGCTCCGCGTCGAGGAGTACAAAAGGCCCACCTTCGAGGTGGAGGTCTCGGACCCCGAGGCCCCCCTGCGCCTCAACCGAAAAGCGGCGCTGTCGGGTGACGTGCGCTACTACTTCGGGCTGCCGGTTGTCACGGGCTCGGTGAAGTGGCGAGTGACCAGGGAACCGGTCTATCCGCGATGGTGGTACTGGTGGTACCCATCGCCCTCGACCCAGGCGCAGGTGGTGGCTGCCGGCGAAACCACCCTCGACGACGAGGGTCGCTTCCACCTCGGCTTCACACCGTCAGCCGACGAGAGGCTGGCGAAGCAGGGTGTCACCTACCGCTATCGCCTCGGCGTCGATGTCACCGACGAGGGCGGCGAAACCCGTTCCACCGAGCGCGTCTTCCGACTCGGTTTCGTGTCGGTCGAGGCGCGGATAGTTGCTGACCTCGGCTTCCTGACCGCCAAACACGCCGCGGCGGTTCGCGTTCTCCGTACCGATCTCGACGGCGTTCCACGCGCCGGCAGCGGAGCCTGGCGCCTGGTGCAGCTGGAGCAACCCGAGGAGACTCTGACTCCGGCCGACCAACCCCGCCCGTCGCCTCCCGAGGGTCGCGAAGGGCTGCAAACCCCGGGCGATCACCTCCGGTCCCGCTGGAACCCGGGCTACGACCCGGAGGCGGTCCTTGCGAGCTGGTCCGAAGACCGCGAAATCGCAGCCGGCGAGATCTCCCATGGCGAGGACGGCTCGGCTGAGATCGCGCTGCCCGGCCTGGCGGCCGGCGCCTACCGACTGATCTACACGACCGAAGATGAGTTCGGCGCCGAGTTCTCAACCAGCAAGAACCTGGTGGTCGTCGGCTCGCGACGCACTCCGCTCGCGCTGCCGGCGATGCTCGGCTTCGAAAGCTCTTCGGTTGCAGTCGGGGAGATCGCGCGCCTCTTCGTGTTCACGGGATTCCGCGCGCAGGACATGGTGCTCGAGATCTACCGCGACGGCCGGCGGGTCGAGCGGCGGGAGATTGGTGCGGGACGCTCCGGGGTTGTCGACTTTCCAATCACGGGCTCCGATCGGGGTGGCTTCGGTGTCAGCCTCACCCTCGTGCGAGATCACCAGCTGATCCGTCGGACGGCGCAGGTCTTCGTGCCATGGGACGATCGCCGGCTCGATCTCGCCTTCACCTCGTTCCGCGACAAGATGCGACCCGGCACCAGGGAGACCTTTGAGATCACGGTTCGAGCCCACGACGGCGGAGCGGTCGACAGCGCCGCCGCCGAGCTTCTCGCCTATATGTACGACCGCAGCCTCGACATCTATGGCCCTCACAATCCGCCGAGCCCGCTTTCGCTCTACCCGAACCGCACCGGCATCGGCCAGCTGTGGGACAACCTCGGCCTTGCCCGGCAGGCGTGGGGTCACTCGAGCCTGCCCGGTCTGCCCGGCTACCCCCATCTTCGCGGCGACAGTCTGGCCGCGCTCGACGGCTATGGCATCGGCGGCCCCGGCCGCCGCGGCCACTTCCGCGCCATGAAGGCCGGGGTGGTGTCGGAGTCGAGGATGGAGATGGCTGACGCCGCGGCCCCGATGCCGGCGTCGGAGGAGACGGAAGCGCTCGGACAGGAGGGTGATGGGCGCGGTGATCTTGACGAGGCCATGAATGTTGCGTCGTCGACGGAGGGAGATTCTGCGGTCGAGCTGCGCTCCGACTTCTCGGAAACCGCCTTCTGGGAACCGCACCTCAGGATTGAGGGCGATGGTTCGGTGACGGTCGAGTTCGAGGTCCCGGACTCGGTCACCGATTGGAACCTGTGGGTCCATGCGGTGACCACCGACCTGCGCGGCGGTTCGGCGACCCGACAGGCACAGAGCGTCAAGGAGCTCATGGTCAGGCCGTACCTGCCGCGCTTCCTGCGCGAGGGTGACCGGGCGGTACTCAAGGTGGTTGTCAACAATGCCGGCGAAGAGGCCTTTGACGGCGCCCTCAACCTCAAGATCTACGATCCTGAGACAGAGGAAGATCTGCGGGCAGCTTTCGGGCTCGCGCCGGAAGATTCGTCGGGAGTGCCGTTCACGGTCGAAGCCGGCAAGGGTGCTGACCTCAGCTTCCCCCTCGAGGTCCCGGCCCGTGTCGGCACTGTGGCCTTCAAGGTCACCGCCCGTGCCGGTGCCTTTTCTGATGGCGAGCTGCGGCCGCTGCCGGTGCTGCCCGGCCGCCTCCACCTCATGCAATCGCGCTTTGTCACCCTGCACGACGCCGATCGCCGCGAGCTCCACTTCGCGGACCTGGCGGCGGACGACGATCCGACTCTGATCAACGACCAGCTTGTGGTGACCCTGGATGCGCAGCTCTTCTACAGCGTCCTCAACGCGTTGCCCTATCTGGTCAACTACCCGTACGAGTGCACCGAGCAGACCCTCAACCGTTTCCTCTCGACCGGCATCGTCTCGAGCCTGTTCGATCAGTACCCCTCGGTCGAGCGGATGGCGGAGAAGCTGTCGGCGCGTGAGACCCGTTTCGAGACCTGGGAGGCCGACGATCCCAACCGGGCGATGGAGCTGGTCGAGACGCCGTGGTTGCGGACCGCTCGCGGCGGCACCGAGGAGATGGATGATCTTATCAACGTCCTCGATCCGAAGATCACCCGCGCCCAGCGTGATGCGGCGCTGGCCGAGCTCAAAAAGAGCCAGACCTCGCTCGGTGGATTCCCGTGGTGGCCCGGTGGCCCGCCGTCGCCGTGGATGACCCTCTACATCCTGCACGGCTTTTCGAAGGGCCTCGAGTTCGGCGTCGACGCGCCCAAGGACGTGATCGTTCGAGCCTGGTCCTACATGCACCGCCACTACATCGACGTGATGGTCGATTGGATGATGGCTCACGACTGCTGTTGGGAGACCATCACCTTCCTCAACTACGTGCTCTCGAACTACCCGGATGTCTCCTGGACCGGCGGTGTGTTCACCGACGACGAGCGTGAGCGAATGCTCGACTTCAGCTTCCGTCACTGGCGGCAGCACTCGCCGCTCACCAAGGGCTACCTGGCACTGACCCTGGAGCGGGCGGGTCGTCACGACGACGCGGTACTGGTCTTCGACGCGGTGATGGACTCGGCCAAAACGGATCAGGATCTCGGTACCTACTGGGCGCCCGAAGATCGCGCCTGGCTCTGGTACAACGACACCACCGAGACCCACGCCTTTGCACTCCGGACCCTGACCGAGCTCGAACCCGATGATGGCCGCCGCCACGGCCTCGTCCACTGGCTGCTGCTCAACAAGAAACTCAACCACTGGAAATCCACCCGCGCAACCGCCGAGGTGCTGTATTCGCTCGCTCACTACCTCAAGCACGAGGACGCGCTGGCGGTGCGCGAGGAAATCTCGGTGGTTGTGGGTCCGCGCACCACGCACTTTATCTTCGAACCCGACGAGTACACCGGTGGCCGCAACCGCGTGATCGTTGCCGGTGAGGACATCGACCCAAAGACGATGTCCACCATCGTCGTCGAGAAACCCTCCAAGGGCTTTGCCTTCGCTTCGGCGACATGGCATTTCTCGACCGAGCGATTGCCGCCCGAGGCCCGCGGAGACCTCTTCGGCGTTACGCGTCAGTATTTCCGGCGCTTCAATGATGGCTCCGGCTGGGTTCTGCGACCTCTCGCCGACGGTGCGGAGATCGGGCCCGGCGATCAGATCGAGGTCCATCTCTCGATTCGGGCCAAGCATGCCGCCGAGTACGTCCACCTGCGCGATCCGCGTGGAGCGGGCTTCGAACCCGAGACTCTCCACTCGAAGTACAAATGGGACCTCGGTATCTCGTGGTACGAAGAGGTGAGGGACTCGGGCACAAACTTCTTTTTCGAGTGGCTGCCGGCTGGTGAGTACACCTTCAAATACCGGCTTCGCGCCAACATGGCCGGTGCCTTCCGCGTCGGTCCGGCAGTCCTGCAGTCCATGTACGCGCCCGAGTTCACCGCCTACTCTGCCGGCCACCGCCTGGAGGTCGAGGCCCAATAGCCCGCGTCCGAGTCCGCGTCCGAAACGGCCCACACGCCGCGGTCTTTGACCGCGGCGCCGCCCTCGCCCGCAGGCTCGAGTGGAGATGGAGAAGTGAACGCCCTGTTCTGTCGGCGCGCGGCGGGTTTCTGAGAGGAGGGGCTTTTTGACCTCGGACCCCTGACTGACTTCAGATTCGTATCCGTGTTTGGGGGGCCTCTGTAACCTTGTTCCGCGCACGGCACAACCCTTCTACGTCAAAGCTAAATTGTGGAACCAGACCCGGCAGTCCTGAGGTCTCCTCAGATGGGCTGCGGGTTGACCAGCCAACGAATCAATGAAAGGTCAGAGATGACGAATCCCAGCAGCGCCACTAGCCCGCATATCTCACCGACCGCTGCGCTACATGACGCTGTCGATTCATCGTTGTCGGGGGTGAGCTCAGTCCGCTTTGCCATGGGGGGATTGGTGCTCCGTGCGACCCTTCTCTGGAACGACATCAAGACCTTTTCGCGGTGGGTGGAGAACGAGTGCGAAGTAATCCGCTCGGCGGAAGACCAGGATGTCCTTCGCATCGATGTTTCCCCCGAGGGCACGGCACGCCTGTCGGATGGTGGCGAGCTGACGCCGCTTCAGAACTGGAGGAGGTTGTGGTGGTTTCTGAGTGATTTCGGCATTCGCCACATCGAGCTGGACTCACGTCTGGAGAGTAACCAGGTCGTCGATGTTCTGACCGTGCTCTTTGCGTGTCGTCGCGACCTGAGTCGGCCGAGAATGCGATCGACCGAATCGCTTGCCGCCCGACTCCGAAATGAAGAGGGCGTTTCCTTCGCCTGCACGGTGACGAGAATCCGCGATAACACGCTGTCCGTCTCCTACTCCTACTGTATGACGCGCTTCAGCAGGCTTGTTGCATGGTTCAAGAAACGCCAGAGGCACCTCCAGGACCATCGGGCCCTGTTTCGGGCTGCCCCGCGGTACGGAGCGGTTCTCGGCCTTGCGCCCCTTGGGGCCTTCACCCTGTACTACTTCAACGGAAGCCCATCGGTATTACTCGTGGCCAGCGTATTTGCGGCCGCCGGAGTGTTCGCGACGACATTCCTCTTTTTCATGACGGTCGGCAGTCTGGTGTATGACAACGAGGAGAAGGCATTCAGGTTGGAAAAGGCGAACGCGCAGCTTCGTTTGTACGCAGACTGGATTCACGGCGATCTGGAGCGCGCGCGTGCAGTGCAGCAGATGCTCCTGCCGGACCTGAAGAACATGCCCATGGCCGATCGCCTGGAGTGGGGCGCCAGATTCGTTCCCGAGGAGGAAGTCGGAGGCGATTACTTCGATGCCGCCCATCTGGATGGGGACAGGGTGGCGGTCCTCTTTGCCGATGTCAGCGGCCATGGCCTGTCAGCGGCCCTGATCACAGCGATCATCAAGACGACGTTCCAGTCGTGGACCGAACGTGGAGGCCCCCTCGAAGACTTCTTGTGTCTGCTCAACCAGAGGCTTCTCAATCTCACCCCGAGGCAGAGTTTCGCGGCGGTTGCGGCGGGAATCTTCGATGTCTCGAGAATGGACTTCACCTACTGCAATTGCGGACATAATCCGGAGCCGTACCTGATTCGGGCGGCAGAGGAAAAACCCAAGGCGCTTAATGGTGCTCGGAACCTCATTCTGGGGGCCCTGGAGGAGATCACGCCGGTCACAGCGCGGCTCCAGCTGCAATCCGGGGACTTGCTGTTCTTCGCCACCGACGGCATTACCGAAGCCACCAATTCTCTCGGAGAGGAATTCGAGACGGAAGGTCTCGAGGAGTTCCTATCCAGTCACCGGAATCTGTCGGTTGACGAGATGGTCCAACGCCTTATCGATGACGTCGAAGCTCACTCAGAAAATTCGGACGAGAACGATGATCGTGCCGTCCTGGCATTTCGCCTGCGGTAACTTGCGTCGGATGGCCGGTCGCTATTACCGTCGCATGTGTTTCGTATACCCGAATCGTCAACGTTTTCATCGATAGCGATCCCGATTGCGATAGCGATTGGTGAACGCGTCAGTGTTCATTGGCCATCGGTTGGGATTGGCGTTGCTCCGGAAGCAGATCAACCGTCCTCGGTATCCAGACGCAGGGACCGGGTGCCGATGTAGACCTCGCCAGATGTTCCGTGCAGAGAAACGATGTCCCCCTTGCGGAGGCGGTGGCACACGTTGCCGTCCCCATCGACGATGGTGGCCTCTCGTCTCTCGAGGTCGACCTGCAGACCGGCAGCGCTCATGACGGCACAGAAAGTCCTGTCTTCGATTCCGTTTGCGGCGACCGCGGCGTGAGATGTTGAACCGCCCTTTGCAGTCAGAAGACCGTCGGCGGAAATGATCATCGGGATTTCTTCCGGCGTCGGATTCTCCAGAACCATGAGCACGCCGTCGATGTCGTCGCGGGCCTCAAAATCGACGGTTGCCAACTCCTCCCGGTCCGCATCGTCAAACGCGACTATGCCTCGGAATCCGCCGCCGCGCACACCGAGCCCGCGCGACGCCGGTTCACCCGGATCCACAAATCTGTCGATCGCCTCGTCGGCGTAGGTCTCGGCGGTGCGCGACTGGAGCACGCTCAGGACGCCGTTCTCGACGGTGAACTCCACCTCTTGGTCCGTGCCCATGAACCGCCTGAGCCTGGACCCAACGTGTCGGAGGCGCCGGCCAAACATCGGCATCAGCATGTCGAGCTCGGCGATCGAGTGGAACGAGCCGGAGGAGGTCACCCCGCCGACGAGATCGTCGCCCGCCGCCGAGAACTTGAACTCTCCCGACAACTCACGGATGCCGAACTCGCTGACCGTGGTTCGCGGGATGACACCGGTGAGGGATACCAGGGTTTCATCCATCTCCGGTCTGATCGACTCGTTCCTGCCGTTGCCGAAGGCCATCTCTTGAACAATGGCCGCGGTCTGCCACGAGTGCGAGATGCCTTTGATGTCCCTGTAACGCTGCGCTCTGTCCTTGTTCCACGATTCGAATACGGCGATCACCGAGTTGACGAGTTGGCGCGTGGGATCGGCCAGGGTCTTCTCGAGCTCGTCCGAGAGATCGTGATCCCGAAACACCGTCTTCGATTCCTCAGCGATCTCCCGCATGGCCTCCCAGGGGAGATCGGTCTTGTATTCGACGCCGTAGCGACGCTTGGCATCGTCCACAACATTGAACGTCTCGAGGTCCACACCCCACACCGCCAGGCCATAGGATGCGAGGAACCGGCGGTAGGAGTCGTATGCGCGCCAGGGACCGTGCTGGGCCAGCGCCTCGGCGATGTGGTCATTCATGCCGACAAAGACAATTGTGGAGAGCATCCCTGGCATCGAGAAGACGGAGCCGCCACGAACCGCCAAGACCAGCGGTTCGGTCGCGTCGCCAAACCGCTTGCGGACGCCGCTCTGCTTCGCGATGTCCTCTACAAGGATTTGCAGGTGGTGCGTGATCTCGGCCTCGATCCAGGTCGGATCACCGCGGTGGAGACCGGCCCTCGCGATGCTGGTCGGAAGGATGAACCCGTCCCGGGTGGGGAGATCGAGGTGATTGACGTACAACAAGCTGCTGCCCTTGCCCCCGTAGCGTTCCCGGAGGTTTGGCTGGCCACCGCAAATCCCCATCTCGGATGCGACCTCGTCGTGGTGCGAAATGTGAATGATGGGGTGAGAGGAGAGAGATTCATCGCCGTTCTGCCGTTCGCTGCCGACTCGTTCGGTGCCCCCTGTCTGCTGCTCGCGAATATAGGCTCCGGCGATGTCGGAAAACTGCACCACACCGTTCAGGTCATGCATGTACCTCTGCATATTGGCGAGAACGGTACGAAGATCTTCCTCGTCGAGCCGGAGGTGGTGGCTCATCTTCTCGTAGGGGACGGTTACCCGCTGCCGGATTTTGTGGTAGTGGCGGCTCACATATCTGAGGACGTCCAGCAGTTCGTCCTCCGTCCGCGCCGGATTACTCAGCAGGCCCGCGAGGTCAACGAGCTCGTGTGAGGCCAGACCGTCGAACTCCAGGTTCAGGATGGAGATGCGGATGATCTCCAGACATTGTTCGAGGTCGACGCCGCTATCGGCATACCTGGTGGCGATGCGGCGGATGGCGAGGTAGTTCATCTCCTCGAGCAGGCAGTCGAGCTGCTGTAGGAAATAGCGTTGCGCCGTGAAACCACCGACGCGAATCATGTCTTGCAGCTTCACTCGGAGATCGCGGGTCCTGGTGAAGGTCTCGAACGAAGAGCTGTTCTCGTTTGCGTCGAGTACGGATCGCAGCAGTTCGAAAAGTTCGTTCTGGTAGGACGCTCGGATGCCGGTGACAAATAGATCCACACCCTCCCGCACCATTTTCTCGGTCTGATCGGCATCGAAAGCCGCGTCGTCAGGTCGCAGCTCCTGCAGAGCCTCCAGACAGGTCTTGAACGACCGGGTGACATCCTTGGGCCGCGAGTAGTCGTCGACCTTCTGCATGAGAATCCGGAGGTGCTGGTAGTACACCCAACGGTTTCGAGCGTGGATGCCCTTTTCAATCAGTGTTTCCAGCTCGACCTCGATCGGGTTGCCGAACTGACATTGCAGCAGGTTCTCCGCATACGATTCCTGCCACTCCTGAATCCGCGCCACGGTCTCGGAGGTTCCCAATAGCCGGCCCAGGTCCTCCACCACCCGCGCCACGATCCTTCGGGGTTCCTCCCGCTGGCTCGCCTCGATGTCGGATTCGGCGGGAGAGGCGAAGCCGAGCCGGGCGAGCTCCCGGGTCTCCCCCTTGTCGAGAAAGTCGAGGTATGTTTGCGCCAGATGCAGCGTCCTCTGTCCCAGCGCATGATGGCTGCTTCTCCTGAGTTCGTTGACGATCGCGCTTCCGCGGACTTCGACCTCCGCGAGATGGATGGTGTCGTTCCAGAGCTGATCGATCAGATTGGGCTTGCCGATGACGCTGGAAAGGTTGCGGACAACCGTACGGGTGAGCCCGGGGAGGCTTTGGCACAGCCAGCCGTTGATGAACTGTAGGAGCTGAGTGTTGAGGTTGTTGACCTCTGGTTGCAGGTTCTTCGCGCCCAGGAACGTCTTCACCGAGAGGTTGCAGAGCCGCGCCACCAGGTGGCGCAGCAGGTGGAGGGCCTCGTTGCGATTGCTGGCCAGATTCACGTTTTTGAGGAGCGACGCGATGTCGCGGATGCGAGTGATTCGAGGCTCGGCGACGTTCTCGGCGTCAAACGCGAAGAGCATCTGCTCGAGGTCGATCGGAATACTTCCGGCGCCTGCGAGCTCGTCGAACAGGCTGTCCGTATAGATCGTTCCGGTCGGGAAACGGCGAACCGAGACCACCTCGGTGGCGTCGCCTAGAACGGCGTGCAGGACGAGGGTGTCTCCGAGCAGATACGGCACCCGCAGATTCCCGTCGTGCTTGAATATGCGATTGTTGACAATGCCGAAGCGTCCGTGCCGTTGGCTCAGGTCGCTCCTCATCTGTTGGTAGGAGCTGAGCATTTCCTTGAGGTCTATGCGGCTGTCCTGATCGACGTATGCACGATACAGCTGATGGTTCAGAGAGGCGAGATTCTCCTGCTCTGTTGTCGTAAATGTGACCGGAAGCGTGGCTTCGATGCCCCTGGTTGCGGGCTGGGCCGGTGGTTCGGAAAACCCGGGAGCGGTGACGGTTTCCTGCGTGTCCTGGTCCGTATCCGCGGCGACTTCGGTCGTCGCCTCGGGTTGAGAGACGCCCCGTCCGGCAGAAAGCGCCTCCGCGGTGGAGTAAATACCGGTTCGATCGCGAAGGACTTCGTACAACCGCCTGTCCTGTCCCTCGACGATCCGGTTTGCCTCCCTGAGCGCGGCGATGTAATCGATGAAGCGACTGCCGTGCACCTCAATCTGTAACGACGCGGCCAGGTCGTCGATGATCCCGAGCATTTCCTCTCGGAGCAGCTCGTAGAGCTCTTTACCCTGAACGTGGGCGATTGCTCGGGCCAGGGCCAGCGATGCCGACAACATGGCGTTCATTCCGAGGTTCTGCTTGCGTTGCATGACGTGAATGAAGTCTGCCGGTTCGGCTTGATCCCCGAGCTTGGCTCTGCGCCGGGCCGTGGTCAGCTCCAGACCGAGCAGAGCGGCGTCGATGTCCTTGAGGCTGAGCTTGGCCACGTCGAGTCCTTCAAAGTTGGGCGCGATGATCTGAAGCACGTTGTCGACGGCGTTGAGACAGCCTTTGCCGCCGTAGCGTTGGGTGCGCTCGAAGAGGGCCGTCAGCCCTTCGTCGTTTGCGGAACGGACCGTGGTCTCGTCGGTCCCCTTGGAAAACGAAAAGACGCCGGGCTCCAGCTCTTCGAAGAAGGCGGGAAAGCGCGCCATCACCTCCCGATGCTCGGCCTGCTCGATGACCGCATCGACGAGATGAATGGCCTCGCCGGTTCCCGCGGAGGTTCCCAGCGGTGTCGCGCCCTTGAACCTCATCAGGATCCCGGTGGTGGGGATGGCAAGCTCCAACGTCACACCCACAGTCGGTATGCCGGCGTTGGTGGGCTCCTCGTAGGCACGTATCTTTCGGACTTCGGCCTTCTCACCGTCGCGGAGAGCGTTGCCGCCGCCGGACTCCGCCACCTTGAGCATCAGCTCGGTGACGGCCTGATACTTGACGAGCCTCTCGGTGTTGGCGCCGCCTCCGGCCTTGAGGCCCAGTGCGTTGACCGACAACGCGATCTGGGCCTCCATGTCGTCGTTGGGGCTCTTGGAACGGTGGGACACGACCAGGTCCATGCCCTTACCCAGCGCTACCAGCATGGCGAGGAGGGTCTCGTACAACGAGCCGATCTGATTGGCCTTGATCAGGGCAGCGTTGATCAGTCCCTGGCGGGAGGCAGTCTCGATGGTTTGATCGTTGGTGGTGACCAGGTCATCGCCAATGACGAAAACGTGGTCGCCCAATCGCTCGAGCAGCAGCCGCCAGCCTTCGTAGTCGTCCTCCGAGAAGCCGTCCTCGATCGACAACAGCGGGATTTCATACTCCTCGATCGCCTTGACATAGATGTCCAGAACAGCGTCCCTGTCCAGGATGACCTTGGCCTTGTCCCGCCAGAAGAGATACATTCCGACGCTGCCGGGCATGTCGAACTCGGCGCGATAGGCGTTTTCGAGCTCGGCCATCGCCGGATCGAGGGCGATGGCGACGTCGACGCCCGGCTGACAACCGCACTCGGCGATCGCCTGTTTCATCATCGACCACAGGCGAACTTCAGGAAGCGGGTAATCGCCCTTCTCGACGTAAGGTGCGAGGCCGCCTTCGAGACCGATGCCCATGACCCGGCATCCCTCTTCCTTTTCGATGATCTCCTTGAGGCGATTCTGCAGGCGAACTGTCAGTTCCTGGGCGTCCTGGTAGTCGCGCGCACTGAGGATCAGGAACATGGCTTCCTGCATACTGATATTGGACTCGGGGTACTCCTTCTCGGTGTGTCGGCCGCCCATGCCGCAATTGCGAAACTGCCACGGCGCAGTGACCGGTCCCAGGAGTGGATGGACTGCCTCCTGGATTCGGTCTTTCACCATTCTTCTCTTCAGCTCCGGGCACTTCTCCAACCACCCCGAGACCTCGGTCACCGACCGGGCCTTTTCCCGAGCCATCCGTTCTCGCTCTTTGAACTCTGCGTATTTTCCGGAATCGGCGAACCGAAAATCGAGGAACGAGACCAGACCGATGCCGAGGAACAGCCGTCCGGCGTAGATCGCCGCGACGACGTCGCCGATGAGTCCGACGGTAAGCAGCACTGCAGCAACCGGGAGGGAGGCGATGGCCACATTGCGACTGGCTCGAGGCCCGGCGGCGGCGACTGCGAGGTTGTAGGGAGCGTCGGGGTAGTAGTTCAGTCCCTCCCTCTTGACGCCGGGTGCCGTGCCAAAGGGAATGCGTAGGATCATTCCGGCCAGGAAGAGCATTCGCCCGAAGAACGGCCGGTCGAGCTTTTGTTTGACCTCCACCGCGACCTTCTCGTTCAGCGCATTGAGCCGCGTGGCGGTGATGAAGTGGCCGAGCTCGTGGAGCGCAATGCCGACATGAAAGGTGATCGCCATGAAAAGTGCGGAGACCACCGTTTCCCAACTGACGAAGATGAAGCGCAGGACCTCTGCCTTGAAGATGGCGGCGGCGGGAAGCGCCAGGACCGAAGAGATGAAGGCGACGTGGAACGAGACCAGGATGTGGTTGGCAATGACCCAACCTTCTTGGAGCGAGGAGCGCAGCGGCCTGTCCTCTGAGTGCACACCCAATCCTAACCTGAATTCTCGCCGGATGAGAGAGAGCGCGAGAGAACGAGAGTTTCAGACAGGCTTTCTATCGACGGTCAGGAAGTACTCCCACTTCAAAATGAATCTACTGCGGGCCGGGATCAGTCGCCCGCGTCCCGGCATCGACTCGGGACTTGATGAACGCGACGAGATGCTCCATCTCTCCGGGTCTGAACTGGGGCCATGCGATCTCCGCGGCCTCGGCCGCCTGTTCCATCTCAAGGGCGTGGTTCCACATCGCCGCGATCACGTCCGGCGCCGTGCGGAAATCCATCTCGGCCGCGGGCAGGCCCAGCGAGTCGTCCTCCGGCACGAGACCGTGGCACGTGCCGCAGCCCTTTTCCTCGAACAGGCGCCGGCCGACCATCGGATCGCCTGCCGGATCGGCGAAGCTGCTGAAGTGCAGGTAGGTGATCAGGTCTGACATCTCGGTGGACGTGAGCTCTGTAAAGCTGGACTGGGTAGCCGCCATCGCCTGCCACATCTCCGGCCCGTGGTTCCACATAGCACCGGCCATCTGCGAGACCACGTCACCGGATCGAGCGACACCGAGGTCAGGCCCAATATTACCGCCCTCCCCGCGGACTGCGTGGCAATGGATGCAGCCCTTGTCGCGAAACAGATCCGCACCATTCTGTGCGTTGCCAAGCGGTAGATAGGTTGCCGTCCCCACCTCCTCCGGCTTGGCCTCTCGGCGGATGAACGCCAGGATGTTCACCAGATCGTGCTCCCCATAGACCGGACGCGGGATCCCCCGTTGGCGCATCTGCGCCGTCATGTCGCGGCTCGCGTTCCAGAGCGCCGCGGCAATATAGGCGGGCGATACGTTGGCTTGGAACCTGTCCAGCGGAAGCGCCTCTCGGACGGCTCCATGATTGCCCACCGAGTGACACTCGAGGCATCGCTTGCGCAGAAGCAACCGCTCGCCTTCGTCCGGATCGCCCGTGCCTCCGAAGTAATTCAGGGAGTAGACGAACGCGATCAGCTTGAACATCTCGTCGCTGGACAGCTCCGGACGCGTGATTCGCCGGCGGCGGAACTCGGCGTCCATCTTCGGGCTGTGGTTCCACATCACACCGGCGATCCCGAGGAAACTCCAGGCGGCGGGGACTCTGCCCAAGTCAGGTCCCGCCGTGCCGCCGACGCCGTGGAC
>Ga0255054_10000912_pt1 | contig 17211 bp, 15 predicted proteins | sample JV7_2_23_MG_FD_188634 | JGI IMG/M metagenome (GOLD analysis project Ga0255054, IMG submission 188634) | Seawater microbial communities from Jervis Inlet, British Columbia, Canada - JV7_2_23 | ecosystem: Environmental > Aquatic > Marine > Inlet | place: Canada: British Columbia | collected...
TTCAATTCTTAGGTTTGTGAAAATGTAAAGCGAAGAATTAACCGGCATTCTTACCTCCTCCAGAAATACAGAATGCAAAGAAAAGAAAATAGACGCAATTCCATAAATATTCAATCGTCAATCGACAATAGTCAATCGTTACAAGACAGTGAAAATATTCCAATACAATTTTTTTGCCACAAAATGCACAAAAATAACAACTAAGGTACTAAGCAAGGGTTGATCAAATGCTCGACTGAGGGATAAATAGGCCTGGCAGTCTATGCTTAAGGAGGGAAAATGAGAAAGCATCTGGTGCTCGTCGGCGGCGGGCATGCGCACATGACCACAATGCTCAATCTTCGAGATTATACTGAACGCGGCCATCAGGTAACGCTGATTGGTCCTTCGCCCTATCATTATTATTCCGGCATGGGGCCGGGGCTGCTTGGAGGAATATACCGGCCGCAGGATGTTCGTTTTCACATCAAAAAGATGGTAGAGGATCGGGGGGCTTCTTTTATACAAGATTTCGTTGCGCACCTGGATCCGCATAAGAAGGTTTTAACGCTCAAATCAGGTAAGCAAATTGATTATGACGTGGTTTCCTGCAACACCGGCAGCTTTGTGCCAACAGATGACGATACCGTTGCCGGTGATCAAATTTTTACCGTCAAACCGATTGAAAATCTTATCAAGCTGCGCGATTTAATCGATGCGGGTCTGGGTACCGCAACACCTCGGTTTCTGATCGTCGGCGGCGGTGCTGCCGCCCTGGAGCTTACCGGCAATCTCTGGCGGCGGGTTCAACAGACGGGAGCATCGGCAGCCATTACCATCTGCGGCGGCCGCAATTTTTTATCTTCAATGCCGCAAAAAGCCCAGCGCTACGCCAGAAGATCACTGCTGGCACGCAACATTGAGATTATAGAGGGTGTTCGTGTCAGTCGTCTGGATGGGAGTCTTGCGGTCCTGGAAGACGATCAAGAGGTAGCCTTTGATCTGGCTCTTCTGGCCTGGGGGATCAAACCGTCGCATCTTTTTAGTGCGTCTGGATTGCCGACCGCTAACGACGGTGGCCTCTTGGTCAATGCCTATCTTCAGAGTATCGCTTATCCCGAAATTTTCGGCGGCGGCGATTGTATCAGTTTTGAAAAGCGCCCCTTAGATAAAGTCGGGGTATACGCCGTTCGCCAAAATCCAATTTTACATCACAATTTAATGGCTGCGCTGGAAGATCGAAGCTTGCAAGCGTTTCAACCCCAGGATATCTATTTGCTGATTTATAATTTAGGCGACAATACCGGCATTTTTTACCGCGGAAATCGGGTTTGGAAAGGCAGGCTTATATTTTATCTCAAAGATTATATCGATCGTAAGTTTATTCGTAAATTTCAGGTCTCCGGTGAAACGGCGGAGTCCGGGCCATAACGCCCAAACGATAGGGAGGCGCGCATGATCAGTCTAAAAAAACTTTTTACACCCGTAAAATCCATAAATAGCGAAGAAGTAAAAAGGTTTATCGCCGGGCACGAGGAAGGCGCTTACACTCTTTTGGATGTGCGCCAGCCGGGAGAATATGAAGCCGAGCACATTCCGGGCGCCAAACTCATCCCCCTGCCGGGTTTAAAAGACGGATTAAGACAGCTGGACAAACAGCAGCCGGTCATCGTTTACTGTGCGAGCGGCGGGCGCAGCCTGGCGGCGGCTCAACTTTTATCCGGTCTGGACTTCAACGAAATCTACAATCTTCAGGGTGGCATCAAGGCCTGGCAGGGGGGCAAGGCTGCCGGTCCCCAGGAGCTTAACCTGGAGCTAGTGCGCGGAGATGAAACACCGGCTGAAATGATTGCCCTGGCTTATGGCATGGAGATGGGCCTGGGGGTCTTTTATCAAAACCTGATTGAAAACGCCGAAGATCCGGAACTCAAAGCGCTTTTTGCCAAACTGGCCGATATCGAGCGCCATCACAAACAGCGCCTGTTTGATTTGTTAGCCGAGATCGATCCGCCCGGCAAGGATATTCAAGCTTATGAAGCCGATATTAAGCCCTCTATCCTGGAGGGTGGTTTCAAGCTGGATGATTTTCTGCAAAAAAATGAACCATTTCTACAGACGGTTTCAGATGTCCTCGATCTGGCGATGATGTTGGAGACGCAGGCGTTGGACCTTTACCTGCGATTCGCAGAGAAAAGTACCGATGAACGAACGCAAAACGTTCTTTTTTCAATTGCAAATGAAGAAAAGGCCCATCTCAGTTCCCTGGGTGATTTGATGGATAAAAAGATTATTTAACTTTTTATGTTTAAAATTGATGAATTCGTAAAAAGTCCTATCGCCTGAGTAAATCGAAGGACCCCTCGACTTAGCTCGGGACGATGCTTTGCATCGGATTGCTTCGCTGCGCTCGCAATGACAGCTTGGCAGACTTTTTACGAGATTATCAATATTAAGGGCTAAATATCATGACACCGGAAATCATGCTCGTGCTGTCTATTCTGCTCGTGGCCGTTATATTTTTGATAACGGAATGGATCCCGATGGAAGTCACCGCCCTGCTGTCGCTTGGAGCGGTTGCCTTAACCGGCCTGGTAACGCCCGCTGAAGCACTAGCGGGTTTCAGCAATCCGGCAGTCGTTACGGTTTGGGCGGTATTTATTCTGAGCGGGGGCTTAACCCGGACAGGGGTTGCGAATGCCATCGGCCACTTTGTGTTGAGATTGGCGGGCAATAGTGAGACCCGCATGATTGTCGTTATCATGGTCAGCGCCGGTACGATGTCCGCCATCATGAATAATGTGGCCGTGGCCGCTTTGATGCTGCCGGTGGTCATGGACATTGCGCGCCATACCGGAAGCCCGCCCTCAAGACTTCTAATGCCGCTGGCATACGGTTCTCTGTTGGGAGGCCTGACGACCCAGATCGGTACCCCGCCCAACATCCTTGTCAGTGAAGCCTTGCGTGATGAGGGATTAAGGTCGTTTACCTTTTTCGATTTTACGCCCATGGGCCTGGCGATTATGTTCTCCGGTATTGCATTTATGATCCTCATCGGCCGCCGTTTTTTGCCCCGGCGGGATGTTGCCAAAGAATCAACCGCAAAAAAAACCGTCGACTGGGAAAGCCAATACGACCTTGATGAGCAGCTGTTTAATATCCGCATCCCCCATAACTCGATGCTCATAAAAAAAACGCTGGCCGAAAGCCGATTGGGATCGGCCCTGGGCTGGAACGTGATCAGCATTATGCGCAATGACCAAATACGACCGGCTCCGGGACCCAGCGAAATTTTGCAGGCCGGAGATCAGTTGACGGTTGAGGGCCGAATTGACAATTTAAAGAAATTGAAAAACTGGCATCAATTAATGGTTGATAAGAGTGGAATTGATATCGAAGCGCCCTATTCAGGTGAAATCAAAATTGCAGAAATTATGCTTGCGGGAAATTCCCCATTTATCGGCAAAACGCTTAATTCGATCGGTTTCCGCGGCCGATTCAAAGTCAATGTGCTGGCCATCCGCCGCAGCGACGGCATCAAACGCACCCATCTGCAGGACGTACCGCTGGAACGAGGTGATGTCCTCCTGATTGCCGGGCGTCATGAACACCTGGCGGAATTTACTAATATTTCCGGATTCGAGCAATTCAGGCGCGTTTCCCGATCCGAGCTAATCGACATCTATCATCTCCACGAACGCTTGATGGTCATGACGGTACCACCGGATTCGGCTATGATTGGGAAAACCCTGAAAGAAAGCCGGCTGGGGGAAAGTCTTGGCAGCAGAGTTCTGGGGATTCTGCGGGGCAACGACCCTGTCCTGATGCCGGAGCCCTGGGAAACGTTACAGGCCAATGACCGGCTGGTGGTCGAAGGACGCCTGTCGGATTTTGAAATTTTAAGGGAGCTTGAAAAATTGATCATCGAACGCAGGACCCGCCCGGACATAAAAACGCTGGTTTCGGGAAATGTGGGGCTGGTGGAAGCCATTCTTTCACCGCGTACAATGCTGGTTGGCAAGACGCTGCGCCAGCTTAATTTCCGTGAAAAATACGGTTTGAGTGTACTATCCGTGTGGCGTGAGGGAAAGGCCTATCGGTCCAATCTGCGGGATATGGCCTTGCGCTTCGGTGATGCCTTACTGCTTCTTGGCCCACGCGATAAATTGCGAGTGCTGGGTCGTGAGCCTGATTTTATTGTGCTTACGGAGACCGCTCAAGAGGAGCTGCGACGGGAGAAGATGAAATTTTCAATTTTAATTATGGGCGGCGTCTTACTGCCGGTCATCATCGGATGGGTGCCGATATATATCGCTGCCGTAATCGGTGCGGCTTTGATGGTCCTTTTCGGTTGCCTGTCCATGGATGAAGCTTATCGCCAGATTGAATGGAAGGCGGTTTTCCTGATTGCCGGGCTGCTGCCGCTCGGCACGGCGCTGGATCAAACCGGGACCGCCAGGCTGATTGCTGAAGGCGTTGTCACCCTTGTCGGCCCGTTTGGACCCCGAGCGGTGATGCTGGGCCTGGTGACACTGACATTTCTGGGCACATGCTTTGTACCGACAGCCGCACTGGTGGTGCTTATGGCGCCCATCGTTTTAAGCACTTCAACGAATATGGGGCTGTCTCCCTATGCATTCATGATGGCGATTAGCATGGCGGCATCGGCAAGTTTTATGACACCCATATCGCACCCTGCCAATATCCTGGTGATGGGTCCGGGAGGTTACCGTTTTTGGGATTATTTCAAAGTCGGCGGATTATTAACGTTGGTCGTTCTAATCGTGATAATGTTTGTCCTGCCGGTCTTCTGGCCGCTTGTGCCTTGAAGCTATCTCAAAAATGCATCTAACGCCCAAGGGCTTTGTTGCAAACCGATTCAAAATACTCGAATACTACCGTGTATGCTCCGTTTTTGAATCGGTTTGCGTCGCGCCCTTGGGCGTGATCTCCTATTTTTGAGATAGCTTCCAGTGGTGTGTACCAGAAATAATGGGAAAGAATATAAGTCAAATCTGTCAGTCAAGGATGAAAGAGGTTGAAAAATGAAGTTGGATTTAAACAAAGAAGAGAAGATGATTATCGATGAGGTTCGTAGAATCGTGCGCGGAGAGATTGCGCCACTTGCCGCCGAATTGGACGAACGTGGAGGATTTCCGGATCACACTCATAAGGTCTTTGCGGAAAACGATTTGCTCAATCCGCTTCTGCCGGTTCAATACGGCGGTGTTGGCCTCTCTTACATGATGTTTTCCCTTATCCTCAGCGAGGTAGCAAGGGCTTGCGCCGCTTCGGCTTTGCTGTTGATCGCCCAGGCCGACGGCACGCTGCCCATTGCTCACGGAGGGAGCGCAGCTTTAAAGGAGAAATACCTTCCATGCTTGAAGAACGATTCATTGGCCCTCACCGCTCTGGCCGCCACCGAACCGTCCGCTGGATCAGACCTTCTCGGCATGGAAACGGTGGCGGTTCGCACAGGAGACAAGTATCTCATAAACGGCCAAAAATGTTTTATCACCAATGGTTCAATGGCCGACTTTTTCGTGTTGTACGCCTATACTGCTCCAGACAAAAAGGCAAAGGGCATCAGCGCGTTTGTGGTAGAAAAGGAATTTGCCGGTCTTGCTTACGGGAAAAACGAGAACAAAATGGGGATGAGAGGGTCGATCAACTCACAGCTCTTTTTTAAAGACCTTGAGGTGCCGGCCGAAAACCGCATTGGCGAAGAGGGAGAGGGATTCGCCAACCTGATGCAGACCCTTTCATACAGCCGGCTCTTCTGTGCCGCTCAGGCTGTCGGCATCGCACAGGGTGCCTTGGAAGAGGCAGTTAGTCACGCCAAAAATCGTGTCCAGTTTGGCAAACCGATAGCTGCATTGTCTCCCATTCAATTCATGATCGCCGATATGGCCGCCGCCGTGGAAGGGGCTCGACTGATGACGCTTCACGCCGCCGTACTCTATGACAGCGGCAAAATCGCCAAAGCAGAAACTCAGGCTGCCATGGCCAAATTCATCGCATCGGATACGGCTATGAAGGTCACCTGTGATGCTGTTCAGGTGTTGGGCGGGTATGGCTACATGAAGGATTACCCGGTGGAGCGCATGATGCGCGATGCCAAACTAACCCAGATCTATACCGGGACCAACCAGATCTTGCGGCTTGTGGCCGGCAGATCCATGCTGGGCGGCTAAAGCGGCAGTTATTCATGAATAGCGATTGAAAAACCGCAGAACATTACATTCTCGTTCAACCTATGGCCGAAAATTCAAGCCATAAGGCCGGGATGGTCGTTGACTCAAGGTAAGGACCTCACCTATTGCTGCCACGGGCGGGGTCGGTTTTCGAGCATTTCCACGAAGGCTTCGATGCGGGTTCGCAGCTGGCCTTCGGCAAAATTGCGCTTATCCACACAGTCCACTTCCAGGTTCAACACCGGTACGCCGATTTCCTTGAGTCCGTCGCTGATCAGCCCCCTGGCGCCGCTGCCCTGGCGGCAGCCCCAGTTGCAGGGGTTGATGGCACCGTCCAGACTGTAAGCCCGGGCCAATTTCTGGAGATGTTTAATCCGGCCCTGCATGCTACCGTTAAACGGAATGGTAATGGCGCGGCGGGCCAAGCCGGTATACGGGTCATCGGGGTCAATGGGATCCCAGTAGATGTCATTCAATTCGTCCGATACGATGTTGGCCCGGTACTCTTTTTCCAGCAGTTCGACCAGCGGATTGTTAAACTGAATGCGGTTTTGGATCCACAACAGCCGCAGCTTTTCATCCGGTACGCCCTGGATGCCGTTATCAATTCGGGCAGTGAATTCGTCTTTATAGGCCTGGGCAATTTCAATTGCGGCGGGTGTACCCAGAAATAAGGGCCAGACGACTCCGAAATTAATGAGCAAACTCCCATTTGTCGGCGAAGGGACCTTTTGCGCGAGACGGTAGGCATCCTTCATTATGGCGCAGGCGCTATTTGTGTTTTCAATGGTTTGACACAGCCGGTCCTCATCTAATGCTTTCCCGGTGTGATGGCTGATGAAATCGACCATATCCTTTAATTGATCAGCCAGATAACGGACATTTTGCGGTTCATCTTTCTGGGGCACATTCAAAACAAAAAGATCTTTGTTAAACACCTGTGCCAGATTTTCCATAATGGCAATTCCACCCGAGCAGGGGCAGGTGGTGGCGATCAGAAAATCCGGTTCCGGCATAACTTTTTTTCGGGCGGCTCCGATGACCGAACGGTGGTATCCACACGTATCGCCGACGAAGCCGGCCTGCTCGGCTTCTTCCAGGAAGGGCTCCACCATGCCGGTGGCTGCCAGCACGGCGCCCACGAATTCAACAAAACAGGAGGTGATGCCCATGGCGTTGAGCAAATCAAACGGGACGGCAATGCCGCACCAGGCAACCGTGTTTTTGCCGGAGTATAAGCGGCTGCCGAGCCGGGCAGTCTCCAGCGCATATTTTTTTCTGGGATTGGGTAGATCCGGATCCTGCAAAATCTTGCCCTCAATTCCGGCTGCCATGTCGTTAAAGTATTGGTACATCATATGGTATGCCTTTTTTGTTAACTCATTTTAAATCGAATCAATTTTTGGTTTAAAGTGGCAATGCGTTATCACTTAACCACGAAAACACGAAATATGGAAAGCGCGAAATTTAAATTTTTTTCCTTTTCGTGTTTTTATTATTTCGTGCTTTCGTGATAGATAAATCTTTATATTTTCAACTCGCTATTTTGGGTTTCGACGATTAAACAAGCATTTCAATAAAGGCTTCGATTCGGGTTCGTTGCTGCTCGATGGATCGCAGGCTGCAGTCGCCTTCGAGCAGCAGTAACGGAATACCGGCTTCCCGCAACTTTTCGCGTACTGCCGGCAGGCGATCCAGGTAGGGATCGCAGAATTTGATGGTTTGGCCGATGACGCCTCTGGCACCGGAAGCCCGGGCGCGCGTCAGGATGTCTTCGGCCATCTTTAGCGGTTGGCCCGGGTCAAATGTCCGGGCACAGGGCGGCCGGGTCAACAGGCTGTGGGAAATTTCGAAAAGCAAATTCTGATCCGGGTCAATATCAAGGAGTGTAAACAACCTTGAGCCCGTGCAAAGATCATCGTCGATAATGCGGGCGTCGCAGGACTCGAACAGCGTCAGTGCTTCAGGGTCTGGCAGAACATTGCCGAAAAGAAAAACAGGGATTCCGTCGCTTTCCGGGTCTTTTGATTCCGGTTCGGCCAGCGCCTGCTTTAAGCTTTCCAGGCTCTTTTCAAATGGCGCCAGCATGGCTTTATTATAGAGCGTTTGCATCCCGGTGCTGCCACCCGCTAGCTTACCCTGGTGCAACCGTTCGCGCAACATGGCAAAAAGGGGCGGCAGCTGGTTGTAGTGCTCGATGCTTGCTGCTATATCGCTGTTGGTGATGTTATGTCCGCTCCATTCTGAAAGTGATTCGGTGAGACGGGTTAGTTCCCCGGCAAAATAAGCAACTGCAGCTTCGTCTGCGGTGGCGGGCAGATCCAGCAAGATGATCTTGTCATCGGGTCGCACGCGCCTCCAGGCATCCGCCAGGCGACGCATGGCATCACAGCTGTTCATAAAAACGACGCCGTAAAGTTCGGGAAGATCCTTGCTGATGGCGCGATCCAGAATACGTTTGACGTGCGGGCAGAGATTGTCGTGCAGCAGCTGCCCGGCCTGATCCGGGCACTCACTCATGGGCAAAATGCGATACGGCGTGAAGCCGGCCGCATCGATTAAGACCAGCGGGGTATAGGCGCAGGCATAACCAATTTTTTCATTTTTTATAGACATATCCGTCGCGGGTCCTCCTATTGTCTCACGAGCAATAGTTCTATATTCAACTGTTTCATTGGTTTGATTGGTTGAATTTGTTTCATTCCGAACAAAAGCTAAAAATATGGATTTCACGTGCTATCTTCATGCGCGTTGGCAAGCACTTGCCGTAAAATTGTTTTGGTGTGTGAAATATCGTTCTCCGGAATACCGGCAAAGACCTCGGTTAACACCCTGTCAATCACTTTGAGAACGGGCATGCGAACATTTTGCCCGATTGGAGTTAAGTGTATTCGGAGTACCCGGCGGTCATTGGGATCTGTCGTCCGCGCTACTAATTCATCCCGTTCCATGCGATCCAGCAAGCCCGTCATGGTTGACGGCTCCAGCCCGGCTTTTTTGCTAAGCTCGATAACTTTTAATCCATCCTCCTGCCACAGGCTCATGAGCACACATAAATACGCCGGTTTGACCTGTTCAACCCCGGAGGATGCGAATTCTTTTTTCAGGGCGGCTGTCACCAACAGGCTGACGCGTGATATCAGATAATATGGGCATTCTTTAAGTGTATTTAACATGATTTTTATTCGCCTTTTTATCACGCATCCTAATTATACGTATACGAAATAATTGTCAAGTTTTAATTAAAAGCTGTCACTGAGTTTTTGATCTATTGCAAAAGTTGTGATACGGATTTTTGAGATATCCTCATATTACAAATCATATTTACCTTGCCCAAAAGGAGCCAAGCAATGTTAAAACCTGGCAATACTTATAAGGAGGTGATTTCAAACTTTCGCTGGGAGATTCCGGAACACTATAACATTGGGGTAGACATCTGTGACAAATGGGCCCGGCAATCCGATCGTCTGGCCTTGATTTATGAAAATGAAAACGAAAAGGTTGAAAAGTTTACGTTTCAGGATCTGAAGCGCTTATCCAACCAACTGGCAAACGGTCTTCAGACCAGCGGCATCAGGCAAGGCGACCGCTTCGGGATTCTGCTGCCCCAGTGTCCTGAAACGGCCATCAGTCATATTGCGGCCTACAAAATAGGCGCCATCGCCATTCCGCTTTTCACGCTTTTCGGTACCGATGCCCTCGAATATCGTCTCTCCAACAGCGAAGCCAAGGGTATTGTTACAAATGCTGCCAACCTGCCGAAGATTATGGAAATCTGGGCAAACCTTCCCCGCCTGAAAGTGGTGATCGTAACCCAGGGAGAAAAAGATGATAAAGTTCTGGATTTCTGGAAACTCATTGAAAAAGGATCTACCGATTTCAGACCGGTTAAAACCAGGGCTGACGATCCGGCCCTGATTATTTACACATCGGGAACCACCGGTCCCCCCAAAGGCGCGCTGCATGCGCATCGTGTTTTATTGGGACACCTGCCGGGTGTGGAGTTTCCCCATAATTTTTTCCCTCGAGAAAATGACTTCTTCTGGACTCCGGCGGATTGGGCCTGGATCGGCGGCCTGATTGATGTGCTCTTTCCCAGCTGGCACCATGGCATTCCCGTTCTGGCGCACCGTGCTAAAAAATTTGACCCGGAAGCAGCCTTTCATCTGATTGCCAGATATAAAATCCGCAATGCCTTTATGCCGCCCACGGCCTTAAAACTGATGCGTCAGGTCAAAGATCCCCGCAGCCGCTATAAATTTCAGATGAGGAGTATCGGCAGCGGTGGCGAAACCCTTGGCGAAGAGCTTCTCGATTGGGGCAAAGACGTGTTTGATTTGACCATCAATGAATTTTACGGCCAGACCGAGGTCAATCTGGTGGTGGGCAACTGTGCTGAAATCATGGAAAATTTGCCCGGCTCCATGGGCCGAGCCGTTCCCGGGCACACCGTGGCGGTGGTAGATGATTCGGGTCAACCGCTACCATCGGGGACCACAGGTGAGGTTGCCGTCAGGCGGCCCGATCCGGTCATGTTTTTAGAATACTGGAAGAGTCAGGGAGCCACCGCAGATAAGTATGTGGGTGATTGGTGTCTGACGGGCGATCTGGCCAAACAGGACGAGGAGGGGTATTTTTGGTTTGTGGGTCGCAAGGATGATGTAATAACGAGTGCCGGTTATCGCATCGGGCCGGCTGAAATCGAAGACTGCATCATGAAACACCCTGCCGTGGGCATGGTGGCGGTTGTCGGAAGTCCGGATGAAGTGCGCACCGAAATTGTGAAGGCATTTATTGTGCTCCAGCCGGATGTTCGATCAGGGGGCGAGGTTGAAGCGGATATTAAGGAATTTGTGAAGGTGCGATTGGCCGCCCATGAGTACCCGCGGGAAATTGAATTTGTCAACGAGCTGCCGATGACCGCAACCGGTAAAATCATGCGGAAGGATTTAAAAGCGCTGGAAATAAAACGAAAATCGAAAGCTTGATGGGACGGGTAGAAAACTTATCACGAAAGCACGAAAATAAGAAAACACGAAAAGTAATAAAAATTTCGTGTTTTCATGGTTTTTAAAGCTCAAGTTAAAATGTCTGAAACAACCGAACTTATATTAGGTATCGGCGCCCTCATTCTGGTCATCACCCTGACTCGCAGGTATCATGCCTGGCGATTTAAACGCACCTTTTTTTTCATCATCGATGATCTTAAGCAAAAGGGGGCGTATAGTGCCCATTCTGCAGTGGAACTTCCCTATGCCAAAAGAAATCTGTTAAAGATGGGCCTCCGACAGCGCCATCCCCAGGCCCTTAGCCATCTCATCATGGAAAATATCATCGCTAAAACCGCAGACGGCCGCTTTTACCTCATTCAGAAAAATGTCGGCCTGTAAACACACTTTAGTTATTCGTTATTGGTTATTTGTTAATCGTTTGGAATAGAGATGTTGTCTGATGGTAATTTCCAATAACCCTTAACTGATAACGAATAACTTCTTATTCAAGTCCTGATTGCTCTCGAATCGTGCGGCCGATGGCAGATACATCATCATCGCCGTAACCTCTGGCGATCAGGCCGTTTAGGATTTGGGCCACCAATGCCGCGGCGGGTAGGGTCACGTTCAAGTCGCGCCCAGTGTCTAGGGCAATTCCCAGATCTTTGTGATGAAGCTTGACGCGAAAACCCACCGGATAGGTATTATTTACCACATTGATACCCCGGTTGTGCAAAACCCACGAGCTGGCCGCACCGCCGCTGATGGCCGCGATCACTTTTTTCATATCAAGGCCGGCTTTGATGCCCAGGGTTAATCCTTCCGCCACACTGAGATAAGTACCGGAAATAATGATTTGATTGATCGCTTTGGTAATTTGTCCGGCCCCGATGGGCCCCACATGGGTGACGGTTTTTCCCATGATATCCAATATGGGCAGCGCCTTTTTAAAATCTGCGGCATCCCCGCCGACCATAATGGCCAGGGTTCCATTCTGGGCCCCTTCCGGCCCTCCGGAAACCGGTGCATCCAGCATTTTTATGCTTTTTTTGCTCAGTTCTTCAGCCATTTGACGGGTGGCTGCCGGGCTAATGGTGGACATGTCGATGACAATCGCGCCTTGCGGAGCGCCATGGATGACCCCGTTTGCGCCCAGAACCACTTCTTCAACATCCGGTGTATCGCTTACAATCGTAACAATGATTTCAGCCCCTGAAGCGGCTTCCTTGGGTGATTCCGCCCGTGTGGCACCTTCTTTGGCGACGGCTTCTTCCTTTTGCCGGGTGCGGTTATGAACGGTGACTTCGTGACCGGCTTTGAGAATATTGAGTGACATGCCTATTCCCATGGTACCCAGACCGATAAATGCGATTTTCATTGTGCTTTTACCTCCTCATAAGTTTTCCATTTGTGGGATTTAATCTTGGTGCCTATAGTACAAATTTTTAATTTTGAATATCGAAATTTTAGCTGCACGCAAAGAGATGATAGAAAACTTTAAAGTGTATATTCAGAATTAATGATAGGATCAATAAAAAAAGGTGGTTTTTTTTATTGACACAAAGAATTATCAAGTATATAAAATTAACAAAAATGTTTATTTGGTATATTTGATGAAAATTCTGCAATTGAGTAAAATACGCAAATTGTATTTTGGCTACGCGGACATAGCCAGGGCGCTGGGAATCAGCACATCTTCGGCCAAGGTTTCTGCCAGCCGTTATGTCAAGCTGGGAGTGTTGGTCCGCATCAAGAGAAACATGTACGTGCTGCGTGAGGTATGGAATGCAGCCGGAAGGGAGGAAAAATTCTTGATTGCGAATCTGGGACAGGCTCCTTCCTACATCTCTCTGATGACTGCCTTGGATTACTATGAGATAACGACCCAGGTGCAAAGGGATTTTTTCGAGTCGATTGCTGTGAAAAGAACAAAGGAAATCCAGATAGGCGACACCCTTTTCCGATATTCCAAGGTTACCAGCGCTTTTTATTTTGGATTCAAAAAAGAAAAGGATTTCTTTATAGCGACTCCTGAGAAAGCTCTCCTGGACGCATTTTATCTGATGTCTTACGGCCGTTATGCACTTGATATTTCAGCAGTGGATGCAGAGAAACTTGACAGAGATGAGATCAGACGCCTGAGCAAAGAATTCCCTCTTAAAACAAAGAACATGTTAAAGAAGTATGGATATCTTAAGACAGCATGAAATATTTGAAATAGAAGTTTTGGACAAAATGAACAGCGCAAAAGTGCTGGAACCTCTTGTCTTCGGCGGCGGAACGATGCTGAGGCTCTGCCATGAGTTAGATCGTTATTCAGTCGATCTCGATTTTTGGTTTATCAAAAGGATATCGCAGAATACATACTTCGAAAGAATTCGAAGGGCATTTGAGAAAGACTATGAGGTCACCGATTCCCAGATGAAACACTACACGCTCTTGTTTGAATTACGGTCTGCCTTATACCCAAAGCGGCTTAAGATTGAAATACGAAGGGAGAGGAAAGACTGCGATTTTCAGGAAAAGATCGCCTTTTCCAGGTTCAGCACAAAACAGGTCCTTCTAAAGGCCCATACCCTGAATCAAACGATGAAAAACAAATTCGAAGCGTTCCTTGATCGTGGAGAGATCAGAGACTGTTTCGACATCGAGTTTCTGCTTCGGAGAGGAGTTGAGCTACCTGCCCTTACCAACAGGCAATCCAACGAGTTTCAGAAGAAGCTTGCGCGATTTAAAGAAAGAGATTTTAAGGTCAAGCTTGGATCCATACTTGAGAATGAAATCCGAAACTATTATGTGGAGCAGAGATTTAGATATCTTGAGGAAAAGCTCGTTTCAATGCGATGACAACCTTAACCTTTACAAGTAACTTTTTTGACTCAATACCGATATGTTTATAGAACCCATCTCAAACCTTTATTTACAACCGATATAGATATTGCTATGCTTGCCATGTATAAACCTGTTTACTTCTTAAAAGCGTTGAACCTTTTCCGTCTGCTTGCGGCTTTCAGGGTAGAATCAATATGTTCTACTGCCAAAGCAGATCCAGCCATTTGTTTTTCTTTCTTAATACTTACTTTAAAGGATAGACATCATGGAAGACATTCATAAAATTTTTAGTCAGTTTAAAGAAGAATTTCCCGAAATCCACTTTGTCAGCTGTCCGTTGTGCGTCGTCAGTTGTGCATCGAATTTTTACAACGGACGACGGACAACACACCACGGCCGCTTTGTTTAAAGGTGAAACAAGTGAAACCCACACCGAAACAAGACATTCGAGAACTTATTTCAAAATTCTTCGCTTTTATGCGGGTTGATATCTGGCGAATTCGACTTGCGGATCTTCCATTCGGCAAATCTTTTCTTATTAAGCAGCTGCGAATCATCATCCTGGCCTTTCGCGGCTATGATGAAGATCGATGTCTGCTGCGGGCATCTTCTTTGACGTTTTACACTCTTCTTTCGATCGTTCCGGTGGCGGCCATGTTTTTTGGCGTTGCCAAAGGTTTTGGTTTTGCGAAACGACTGGAAAAGGAGCTGTACGATAAATTTCCAGGTCAAGAAGAAGTTTTAAGCCAGGTCATCAATTTTTCGAATTCGCTGCTTGAACAGACCCAGGGCGGTCTCATAGCCGGTATTGGGATGCTGGTTCTTTTCTGGGCGGTACTAAAGGTCCTCGGGCATATTGAAATGGCTTTAAACGATATCTGGGAAATAAAGGAGCAACGAAGCTGGGGCAGAAAATTTAGTGATTATCTGTCGATCATGCTGATTTCTCCGGTTCTGGTGCTGATGAGCGGCAGCGCGACCGTTTTTATCACAACCCAGCTTGAACAGATCACCCAGAAAGTGGCGTTGCTGGGCGTTTTTAGCCCGCTGATTTCTTTTTTGTTGAAATTTATGCCCTATGTTTTGATCTGGGTTTTGTTTACCATTCTCTATATTATTATGCCCAATACCAAGGTGGATTTTAAGGCAGGTTTGCTTGGCGGGGTGGTTGCCGGGACGCTTTACCAGATTGCCCAGTGGGGCTATATCAGCTTTCAAATCGGTGCTGCAAAATACAACGCCATTTACGGGAGTTTTGCAGCTCTGCCGCTGTTTTTGATGTGGCTTCAGATCAGCTGGTGGATCGTTCTTTTCGGTGCTGAGCTGTCCTTTGCCAATCAAAATGTGGATACCTATGAGTATGAGCCGGATTGCCTGAAAGTAAGTTCCGGCTTTAAGAAGCTGCTTACATTGCAAATCATCCATTTATTGATTAAAAATTTCGCAAATGGCGAAAAACCATTATCGGATTCCCAGATCTCAACTCAGCTGCTAATGCCGATTCGTCTGGTGCACAATATTCTTTTCGGTCTGGTCGAGAGCGGTCTGGTTTCAGAAACCAAAACAAAAATCGACAAGGAACTTGCCTACCAGCCGGCCCGCGACATCAATAAACTGACCATTCAGTACGTTCTCGAAGCACTCGAACAAAGCGGGATCGATACCATACCGGTGGCTAAAACCGCGGATCACCAGGCGCTGTCCGATGCGCTGAAGAACTTCAGCTGCGCCATGGAGAGTTCGCCGGCCAATAAGCTCCTCAAAGACATCTAAAGGCTACTTTTTATTTCTAACTGGCCGGCAAAGAAACAGGCAACAAAATGTTTATCTCGGATTTCCCTGAATTCCGGTTCCCTTTTGCTGCAAATATCTTTGGCAAAAAGACAACGTGGGTGAAAGCTGCAGCCCGGCGGGGGGTCAATGGGGCTGGGGACATCTCCTTTTAGAATTATCCTTTCATTACTTTTTAGAGCAGGATCCGGAACGGGCGCCGCCGATAGGAGTGCCTGGGTATAAGGGTGAAGCGGTGTCTGGTAAAGGGCTTGGCTTGTCGCAAATTCTACGATTTTGCCAAGGTACATGACCGCTACCCGATCACTGATGTGTTCCACCACACTTAAATCATGGGATATGAAGAGATAGGTCAGGCCGAACTCATCCTGGAGGTCCTTCAACAGATTGATGACCTGAGCCTGTATAGAAACATCCAGCGCGGACACGGCCTCATCACAGACGATCAGCTTGGGGTTTAGTGCCAGCGCTCTGGCCACGCCGATTCTTTGCCGCTGACCGCCCGAGAACTGGTGCGGATAGCGGCGCATGTGCTCCTTGCGCAGCCCGACCACCCGCAGTAACTCGAGTACCCTTTCTTCTCTTTTCTTTCTGCTTTTCATCCCGTGGACCAATAAAGGCTCACCAATGATATGCGATACCGTTTTCCGGGGGTTGAGGGAAGAGAAAGGATCCTGGAAGATGATCTGCATCTTTTCGCGTAATGCCTGCATCTTATTCTTATCATAGGTGAGAATGCTTTCACCTTCGAAATAGATTTCACCGGAAGTGGGCTCTTCCAGACGCAGGATCGCTCTACCGAATGTTGTCTTACCACAGCCGGATTCTCCCACGAGCCCCACGGTTTCGCCCTCATCAATGGTCAGACTGACGCCATCAACGGCTTTAACCGCGGCGATTTCCTTCATAAAAACGCCGCCTTTGATGGGGAAATGCTTAACAATATTGTGGGCTTCCAGCAGGGCCTTTCCCGTTGCTTGCAGATCAGGCATATTTCAAACACCTTACAAAGTGATTATTTCCGACTTGATACATCTCAGGTTCCACTTGATGACAGTCGTTAAAAACATCCGGGCAGCGGTCGTTGTACAGACAACCGGAAGGCAAATTGAGCAAGGAAGGCACGACGCCGGAAATTGTCTTAAGCCGGTCTTCTTTATTTTCTCTGCCCAGCACGGGGATGGATTGCAGCAAACCGATTGTATATGGATTTTTCGGGTTAGCGTAAAGCGTTTTCACGTCCGTGTATTCCATTACCTTGCCGGCATACATCACCGCCACATTTTGGGCCATCTCGGCAATGACGCCCAAATCATGTGTGATAAACAGGATGGATGCACCTGTTTCCGTTTTAAGTTTGTTCATCAAATCCAGAATTTGGGCCTGGATGGTTACATCCAGGGCGGTGGTGGGCTCATCGGCGATCA
>Ga0255054_10000916_pt1 | contig 17158 bp, 18 predicted proteins | sample JV7_2_23_MG_FD_188634 | JGI IMG/M metagenome (GOLD analysis project Ga0255054, IMG submission 188634) | Seawater microbial communities from Jervis Inlet, British Columbia, Canada - JV7_2_23 | ecosystem: Environmental > Aquatic > Marine > Inlet | place: Canada: British Columbia | collected...
GACCGCTTGCGTGAACCGCGCGGTGTGTCAGTGTCAGCCGGATCCGGGAGGACGGCACGATGCAGCAGGTCGGCTTCGGTGAGGATCCCGACCACACGACCAACGTTGTCGACCACGGGCAGCCCACTGACCCCGGCGTCACGCATGATCCTGGCAGCAACCGTCACCGACGCATCAGGCGCAACGGTGACGACATTGGCCGTCATGGCCTCTTCGACAGTATGCATCTCATCTCCTCACAATCCGGTCGGTCATCGCCCGCCGCCAATTTCTGGGTGCTGACACGACGAGCTGCGATATCGACTGGCCTTGTCATCGGACACACTTCCGGCACACCGTGGTGGCAAGCAAGGCGTCGAGTCGCGCCTCGGGAATCGCTGACCCGCAGGCTTGGCACCGTCCGTATTCGCCCGATTCGATGCGGTCGAGGGCGGTGTCGATGGCAGCGAGGCGAGCCTCGACCCCGTCGGCCTGGAGGGCGGCCTCGGCGTCGGTGACGTCGTGGGGCTCATAATCCTCACGGTTGGTCGCCGCGACCCGAAGATCCTCCAGCAGATCCCTCAGCCGATCACGTTCGTCGAGCAGCTGGGACTGGCGCCGCCACTCAGAAGCCGAGTACACATTCATTCGCCCGCCCTTGGAACCGACGTGCCAGACCTGGCCCACGACTGACCCCGAGCCCTGGTGGCCTTGGCGCGCTCGCCACCCGAGCGCTCCATGGTGTCGCGAACCGAGCCGCCGCTACATGCGACACAATCGGCGGTGGCGGGCACCGCCCTCAGCCGCTCCAGTGGGATACCGGCACCACAGCCCACGCAGTAGCCGTAAGTACCGTCTTGCATCCGAGCCAGAGCCTGCTCGACCTCCCACAGGCGCCGCTCAGCCCGCTCCGCCAACATCAAAGCCGCGGCCGCAGCGGAATCCGCCACAGGGTCCTCCGCATCGAACAGGTCGCTTCGATCCCTCGCGCTCAGCGCATCGACGGCCTCGTCACGCAAGGCCTCCACACAACGCGAAATCGAGTCTCGGCGCGCAACCAGGAGCTGCACCAAACGCGCCAGCGTCCTGGGCGCGAATCGGGTAGCAGTGACAGACATAACGTGACCGAACCTTCGTGAGACGTTCTTTCTCTGTCGCGAAGGTCTCTCCCGCCCCTGAGAGGGGCCAGCACACCGGGCCGGACGGCCGTGATGACGGCGCTGCTCGTTTCGGGATACTCCCCTTGTACTGACAAAGATAACACGTTAACGATGTCGCGTCTAGTTGGGCTCGACCAGTACAGACCGAGCCGGGAAATCCCCTTGCCGCACCACACCCCGGCCTTCGGCCGCACCCCGACCAGCTCCCTGGCAGCCCGCCGCGTTCGCCGCTAGCCGCACCCAGGAAGTCTGTTTCCGAGCGACTGAGGCACGACCGCGATTCCATAGGTGCCGTCACCGGCAGAGAGGCCGCCCACGTCAGCCAAAATGAGATACCAGCGATCACATCCGACTGGCAGCAGACAGAGTCCGATGGGCGCGAGGACCATGATCGTGCTCCACCACTGACGGTGATATCATGATATTCACAACGTACGTTCCGGATCGGTTGCAGGGAGCAATGGATGACCGATAGCAGAGACAAGCCATGGACCTTCGTCACCAACCACACCCGGGTATTGATCGCCATATCCCAGAACCCGGACATTCGCGTGCGTGACATCGCATCGCTGACCGGTATCACCGAACGCTCCACACAGCGCATCGTCGCTGATCTGGAAGACGCCGGTTACCTGACTCATGAGAAGATTGGCCGCCGCAACCACTACCACGTGAGGAACACCGCTACTTTGCGCCACCCACGCGAACGAGACGTCGAGGTCGGCCTCCTTATTGAGCTGCTGGCGAGCAGCGCCGACGACTCACCCACAATGCGCGACCGCGCCTAGCAACACTCTCTCCGTTCGGTCGGCATGAACGGTAGATCAAACCGCATGCTCCCAACTCCACGATGGCCCCCGGGCGATGCCATGACTCCGCCGTTCAATCCGGTGCGGACCACCCTATGACAATGCGCCGGTCGGAGCGGTCGATGGAGTGTCCGAAGTGGTGACTCGAATTCGCAAAACCTGATCGCACTCTGATCAGGTTTTCCCGAGAACTTGCCGGGACGGGCCGGGAGGGACCGAGGAGACGGTTCCGCGAAACCCCGGGGCAGGGGGCGACCAGGCCGCGGGCGTGGTTTGGTAAGGAACGTCCACGGCCGCTGCTGATGGTCGGTTATCGATGCCTCTTCGTTTGTCCTGGTTTCAACATACGTTACGAATGTCATGATACTTCAGTCTCTGGTTCTGCTTAGGAAACGTGTTGGCGTGGCGAGTACCAGCGCACCAATGGGTTATGACATTGCGAGCAGGCGGTCGTTTGGGCATTGACGGATGTGCTAGGCACCGGTAACATGCCAAATATAGCCGGTAATAGTCGTCGTATTTATGAAGGTAGGAGTGGTGAAGCGCTTCGGCCGCACCTCGTGTCCGCTACCGCCGACGGAACCGACATCGGTCGGCGAAGGAACCGGCAACTGACGCAGTCTCAACGACCTGGTTCCGTCGTTGGCAACATCGACCGTTCACAGGGAAGGCAGCATTGAATATGACGCACACGTGGGTCCGGGAGAGCGAAGGGCGGTACACGTCGAGTTCGGAAGTCTCGCTTCCCCCGATGGGGCTCGGCATGATCCTGCAGCCGCTCCGGACGAGTACCAGACACAGCTCAATGCGTTGACCACGCGACACGGCATCTCCAAGAGCATCCTTTTCGTGGCCGAGGAGACCGCCTTGAGTGCCACCCGACCAACATCATCCCTCCCAGCCGGTTATGAGCGGTTGGTGTCTCGTCCCGCGTGGCTTCAGGCTTGGCAGAAACGTAGGTTGAGTCATTGAGTATCGAGATGAAACTCGGAGGTGTTGATATCTGATGGACCCGTGGGCAGAAAACGGCGACCAGATCGAATCGGAACTGGGGTTGGTCCCTCGGCGGCCTTGGTATTGGCCTTTCAAGGGGACTCTTCATGGTCTGTTTCGTGGGTTCAACGTCAGAGTGACCCGAATTGAGTGGAGTGGCACCGACGTGCCCACCGGTCCGCGCACCGACTTCATGGTGGAATGCCGGCAACCGCGCCAACCGAGCTCCGCTCGCGCAGGCGCTGGCGGAAAGAGGCTACGGCGTGTTGCTCGTCGACTACCGCGGGTATGGGGGGAATCCGGGGAGGCCCACAGAGGATGGCCTCCTCGCCGATGGGAGAGCCGCCGTCGCTTACCTCGAGACTCGCCCCGACGTTGATGTTGACCGGCTGGTCTACTTTGGCGAGTCGCTTGGTGCGGCGGTGGCCATCGGGCTGGCGGAGCAGCGACCGCCGGCGGCTCTTGTGCTCCGCTCGCCGTTTACCTCGCTTCCCGACATCGGATCGGTCCACTACCCGTTCCTGCCCACCTCTGTGTTGCTGTGGGACCGCTACCCAAACTTGGAGAGGATCCGAGGGATCGAGGTCCCGGTCCTTGTCGTGGCAGGCGCAGCCGACAGCATCGTGCCCGTCGCCCAGAGTCAGCGGTTGTACGAGGCGGCCTCCCACCCCAAGAAATTGGTGATGATCCAGGGCGCGGATCACAACGACTTCGAGTTAACGGCGGGCAACCAGCTAGTGGCCGAGGTTGCGGCCTTCCTCGACAATGCGATTCTTCCGGGCTCCAGTTGAACGACCGTACAACTGCACGCACAACGACTCGACTGCGATTTCAGGATCGGAGCACGCAACGACCCCCTCGACATCGTGGCGGGATCAGGGACACGTCGTAAACGCGTCGTGTTCATGGATCGCCTTCGTCCTATCAAAAGGTTGGGGGTTTCATCGGCACCACAACACTCGGTGAACGAAACACCCAATCGACCAGATCACCCAGCCTGCTCGGTATCGCCTGTGATCTCAGGGGGTCAGTGCAACGTTTCGGCGAGTACTTGTGATGGTGTCATCCAGCTCAGGGTTTGTCGAGGCCGGTTGTTGAGGGAGTAGGCGGCGTCGTCGAGGTCGGCTTGGGTGAGGGTGCTCATGTCGGTGGTCTTGGGGAAGTACTGGCGGAGGAGCCCGTTGGTGTTCTCGTTGGAGCCGCGTTGCCACGGTGATTTGGGGTCACAGAAGTAGATCTGGACGCCGGTGTCGATGGTGAACTGGGCGTGTTCGGCCATCTCTTTGCCTTGATCCCAGGTCAGGGAGCGCCACAGATGCTCCGGCAATTGTTGGATGGTTTCGGCGAGTGCGGTGCGCACCGACTCGGCGGTGTTGCCCCCGGGAAGGGGGAACAGCATCACATAACGGGAGTGGCGTTCCACCAGGGTGCCGATGGCGGTCATGCGTCTCCCCATGAACAGGTCGCCTTCCCAGTGGCCGGGCACCGCTCGGTCCTCTGCTTCGGCGGGGCGTTCGGAGATCATCACCGGGTGCCGGATCTGGCCTTTGCCCGTCGGGGCCCGTTTGGTGCGGGGCCTCCGCATCGCCCGGTGGGTCCGCAGGGAACGGGTCAGCTCGTGGCGTAACGCCCCCCGGCCTTGGACAAACAGCGACAGGTAGATGGTTTCGTGTGACACCCACATCTCCGGCTCCGCAGGGTATGCGATCCGGAGCCACCCCGAGATCTGCTGCGGGGACCACCACAAGGCCAGCTTGGCTTCCACGATCCGGCACAGCCGCGGGTTGGCCACCAGCTTGCACACCTTGGGCCGGCTGGCTCGCCGGGTGGCGGCCCGGTCAGCGCGATGGGCTCGATACCGAGTCCGGCCTCCGTTGCGGTTCACCTCCCGACACACCGTCGACGCCGGCCGGCCCAGCCGATGGGCAATTACCCGTAGCGTCTCCCCAGCCGCCAACCCACGCGAGATCTCCTCCCGCTCCCGCAGCGACAAGTGCCGCCGCGCTCGGTGCCGGGGTGGGGGACAGACCCCACCGGTGCTTTCGATCAAGGTCCGCACCGCCGACGACTGACGCCCCAGCTCTCGGGCTATCAGCCGCATCGAATCACCCGACCGCCACCGCTCCCACACCTGAGCCTTCTCCAACTCAGTAAACCTCGCCACCGCAACCTCCTCGAAACGAGAGACACCAACTCTCGCCGAAGCTGTTGCATCCACCCATTGAGATCACACCCAAAACCGAGTGCGCGGGAACGGCACATAGGTGTGCGCTTTTCATCTGGTCACTTGGACGCGCCTCCCCCCGTTGCGACATCTCGAGCGTCGCCCTAATCCTCCTCGTTGTTGCGCAGGTCCTGGTACCCCTCCGACTGGGCGCAGTCGTCACAGACCGTGCGTAGCCACGAGTTCCTGGCCCGGAGATGGCCGGGACCTCCACACAGCTCGCAGGTCCGCGCCGACTCGGCCTCGGCCACGGCCGCCTTCCCGAGCTCGTAGTGCCGCCCCGCCAGGTAGAAGCGCGAAGGGTGCCGAACTTCTCCTTGATCTGCAGGACCCGATAGTCGGGATCGATCTCCCTAGGCCGCTCCTCGAGCCGGGCCAGAATCGGGTACCAGCCCGCCCCGCACTGGATCCACCGTCCCCAGCCGTCGGGAATCCGTTCCAGCAAGGCGCGCAGAATGTCCTCGTACTCGCCAGCATCGCTGGGAACGTGGAGCGCGTTCGTCATCCGTTCTGTGTCGATCGGAACCTGGCGCTCTGCTTCGATCGCAGCGACCAACTCTTCCTCGGTGGCATCGCCTCGCAATGCGGCCGCGGCTAGGTCGAGGACGGCCGCCCGCAGGGCTGCCTGCCGTAGCTCGTCTGGTTCGGGGTAGTCATTTCCTTGTCACACTGAGTCCAGCCGAGTCTTCCACAGGTCCCGTCGTCGGGGCATCATCGGTGTGGTCCGTTGGTTCGCCTCCGCGCGCTTCACAATCCAATGGCCATGCCGCGCTCACGCTCTCGGCTACGGGCGCGACGTTCTGCGATCAGCTCCTCGGTGCGTCGTACTAGCTCGGCGAAGTCATCATTGGCAACACGGCTTGGGGTGGCGAGTTCCCGATGCCCGTTGAGTTGGTCTTGGCGGGTGACGGCTGGCTGGTCGATCCAGTCTCGGGTGACAGCCCGGGTGAGCACATCGAGGGCGGTCTGGTTGTCTTCGACTGCTACGTAGGCATGGTTGCTGTCTCGTCCTCGGGTCATTGGGGTGTAGATGCCGCGGCTGTCGGTGGGGGTGTCGATGAGGAGGAGGGCGGTGTCGACGGTGCGGCCTTGGGTGGCGTGGCTGGTTTGGGCGTAGCCGAGCTGGACGTGGTCGGCTACATACGTGGCGGGGAGCCGGATGGTGCCGGTACGCCCAGTGAGGCTGATACTGGCATCGGCGTGGATGGCGGTGATCGTCCAGTGGTCGCGGTTCTTCACCATCAATCCTTGGCTGGTGCGCAGCCCTCGGTCGTTGCGGCGGGTCACTACCTCGTCACCGACCAGCATCCACTCTCCACCCACCAGGCGTCCTGTGGCGGTGTCGAGCTCACCGGCGGTGATGCGGGTGTGTTGGGCGAGCCGGTTGAGCCGACCCACGGTGGCGGTGTTGTTCGCCATCAGCGCCACCGTCTCGCCACCGAGCCGGGCCTGGCGCCAGGCGTCGACGATGCCGGCTTCCATCTCCTCGCGGGTGCCGCCGTGGATCCGTCCTCGCTGCTGGTATTCGTCGAGGACGGACGGGTCGCCGCCGCGGAGCCGGAGGCTCGCGGTGCGTTCCCAGCGGTGGCGGAACCGATGCACCTGGTCGAGTTCGATGGCGCCGTAGCTGTCGACGAGATGGGCGAACATGCCACCCCTCCCGACGGCGGAAAACTGGCGAGGATCGCCGACGAGCACGACCCGCCACCGGTTCCGGTCGGCGAGCCGGGCCAGCTCGGCCAGCTTTGGCGTGGCGGCGGTGCCAGCTTCGTCAACCACCACCGTGGTGCCTGCAGGTAGGTCGTATTCGGAATGGGGTAGCCGATCGGGCCGGTGGTATTCGTTGAGCAGCTTGTCCAACGTGTCGGTGGCCATTCCGGTCTCGCCAGCAAGCACCTCGGCTGCCGCCGCGGTGGGCGCCACGCCGAAGACGCGGCGACCCTCCTCTCTCAGGTGTGCCTCGGCCGACGCGAGAACGCTTGTCTTACCGGCACCGGCTGGACCAACGATCAGCTCCAAGCCCGTGGTGCTGGTGACCGCTGCCGCCGCCTCGACCGCCGGTACGCCGCGTTCGGCCGCGACGCCCGGCACAGGTCGAAGATCGTCCGGGCGGCCACGGTGCTGCGCCCAGGCGAGGAGCTGTTCCTCTTCATCCAGGATGACCCGGGTGGTGAGGGCCCGATCCACCGCGGCTTCGCTGACCGGTCTCCCGTCCCGGCGGAGCGGCACGCCGGCGGGGACGGGTCGAGAGATGTCCACACAGCGTTCGGCGGCTGCCTCATGCGCGAGATGCTCCACAAGGCTGGTGAGCTGCCCCGAGTCAGCGGCGACGCTGGTGGGGACGGCGCTCGCGAGCTCCCGGATCAGCTCGGCGGGCCGCCACGTCGACTGGCCCTCGACGAGCGATGCCAATCCCTGGTCGACGATCACAGCAGCCATCTGAGGATCGATACTCATTCGGCGGCGCTCCCACCCGAGCGCCGTGACGATGAGGCGCTCCGGGTCGTGACCCAACGCCCTGATCCGGTCTCGCCATTCGTGGTGCAGCTCGTCGGCGGTGTGGCCGTGGAGCTTGGGGGGCCGGCTGTCCACTACCGCCTCGCGCTCTAACCGCCACCGCTCACGACCACTCGGTTCTCTACCTAACTCGGTGTGGAACCGTCCCAGCTTCTCCTCAACACAGTGTTCCACATCGATTGTGCGTTGAGAGAACTCGGCCAACACGTCAGGGTCGACGTCAGCAATCTCGGCAATCCCATGCTCCGGCTCCTTCCACCGGACTCCGAGGCGACGGGTCAACTCGGCCCGCAGACCGGCGTGATACAACGCCGACAGGGTGCGCTGGTCGAGTTTGATGGTCCTGGCATCCAATGCCAGCCACCGACCATCGGGGGCTTGGACCCGATTGGCGATCACTGCATGAGTGTGCAGTTGCGGATCCAGCTTGCGGCTGGTGTGCTGGCGAAACACCGCCACAACGATCCCCTCTGCATCGACCGTGACGACGTGGTGGCGGCGACGCAACCTCGTATGAGCATGTTTCTCCACCCAGCCCAACACCGCGCCGACCGCCTGCTCGTGCGCTTCCACCACCTGCTGGCGCACGTCGGCGTCACTGATCCCGAACAGGACCGAAACCGACTTGGGAACGGAAAAGGTGGCGTCATAGCCCCGCACCGACCCCTCTCCATACCGCCGGCCCAGTTCCTCACCCGTCGCCGGGTCCCGGCCTGCCATGACCGCAAGAAACGCCTCAGCCTCGACGTCACCATCCAGACCCAGCAAGCGGGTGCCGCGACCCCACCACCGACCCGGCGGCTCGTCACCATCGAGGTAATACGACGGCAGATGCTCCGTGTAATACCGACCCGCCGAGACGCCCTTCAGCGTTGCCACCCGAACCGTCACGACACACTCCGCCACTGCAGCGCACCGCAGGTGTGCACTCGTCTGACTCCGTCATGCTGAGTTGGTCGTCGGGCGGTCATGGGTGTCTCCTTGGTCAGCTGGACTCTGGTTTCGGGTTGAAGAGGTCGAGCTGGTTTTGGATGCGGTGGTGGCGTCGACTGCGTCGCTTCATCGGTGGGCGTTGGGGAGGTGCCTCTTCTGGGGATCCGGCGGGCGCTTGGCTGAGTGGCTCTGCCGACGGTGCCGCTTGGGTCTCCTCGAGCGGGTCGGCGTCGAGGTCGTCGGGTAGTTCGGCGCCGATCAGCTCCTCAAGGGCCCGCCGTGGCACCCGGAGCACGTGGCCCAAGTCGACGACGGGGAGGCCGGATTGTCCCTCGGTTTCCCGCCACTCCCGGGCCATGGCGTAGGCCTTGGTGCGGCCAATCCGCAGCAGCCGGCCCGCCTCCTCCACGGTGAGTAGCGCCGGGATCTCCCTCCCCACTGTCACAACCCCCAAACTATGCAGGCAACGCCTTCGGACAGTATCATGCGTAGAACGTGAGCGCAATAGCAACACAACAGCCGGGTGGTGTAGAGTGCGGGGTGATGACCCCACCATCGACACCGTCCCCACCCGACGAAGTCGACCTCAACCAGGTCGTCGCCTACAACATCCGCGAAGCCCGCCAGCTACGCGGCTGGACCCAAGAAGAACTCGCCGAACGCCTCGAGCCCTACCTCGGGCAACGGCTCAGCCAAGCCGGCATCTCGGCCATCGAACGCGCCTGGGACGGAGACCGGCGTCGCGAATTCGACGCCCACGAACTCCTCATCTACTCCATGGTGTTCGACCTCCCCATCATCTGGTTCCTCCTCCCCCCACCCGACGACCACCGCCGCCTGCGAGCCACCACCCGCAGCGTCGACGAGCTCTACGCCTCCGTCCTCGGCTGGCCCAGCCAACTCGAGCCCGTCTACGAACGGCTCCGCCAGATCGGCGTTGCCGACCCCACCCTCGCTGAGGAGACCGTGGAGAAGATCACCGGCGCCCCCAGCGGCGGCCGCGAATGGAGCTATCGGGAACGGCGCAAAGAACTCCTCCTCGCCCTCCTCGACCAACACGCCGACTCACTCGATGGCGCCGTCGACGAACTCGGCCGCATCGTCGACCACCTCCGCCAAGTCGGCATCCGCGGCTTCATCGCCGAACACACCAGCGACGAAGACTTCACCTACCTCGAAGGCCACCCCCCAACCGAAGACCTACCGTCCCCCGACACAAACCAGACAGCACCAGACGACACCAACCAGGACGGAACGGACACCGAGGGCGAGGCGGAGCATGAGTAGGCGAGGCGCGGTGCGGCGCCGCTGCACGCGTTGTGGCGCCAGCGTCAGGGACGGGCGATGCCCGAAAGGCCATGAAGGTTGGTCGTGGAGCTTCACGATCGACACCGCCCCTGTCGGGGCGCCGCGACGACAGGTCACGCGCTCGGGGTTCCAGACGAAACGCGAAGCGCTCGAGGCTCTGAGTCAGCTTCAGGAGCAGCTCCGTGCCCACACCTTTGTCGAGCCGTCGAAGCGGACGCTCGGCGACTACCTGGCAAGGTGGCTCGACGGACTGGGAGCTACCGGGCTGAAGCCAGCGACCATCGCGAGCTACCGCGAGACCGTCGAACTCCGCGTTGTGCCTGAGCTGGGCGAGGTCCCGCTCCAAGCACTCGAACCTTCGGACCTTGACCGGCTCTACGCCAGACTGCTGCAAGAGGGCCGGCGCCGCAAGGAGGGCGGGCTGTCGCCGCGAACCGTCCGTTACGCGCACACCGTGATCCGGAAAGCTCTTTCAGATGCGATGCGTAAGGGTCTTCTGGTTCGCAACGTCGCCGACCTCGCTTCTCCACCGTCGGCCAAGTCAGCTCGTCCCCCGGAGATGAGCTTCTGGACGCCTGAGCAGCTCGCTGTGTTTCTCGCCTCGGTCGCTGAGGATCGGCTCTTCCCGTTGTGGCGTACGGCCGCCTTCACCGGAATGCGCCGCGGTGAGCTCGCCGGGCTCCGCTGGTCAGATGTCGACCTCAAGGGAGACGAGCGCGCACCCGGGCGGATCGCGGTCCGTCGACAGTACACCGGGGATGGCACCGGCTCCTTCAGTTTCCAGCCACCGAAGACCGAGCACGGGCGGCGACTGATCGAACTCGACGCCGAGACCGTGAGCGTGCTGGCGATATGGCGGCGGCGCCAGCTCGAAGAGCGCATGATGCTTGGCCTCGGCGACCGAGCGGACCTCGTGTTCTCTCAACCCAACGGTTCCCCACTGAGACCGGACTCGGGTATCTCCGCAGCCTTTGACCGGCTGGTCGCAGGTGTCGACCTGCCGAGGATCCGGCTCCACGACCTGCGGCATACTCATTGCGCCCACATGATCGCCTCCGGCGCCGACCTCAAGGCCGTCGCGACCCGACTTGGGCATGCCTCGGCGAGTTTCACACTCGATCGCTACGGACACCTACTCCCTGGTCAGCAGGCGGAAGCTGCTGCCCGCGTAGCGGAAATGGTGGATCGCGATTGAAGCCGCTCTGGACGACCCTCGAGCTTCTGATCCGTAGATGGACGCAGACCGTCCACAGCGGTCCGTAGCCGTCCGTTGCCCCCGGAACCAATGGCTTTGCTGTACGCCGCAGTCCCTAGTCGTCCACAGCCGTCCACCGCGAATGGCTCCCAACGATTACGGCCTGACCGCTGCTGGGTCAGTTTGAGCGAGGTCGTCGGTAGGCGAGCATCAGTCGCGGGTGAGCTTCAGCTCGTCTGCCGGGATTAGCCGGTCGAGGTAGTTCTCAACGGCTCTGACCACGAGATAGTTGACGGACATCTCACGCTCCGCGGCCGCCTCAGCTAGGCGTGAGTGCAGCTCCTCCGGAACACGAACGGCGGTGGTCACCCGCTTGCCCTCGTAGACCTTGGGTCGTGCCATGTAGTGCACGGTAGTGGTTTTCGCGCGCGCTGAGTGGATTTCCGCGCGCGAATTGCCCACGAGTGAAAGAAGCCCCACCCGGACCCGAATGTGCTTGCACTCGTCGCCACTCCGTCATCGGAAATGCGCAGGAATCGCGAAACTCATGCCTACCGTAGAAACACAGCGGCTCACATTCGATACAAAGGAAACACAAATGATGCAGCGTGACAGTCTCCCTACCACCGGCGCCGCGTTCTGGTATGTCGGGGCTGGTGACAGCACGACGCTGTTCGTCGGTACGAGCTCAGATGAAACGGACATCGTGGTGCAAGTCGACTTGAACCATATGGTCAAGGCCGAAGATGATGACGAGGCATATGTGCCTCTGATCGACCAGCTAGTCGAACTCTTGCCGGAAGTGGGCGACCGCCCCTATTTGGCTGTGTTCGCACTGACGCACCCGGATGAGGATCACTGCCGTGGCTTCGCCCGGCTTCTCGACGACGTGACAATCGGAGAACTGTGGCTCACGCCGCGTGTCTTCGATGAATACAAGAAGGATCTGAGTGACGACGCAACGGCATTCCGGGAAGAGGCCGACCGTCGCGTGAATCTCGCATCGAAGGGCGACGTGGGGTCAGGTGATCGCGTCCGCGTTGTGGGCCGAGCCGAATTGTTCGACACGGAACCCTATTCCGCCATACCTGAGGCGTTCCGCTCTGGAGCTGGTAGCGAAATCACCGAGCTGGATGGCGAAGAGTTTGCGGATCGATTTCGGGCCTTCATTCACGCACCGTTTGCTGAGGACGGAAATGGTGAGCGAAATGACACGAGCTTGGCGATGCAGGTCACATTGGTCAACGACGATTGCTCACAGCGGTTCCTTCTTCTGGGCGATCTCGCACACGAGACCATCGCCAAGATCGTCGATCGTACGACCGATGACTCCGACCTTGAATGGGACGTGTTGTTGGCTCCGCATCACTGCTCGAAACGGGCGCTGTTCGACGACGATGACACTCCTGATAGCGATGTCATAGACGGCCTTACCGCTGGCGCCGCCGATGGCGCTTGGGTTGTTTCGAGTTCGCCTCCGGTGCCGGCGTCGAACCAAGCCGGTGATGATCCACCGCACCGCATCGCGTGGGACAAATACGGCGAGATTGTTGGCGATGACCAAATCCTGTGCACCGGGGACCACGGCAGCGCGGATGATCCTGATCCGATCGTGTTCGATGTAGGTGACGAGTGCGGCTATACGAAGCCCGACGCGGAACGCGCAATGGAAGAGTCGGCACTTGCCGCGGCAGTTGCTGCGTCGCAACCCAAGCCGGCACGGCCACGAGACCGGACCGGATACGGAATCCTGTGATAACCGGTGGCCAAAAGCAAGCCCTGGAGGACCTCGACGCAATCGCCGCCGCAAGCGATGGTGCCCTGAGCGTCGGACCCGAACGCGATGAGAGCGGCTATCGGGCGGTGGCACTGGGGGCATCAATGCAGGGCGTGCGCCGCTATGGCGGGGGTTTACCTATCGGGGAAACAGAGGACCTCGAGATTTGGATCCCGCGAAACTTCCCGCTCGAAGCGCCGTTGTTGTTCGCGTCCGACTATCGATTCGCCGAGTACGGACACGTAACCGGTAGCAACCTGTGCCTGTATCTGGATTCGGCGTCCCAATGGTCACCTTCCGACGGCATGTTCGGCTTTGTCGATCGTATGGCGCAGTGGTTCGTAGACGCGGCCGCGGGACGCCTCGACCCGGACGGCGCGCCGGTTCATCCCCCGGTCACGGTCGGCCTCGGTTACTCATCAACACAACTCCTCGTACGAGTCGACATCCCACCAGGCAGCCAACGCCGGTTGCTGTGGGCGAACCTCGAACCTGTAAGCAATAGCCGGGTCGACGTCATCCGGTTCCACCGCCATAAGCCTGACGTCACCGAGAGGGTCGCAGCGGTGATCTTGGCCAACTCCGCGATCCGCGGGGACTACGTCGGCCAGTGGCTGGCCTTCATCGCTCAACTCAACGACCTGGGTTTCGAGAAACGAGAAATCGTCCAACACATCATCGAAGTCGCCGCGCTCAACCCGCAGGGCTCGCCTCTGATCGTCATTGTTGGGACGCTAAACCGCGGCACTTCTGGAGACCGCCATCACCACTTGGTGGCGTGGGAGCTGTCCGAAGATCTCGCTGACCGGCTCCGTGGCCTCTCCGACCCCGACGATGAGGATCTCGACGAGCATCTCGAAGTCCTCAACACCTGGGCCGCTAGCGAGCCGTTGCAATGGATTCACGTCAATGAAGCGCGCCCCGCAGTGACGCGCCGCCGAGACGGTGCTTCGTCGATGTCAGCTTTTCGTGGACGCACAGTCGAGATCTGGGGATGCGGAGCGCTCGGCGGTTGGATCGCAGAGTTTGTCGCTAGAGCACAGCCGGCTCGACTCGTGCTACGAGACCACGGTCGGGTAGGCGCCGGACTGATAGTCCGCCAACCCTACGGCGAGGCTGACGTCACCACCCATAAGGCCACGGCCCTCGCCAAGCGATTGGAGGCAATCGATCCGACTATTGACATTGTGTCCGACACGACCAACCTTGTCCAGGCTGGCTCGGAGAATCGGGATCTCGAATCGGTCGACGTCCTCATCAACGCCACGGCCAACCGCTCGGTCTCTGTTCTCCTGGAGCGCTCGGTTGCCGCGTGCGACTCGCCCCCGATTGCGATGTCGGTGGTGACCGACGCTCGCGCCCAACGCGGTGCTTTGTTCGCGACTCGACCTGTCGCGGGTGTTGGTCCGGGATATGTCGAGCGTGAAGCGCTGCGCGAGATGTATGGCCAAGACGAATACTCCCACTTCGTCGACGCCTTCTGGTCACCGGTGGATCTCGCGGATCTGGTGCAGGCTGAACCGGGTTGCTCGGCCCCGACTTTCCATGGTTCGGCAGCCGACACGGCTGGTGTGGCCGCGGTCATGGCCAACCTGATAGCCGACTTCATCGATGGCGATTCGGCTGGCACCGCTGACCTCGCGAGTTCTCCCACCTTGAGTTCTGCCCAAGACCTTGAGCATTCGTTTCATGCGCGCTATGGCTCGCCCTTGTGCGTTGGTGCGAACGACGGCTACCGGATCGTTGTGACCCCACAAGCTCTTAAGACCATGCGTGCAGCCATCGCCGACAGTTTCAACGAAGTGCCCCCGTCTGAAACCGGTGGGGCGCTGTTCGGCCAGCGCGACCGCGCCGCGCGCGTGGTGTGGATCGACGACGCATCACGCGCACCCATCGATAGCGACCGCAGTCCTGGCGGGTTTGTCCGAGGTGTCGAGGGCATCGACGCCCTGGCGGCCTCGATAGAGGCCACGACTCATCACCAATCGACCTATATCGGCGACTGGCACACCCACCCAGACGGCGCCGCTGCGATGTCGCCAACCGACCACAAGGCAGCAGCCAAGCTTCCTGCGGATGGCGCAAGTGTCATCCTGATTAGAGCCGGAGCCCTCGACAAGCCGCAATGGACCGCTCACGTTATGAAGCCAACGGCACCCCGCAACGCAGTTCCTGTGAATACCGGTGCCGGACCCGTCGCGGCGAGCAGGCCCGGCCGTTCCCGCGCCCTCGGGCAGGATGTGGTTGGTGCTCCATGCGACGCGCCGATGCCGCCACGAACGACACTCCCTCCAGTGGCGGACGGCGATCGGCCACTGATCTTGGCACTGTCGGGCGGTGGATTTCGAGCAACACTGGCAGCGGTCGGTGTTCTGCGGTTTCTCGCAGACGCGGATCTACTACGCAATGTTCGCCTGGTATCGGGGGTCTCAGGCGGCTCGATCGCCACCGGCATCCTTGCGTCGCAGTGGTCAGAGGCACGCAATCAGCCGGTGTTCGACACGACAGTCGTCGGCCCGGCACTGAAGGGTGTGGCGGGATCGTCCTTCTTCGCTGAGCTCGTCAGACAATCTTGGAGGGCAGCACTGCCCGGCAGGACTAGAACTACGGTGCTCGCCGATCGGTTGGATCGAAGATTCTTCGACGGACAGCTCCTCGAAGACCTGCCCAGGGGCTGCTGGTTCATGTTCAACGCCACCAACGTCGACGAGGGTGTCCGCTTTCGCTTCGACGCCGACGTCGTCGGCGATTACGTCGTGGGCAGCGTGCCGACGACCGGCACACGGCTGCGCCTTGCCACGGCTGTGGCGGCATCAGCCGCCGTCCCCGGCTACTTTCCCCCACTCGTCCTACGCGATGTCGCCTTTCCCTGTGGCGACAGTCATGGCGTCCGACTGGTGGACGGTGGGATCTACGACAACCTTGGGCTCGAGGCCGTGCTTAGAGAGCGCGCTGAGCTGAGTGATGCCTTCGTGGTGTCCCTCAACGCGGGCATGCGTCTCGACCGAGACTCAGCGGCTGGCCTGGGTCGGGTTCCGCTCGCGGGAGCGCTTTGGCGGGCCAATTCAGTGATGCACCGACAAACCAGTGCTCTGCGCACACGCCGGCTCTATCAGGAGTTCCACTCGTCGAAGGGCCGAACGGGTGTTGCGTTCAACCTGGCCAGCGCGTTCAACGAAGGGACGCTCAGCGACGCAGAAAGAGGCCGTCTTGAGGCGTGGCGATCGGTCAATGCTGAACACACGCCTGTCGATAGGGCAACCCTAAGTGCCCTACCAACATCGTTCTACAGGATTGACAGAGCAACCGCTGAAGCCTTGATCCATCGATCGTGGTGGCTGTGCGGCGCAACGATTTGGGTATACCACCCAGGGGCACTGACGGGTATGCCACGTTGGCAGCCTCTCGACCGGGGATTGTGAGTAAGTGAGGTGGGCTCATGCGGGGCTGGACGCAGAGTCCCCGCCTCGGCCGTGGAACGAGTTCGACAGCGCATCCGTCGACCAGGCCGTTCGGCTCGAACAGCGGCTTGCCGGACTTAGTAGACATAGATCGATCGGCCGAGGACGGCCCCCAGGGCCGCCCGCAGGCCAGCACCTCCCTTGATCATGTAGAGGAAGCTCTCACAGGCTGTGTTCGAGTCGCCATTTTCGGCCAGCGACGGACGTACGGAGATATGTCCTCCAATCACCACAGTGCCCGTTACGTCCGCTTGGTCAGCTGCGGCAGGATTCCAAATCGATCGCGAGTGAAGCCGGCGACTCAGCTGTACGACTCGGGCAGTGCTCCAGGACCCTCGAAGAGCGCGTTTACCAGCAGTACCGCTTGGCGCCGATCGGCTGCGGTCGCCTCTCGGTCGAGATCGAGCACCCATACGTGAACGCCGCTCAGATCCTCACATCCGCATGGCGTCACCCCGGTGCGGACGTGCCGACCAAGGCGTCGCCCGGTGAGCCGCCCCGCCTGCCGCCATAGGTCGACGTCGGCGGAGTCATCCAGGTGGCGAAGCACTACGCCCGTCGACTGAAACTCAAGTGCTATTTCGGGCATCAATGCTTCAACCCGGCGGCGACGACGGTGCTCCTCGATGCTCGTGACTCGGCGCGATGTGGTCATTTCGTGGTCAGCCACCCTTCCGTTGGCGGTCAGGCAGGACCGACTCGAAGCACGAGTCCTTGCACCGCAAGGGTCCTGTCAGCACGCCCGGAGGAACTCGAATCCCCAACCTTCTGATCCGTAGTCAGACGCTCTATCCAAATTGAG
>Ga0255054_10000918_pt1 | contig 17152 bp, 11 predicted proteins | sample JV7_2_23_MG_FD_188634 | JGI IMG/M metagenome (GOLD analysis project Ga0255054, IMG submission 188634) | Seawater microbial communities from Jervis Inlet, British Columbia, Canada - JV7_2_23 | ecosystem: Environmental > Aquatic > Marine > Inlet | place: Canada: British Columbia | collected...
TCGTGATCGTCAACGAGGCCGGCCGTCCCGCCGGCATCGTCACCCGCATGGAGCTCTTCCGCCGTCTCTTCGAGCAGCAGCACGCCGCAGGCTCCTCCCTCGATCGCCGCATGGCCGGCGTGCGCCCGGTAAGTCAGCCCATCTCCCGGATTCTGCGCGAGGTCTCGCCACCCTGGGTGCAGCGCCTGATTGCCGCCGCCCGTGAGGTCGCGGACCATCTCGGCGCCTCCGTCTACCTCGTCGGAGGCTTGGTGAGGGACATGCTCCTCGATCGCGCCAACGAGGATGTGGACCTGGTGGTGGAAGGCGACGGCATTGCCTTCGCCGAGGCACTCGCCGAGGCCCTGGACGGCCGCGCCCATCCGCACCTGCCGTTTTTGACCGCGGTCATCACACTTCCCGATGGTCTGCGGGTCGACGTGGCATCGGCGCGCACGGAGTTTTACCGCACCCCAGCGGCACTTCCCGAGGTCGCCACCTCGCTGATCCGCCAGGATCTATACCGTCGTGATTTCACCATCAATTCGCTGGCCGTCGTGATCTCCGGAGAACGCTACGGCGAGTTGGTTGATTTTTTCGGCGGCCGTATGGACATTCAGCGGCTTGAGATCAGGGTCCTCCACTCGCTCTCATTCATCGACGACCCGACTCGCGCCCTGCGGGCCGTGCGCTATGCACGCAGGCTCGGTTTCACGATTGCTCCCGACACCCGCAATCTGATCTCCACCGCACTCAAGGAAGGCGTGTTCGAACGCCTTTCAGGCCAACGCCTCCGCCGCGAGCTCGAAACCCTCCTTGCAGAACCACACGCGACGCCGGCACTGGCCCTTATCGCCGACCTCGGGTTGCTGCCGGCGATCTGTTCCGGGTTGAAGTGGTCGGAAGAGGTGCGGAGCTACCTGATGGAGGTCGAAGGCCAGCTCGCCTGGTATCAACTCGAACAGCTCGGCGCACCGCCTGAGCCCTGGATCCTGTTTCTCGGCGGATTGGCCCTCAACGCAGGGAGTGAGGTGATGGACGAACTCACCCAACGCCTCCAGCTTGGAGGACCGACCCGGGAACTCTTCCTGGCCTTACCTGCGGCGGTTGACGAGATCAAAGCGGCGGCCAACTCCGGATTGGCGCTTTCGCAACAGGCACAGGTGGTGGAGCAACACCCCGCCGAGGCCCTTCTGCTGGCGATGTCCGACCTGCCCCTGCAGTCTCGACGCAGCCTGGCGAACGCAGCAGTCGCCGCGGCACGGGTGCAGCTGCCGGTGAGCGGGCAGAATCTCCTCGACGGTGGAGTTTTGCCGGGACCCCATATCGGCCGCGCCCTCAGATTGACCCGCGACGCGTTGATTGATGACATGATCGCGGCCGACGAAGCGCTGAGTTGGGCCCTGGAGACGGCCCGTTCCCTGGAGACGGAGATGAGCGTATGACAACCCGCACCTTGCTCGCAGCTGTCCTGCTGATGGCTTCAGCCACGGCCTCGGGCCAGGCGCCTGTACCGGTCGTAGAACGAACGGTCACCCAAGGGGAGGTCGCGACCCGGGTCTCGCTCTTTTCGAACCGCGCCCTCGTGGTCACTGTGCGACGTGGCGACGAACAGGATTTCATGCGGCGCATCACGCTTCCTGAAAATCAGTACATGGTCTATCTTGGATCCCTCATAACTGCTGCCGAAGAACTCGACAAGCAACCTGTCTCCTCCCAGGTCGACACGTCAGAGGCCGAAGTCGCCATCACCCTGTCCGTCGGACCGGATGCGCCACGGCTGATCCGCTTCTCACCCATGTCGATTGTCAAGCTGCCGCTGGCGAGAATTCAGGGGGCCCTTGACGACCTCCAGCTCCAGGTTCTCGAAGCCAGCCCCTCTGCCGAGGCGATGCGGATCTGGGAACCGGCGAAGGGCGATCGGGTCGAGCTGATGAACGGCATTACCGCGACGGTGGTCGAGGTGTGGGAAGAAGGCTTGCTGATTCTCGAGCACGATTTGACCTACGTCCGCGAGTCAGTTGGGCCGGACGTGCGTGACCAGGTCATCCTCCGCGTCCTGGAAGACGAGCTGTGAGAATCACCGCCGGAGAGTGGCGATCACGGCGGCTGCAGGGTCCAGGAAAGAGCAAGGGTCTGCGACCGACTCCGGACTCCATGCGTGAACGTGCATTCGCCGTTCTCGGAGACCGGGTCACGGGTTCGCGCTTCCTCGACCTTTTTGCCGGCACCGGTGCCGTCGGCCTCGAAGCACTCTCGCGCGGTGCCCGGTCAGTTGTTTTTGTCGAGCGACACCGATCCGCCGCCCACCTCATCGAAAAGAATTCTGCGTCCTTTAACCTCGGCTCAGATCGGGCCGAGCTGATGGTGCGCTCCGCGGTCGCCGCAGTCAGGCAGCTGGCCCATCGCGGCGACAGCTTTGACATCGCATGGGCTGATCCGCCGTTCGAGATCTGGAGCGAGGGGCTCGAGGTCGTGGCGAAGCTCTTCCAGGCCGGTCTGTTGAAAGCCGGAGCCCCGGCATGTCTCGAGTGTCCCTCCAAGGCTGATGTCGCCGGTTCGCTGCCACCCAACCTCGAGATCCTCCGCGACCTCGCCGGCAGCGCCTCGCGCGTCGTGATGATTGAAAAGGCAAGCACCGAGCCGATCTGAACGGTTGGCGCTACTCGATCCTCGATGCTCGATGCTCGATGCTCGATGCGTCCAAAGGGCGACCCGCTTGTAGTGGTGTCAAGACCCGGCTGGGGAAGACCAGAGCCAAGGGCCGAAATGGTTGGCCCACAGATCACCCAGATGAACCCAGATGAATGTTTCTGTGTGAATCTGGGTCAATCTGGGTCAATCTGTGGGCGAAACCGGGCGGTTGGGCGGTCTCGCCGGCTCCTCTGCTCCCCTGCTCCCCTGCAGAGACTACGAGCCAACCACGCGGCGGAGCGCTCGGGCTTCATCGAGGAGCTCCCGCGCTGCGTCGAGAACCTGAGGAGGCGAAGGCTCCTCCGCACCTTCGATCTCGGTCTGCGGCTGATCGGGGTCGCCGAGACCGGCGTCACGCAGTCGTTTGAGCCGTTCGAGAATCAGATCACGGATTGCCGGCGCGTTGTCGACGCCTCGGAAGTAGCCGATGTGGCCGCTCTTCTCTTCGTTCTGAGGTTGGTTCGGGCCGACCCGGCCGCCGCCGCCGGCGGTGCGGACCCGGAGGTTGGCGATCCCGACAAGTCGCTCGATCGGGCCCTGCCGGATCGAGACCTCCTGCACGTTGGCAAAGGTGAGGGTCATCTCGCTGACCTTCCACACCCCCTCGCGGATGCGCAGGCTGCGGTCGGTGACGATGTACCACCGCATCTCCCAGTCGAGGATCACCGGCACGAGGGACAGGGGGAGCTGCACCAAAAAGCCGATCACACCGATGACCTCGAACCATCCCAGAAGCCTCAGGATGATCGGCCGGTGGGGCACATCCGACAGGACCTCGATCGAGCCCGTGCCGATGAAGTGCAACGCAACGAGGGCGGCGACCAAGCCGATGAAGGTGAAGAACTGTCCCACCCCCCAGTTAAGGAGCTTGAGTTGGAGGTAGCGCTTCGAGGCACGAAACACCCTCGCGGTGTCGGCCGCGCCGGCCGGCAGATGCGGTTCGGGCGGCACCTTGAGGAGCCGGAGCATGAGACTCTTGAGCCGGCTGATCACGGCAATTCGCCCCTTTCGCGGCTATCGAGGGCCTCACGCACCCCTCGCAGCTCGGCCGCGACCTCGCGGAGGGTGAGGGCAAGGTCCTGCATCGCCGCCGTGTCGACTCCGGTGCTCGCCGCCGGAACCCGAGCAGTCGCACTCCGCCGATCGTGACTCCCCCGCATCCGTGTGTAGAGATAGTCGCGGATTGCCTCGAACTCGAGCAGCCCCTCGAGTGTCATCTCAGCCCCTGAGCTCCCACTGGCCGTCTGCACCTCGATCCGCGCCAGATTCAGCCAACGCTCGACGAAGTTCGAACGCAGGTGAATGTCCTGGATCCGGGCGTATGTGAGGTTGATTTCGCGCCGGAAGAGAATCCCCCAGCGCATGGAAATTCCCTCTTCGTCAAAACGGAAACGCAGGGTGTGATAGCGGAAGTAGAGCGGAATCAGGAGGATGAAGAAGAGCGGTCCGAGAACGAACGACGACAGCAGGTAGTAGGTGAAGAGATTTCGGGCCGGTCGCTCAATGGCGAAGATGGCGGATTCGTCCATCGTTGGTGTGTTCATGGGGTGAGTTTACACCCTTGCCAGGCCATTACCGGAGCGACGAAGCTGTACCGTTCGCAATCGGGATCGCTTTCGCTATCGCTATCGAAAAATGCCTCTCGAATTCGGCGAATCGATCCCGATAGCGATAGCGATGGATGCGGTCGGGAAAGATATAGGTGTACCCAGGAATCAATCCTGGTAATATGGCGAGCGGGGGTGCTCGATGGCACTGCTCCGACCAAAAGACCGACACCGCACAACCAGTTTTCGTTCGTACACCGTCATCCGCTGCCCTTATAACGGGCACCAGGTCTCCTTCTGCCGCGGGCTGTGCGAGCCCGTTGAAGGTCACGGCCACTGTGGCCGCCTTGCGGCGCACGCCATGGTCGGTCGCCACCAGGCGGCGATCGCGAGCTACAAGGCCAAACCCCTCAAGTACTGATCCTCGCTCGATGCTCGATGCTCGATGCTCGATGCTCGATGCTCGATGCTCGATGCTCGATGCTCGATGCTCGATGCTCGATGCTCGATAAATCCATAAATCGCGCTGCCGATTTGTCAAGGGGTGGGCGGGCGGAAATTCGAAATCCGAAATCCGAAATTCGAAATCTCGGGGAAGGGTGGGCGGATCGAGTATCGAGTATCAAGATTCGAGGGACGAGTACCACGCCATCATCTCCGACCAGGCACCGTTCTCGGTGACGTCGTCGGCGAGCAGCTCCGCGAGCCCGAAACCCCTCACGGTGCACAGATACTCCACCAGAATGTGCCAGCGGAAATGTCGACGATCGAAAGTCGTGACCGGCGGCCGCCAGTGGTCGTCGTTGAGCAGGAACTGCACACGCTTGGCGAAATTGTAGTCGGGTTCTGACGCGGCGGGCGCCCGATTGGCCATGAAGTCTGCATAGCCCTCCGATTTCCAGGGCGGGATCCGCCGTTCCTCGCGACGCCCCACCTCGGCGCCGAGCAGAACGTGCGCGACCTCGTGAGCAATTGCCGCTGACCACGATCCCTCCAGCCTCGAATGAACGGGGCGACCGCTGTTCCGCTGCCCGATGGCCTCGATCCCTTCCTTGGAAAGAAAGGCATTCCCGGCGGCCGAGATGACCAGCGCCTGGCCGGCGTGGCGCTTGCCGGCCAGCTTGACGAGGGTCACAAACTTCCGCTGTGAAAAACAGAGGAAGATACGGAGGTTGCTGCCGGCATGGGAAAGCTCCATCGCCTCGACGCGGCGCCGCGCGTCCGCGAGAACGACCTCGAAGCCCTCCGGGATTTCGCGATCTGAGTAGACGTTGAAACCCGCGTGCTCGATATGATGCGGAAACAACGGGTAGGGAAAGAAGAATACCGAGAGGTAGAGGCCGAAGAGTACGACAACCAACGCCAGGCCCCAAAGGGCCCACTTGGCGATCTTCCGGATCCTGATCTTCATCCAACCCCCAGGCGTCAGGCGGATTCACCCAATTCTACGGTGATGATTGTGTCAGGTTGCGATGCTCGATGCTCGATGCTCGATGCGCCAAGATGGTGAATTCCTTTGCCAAGATGTCAAAGGGCGATCGTGTGGATCGAGTATCCAGTATCGAGAATCGAGTATCGGTTGGACAGGCGGTGGCTTACTTGCCCCTCTTCGTCTTCAGCCGCTGGTTTGCCGTCAGCCCCCGCTTGCGGACACGGATTGCAGTCGGCGTGATTTCCACCAGCTCGTCATCATCGATCCACTCGATCGCACGGTCGAGGGTCATCCTGCGCGGCGGCGCCAACCGCAGAGCCTCGTCGGCGCCCGCGGCACGCATGTTGGTCAGCTTCTTCTCGCGGGTGATGTTGACATCGAGGTTGTTGTCGCGCGCGTTTTCACCCACGATCATCCCCTCGTAGACCTCGGTCCCCGGGTGAACGAAGAGCGTGCCGCGGGGCTCGAGGTGGAAGAGAGCGTACGTGGTCGTCTTGCCGGCACGGTCCGAAACCAGCGCGCCGGTGGTGCGGCCCGGAATCTCCCCCTGCCACGGTTCCCAACCATCGAAGAGGTGGTTGAGGATGCCGGTGCCGCGGGTGTCGGTGAGAAACTCCGATCGGAAGCCGATCAGGCCACGCGATGGGATTCGGAAGGCCAGCCGAACCCGGCCGTGACCAGGGTTGTGCATCTCGGTCATCTGGCCCTTGCGGCCGCCGAGCTTCTGAGTCACGACACCAACGAACTCGTCAGGGCAGTCGACCTGGACGATCTCCATCGGCTCGTGCCGACTGCCGTCGATTTCGCGGATAACGATCTCCGGCTTCGATACCGAAAGCTCGTAACCTTCGCGGCGCATGGTCTCGATCAGAATGGCGAGCTGCAGCTCGCCCCGGCCCTGCACCTCGAAAGCGTCGTTGCCAAAGATTTCGAGCCGGATAGCAACATTGTGGAGGGCCTCTTTCTCGAGCCGCGCGCGGATCTGGCGCGCGGTCACGAACTGACCCTCGCGGCCGCCGAAGGGCGAGTTGTTGGCGGAAAAGACCATCGACATCGTCGGCTCGTCGACGGCGATCCGTTTGAGCGGCTGCGGATCCTCGCGATCGACCAGTGAATCGCCGATGCTCACCTCGTCGATGCCCGCCAGGGCAACAATGTCCCCCGCCACCGCACTCTCTACCTCGACCCTCTTGAGACCTTCGTGCGAGTAGACAACGCCGACCTTTGCCTCGCCGATGCCATCCTCGCGGGCGATGCCGACCGTGCGGCTGGCGTACAGGGTGCCGTTGACGATGCGGCCAACCGCCAACCGCCCCAGGTAGTCCGAGTAATCGAGATTGGTGACCAGAAGCTGCAACGGCGCTGTTTCGTCACCCTGCGGTGGCGGCAGGGTTGTGAGAATTTCATCGAGCAGCGGCTTCAGATCGCCGAAGTCGCCCTCGATCCCAGCCCGGCACAGGCCCTTGCGGGCGTCGGTGCAAAAAACCGGAAAATCGAGTTGGTCTTCGTCAGCGTCGAGATCGATGAACAGATCGTAGACTTCGTCCAGCACCTCTGCCGGTCGCGCGTCGCCACGATCGATCTTGTTGAGCACCACGATCGGCTGCAGACCGAGCTCGAGGGCCTTTTGCAGCACGAATCGGGTCTGCGGCAGCGGGCCCTCGGCAGCGTCGACCAATAGAAGCACCCCGTCCACCATCTGCAGGGTGCGCTCGACCTCACCACCGAAGTCGGCGTGACCAGGAGTATCGACGATATTGATCTTGACGCCTTTGTGCCGCACAGCGGTGTTCTTGGCGAGAATCGTGATGCCACGCTCGCGCTCGAGATCGCCCGAATCCATGACCCGTTCGGCGACCCGTTCGTTCGCTCGAAAGGTGCCGCTCTGCCACAGCATGGCATCCACCAGCGTGGTCTTGCCGTGGTCAACGTGGGCGATGATGGCGAGATTTCGGAATTCGGTCATAAATGGGTCCCTATCTTCCCGCGAACGCGGGCGCGCAGTTGTAGCACCCAAACGGCCCGGGGTCAACGAGAACGGGGCAAATTCGGAATTAGGAATTAGGAATTTCGTGTGGAAACGACCCGCGTTCACCGAAGGTGCCTGGCATCCCGACATGATGTTGTCCTCAACATCATGGCGGCGTGCCTGGCACCTCACGGGAAGGAGGTGCGGAAACGGCGGTGCGGAGGCGTGCCTGGCATCCTCACGGGAGGCGCGCTAACATCGCCCGTAATACGAAGGAGGCGTCCATGTCCAAAACCGAGGAAAACCTGAAGGCCGCGTTCGCCGGCGAGAGCCAGGCACGCAACAAGTACGACTACTTCGCCAAGGTGGCACGCAAGGAGGGCTATCTCTACATAGCGAACATCTTCGAGGAGACGGCGCTCAACGAGATGCAGCACGCCAAGGACGAGTTCAAGCTCCTCGATGGCATCGGCGATACCGTCGCCAACCTCAAGGAGGCGATCGCCGGCGAGCACTACGAGACCACGACCATGTACCCCGAGTTCGCAGCCGCTGCCGAAGCCGAAGGCAACAAGGAGGCAGCGATCCTCTTCAAGAACATTGCCAAGGTCGAGGCCGAGCATCGCGATCGCTACAAGAGACTCCTCGAGATGGTCGAAAACGGGACCGTCTACAAGCGCGAGCAACCGATCCGCTGGAAGTGCTCGAAGTGCGGTCACATCCACGAGGGCACCCAGCCCCCGGGCAAGTGCCCGGTCTGCCGCCACCCGCGCGAGTACTTCGAGCCGGAGTGCATCGAATTCTGAGAATTAGGAATTTCCGCCCGTCCGCCTGTCGATACGACGCATTCGAGAAATTGCGAGGGCGGGTGGGAGTCGTTTTTACGTTGAACGTTCAAACGTTCTAACCCGGTCTTCTCACCGGGTTTCGTGACGAGGACGGCGAGAAGACCTGGCTAACGTCTCATCCTCCTTGAGCCGACGACCAGGCAGTAGTGTCACCGGACTCGAAACCGTCGGCGAAGATCGGATCGAAGGGGACGTCGAAGCACTGCGAGAACTCCGATGTGCTGCCGGCCGCGTCGGTGGCGGTCGCGGTGATGAACCACCCGGCCGGAGCGGCGCTCGCCAGCGCGATGGAGAAGGCAACGTCACCGTCGATGTTGGTGGTCACGGTCTCGGAACTGAGATAAATCTCGCCCTCTCCGTAGCCGGATGGGTCACAAGCCGCACTCGCGTAAAAGTCGAGGGCAAAGTCGGAGCTCGCGATGCTGTCGAGAGTGCCGTCGACGGTGCGGCCGCTGTGAACAGCAGTCAGCACGGGGAAGTTCTGGAGGTTGTTCGCACCGGTGTCCGGATCATCGGCGTCGTTCGGATTCACCGCCGTTGGATCGTTGCACACCAGGGTGTCGACATCGAAATCCGCACAGAAATTTATCCCGAGTTCCGCGTTGCCGAGAATCGAGTTTCCGACAACGGTGTTCCTGGCACCCGCGTCGCCGCGAATGTCTACCCCGCTGGCCTCGTTATGGGCGATGGTGTTGCCGGCGCCCCCGGTGCGCCCGCCAACAACATTGTTCTCCGCGCCGGCGTAGATCAACACCCCGTGCGAGTTGTTTGGAAGAGGCGTCACGCCGTCGATCTGGGTGCCGATGAGGTTCCCGCGAACGAGGTTTCCGGACCCGGTCGCGATCCCCACACCCGACGACTCGCCGCCCGAGATCAAGTTGGCCGCCGCCGGGGTCGTGCCTCCGATGGTGTTATTCGAGCCGTCGGCGATGTAGACGCCGATGCTGGCGCCCCCGAGATCGACGGTGCCGGTGACGTCGGTACCGACAAAGTTGCCCTGCACGAGGTTGCCCGTCGATGCCGGGTAGCCGAGCCCGACGCTGGCGAAATCTGGATCCTGGTTGCCCGCGACGAGATTGCCGGAGCCGGCGGTGGTGCCGCCGATCGTGTTGTCCGGCGAGTCAAGGGTCACGATGTCATTGCCGTCGTTGCCGAGAGCGACCGTGCCGGTCAGATCGGTGCCGATAAAGTTGCCCTGCACGAGGTTGTTCGAGGCGCCCGCGTTGAGTGCCACAGCGGGGTTGGTGTTGCCCGAGATAACGTTTCTGGCCGCAGCGGTCGTCCCCCCGATGGTGTTCCCTGAGACGGCGTAGACGTGCACCGAGTTGGTGGTCCCCCGGTTGAAGGTGCCGCCGGTGTCGACGCCGAGGAAGTTGCCCTCAACCACGTTGCCGCCGGCGCCCCACATCACGATGTCTGAGTTGCCGGCGAAACGGTTGATCACGAGACCGCGGATGGTCGAGCTTCCGGCGGTGATCGCCAATCCGGTGGCGCTCGTTGTGGCCAGGCTGCCGTCGATCTCGATTACCGGCGTCGTCTGAAAGCTCGGCTGGGTCGTGCCGTCGATGGTCACCGGCTGGGTGATGGTCGGCAGCCCGTCCCCACCGGGCTGGATGGTGCACACCCCGGATCCGGCGTTGCAGCCGGGGTCGGTGTCGATCGGAATCGAGAAGTGGATCGCGTCGGCTCCCGTCGTGTTGTTGGCCGCGGTGATCGCCTCGCGCAGGCCGAGGACGCCGTCGGCCCCCGGACTCACCAACAGATCGCTGATCGAGGTCGTGATTCCGTCGACGACATCGGTGGTCGAGTCCACGACGACGATCTCACTGGCCTTGGTGTACATCACCACAGGTTCCGGTCGACCCTCGATCAACACGACGAGGTCACTCAGGGCGTCGCTGCTCAGCCGCATCGGCACCGCATCACGAGGCACCGATCCTGTGGGGACGGCAGCGATGGAAAGGGACGACACGGAGGATGCCATCGACAACGCGTCATCGGCTCCGCGATGCGCCTTCTGGATTCCTCGCGGCGCGTCGCCGTCCGCCGCCAGCGGCGCCGGCGCCGTCAATGAGGATCGGGCGCCTGCTGATCGCGCCTTTTCTCCCACCTGCGGCACCATGAGCTGGAGGCTGTCACCACCGGCACCGACGACGATTAGATCGTCTGTCGGACCGCCCGCACAACGCGCACCCAGCAAACCGACACGTCCGCCCGCTGGCGGTGCTTCCTCGAGGCGCCCGATCTCGCGGCTCAGCCGCCACGCATCACCGGGGCCCGTCGGTGTCCAGCCCGCCGCACCGGCCCGCTCCAGGACTCGCTTCGTGTCCCCGGACGCTTGCATCGCATGTTCGACGAGGTGGAGTGCCCCCCGTTCGGAGAGCACCGCGAGCTCGACGCGAGAGGGCCTCTCACTCGCGAAATTTCCCACCGCAATCGAGTTGACCTTGAAGGGCAGGTGCAGTCGGTCCACTTCCGGCCCGGCGGTGTCGCCGGGTGACCGCAGCCGGTCCCTCCCGCGAAGGACGTACACCTCGCGGTCGGCTGCGGCGGCGAGGTCGACGCCGAAGATGCCGTCGAGCTGCCCGAGTGCGAGATCGGTGGCCACCGCCCGGAGGGCCACGATCTCGGGCGGTGCCGAAAACGCACCCGCCGGGTCCTCGAACACCAGCAACTTCGGACCCTTCGACGTTCTCACCGCCGCAATCACGTCGGCGAGGCCGTCGCGTCGGTTGATCTCGCCCGATGTCAATGCGGTGAGCTCTCCCGGTAGAGGGATGAGGACAGGCGGAGCAAAGGCCCCGCTGCCGTCACCTGCATGCAGGTACAGCTGGTTATTTCCGATCGCGGCGGTCAGAAGATCCAAATGACCGTCTGCGTCGAAATCGCCCGCCCCGAGAGTATCCGCGCTGACCGCTGCGGCGAGCGCGCGTGCCGGCGCCAGAAATGGCGAGTCTGTCGCCACATTTGCCAGTCGCTTTTCCCTCGCCTCGAGAACGTTCGGGTGGATGGCGTCGACGTTGCCCCGATAGAGGACCAGGGCACCGCCGGTCAAGGTCTCGATCGCTACGGCGAGATCCGCCACCCCGTCCTCGTCGAAATCACCGGCGGCCAGAGCCCGGGCGCTGCCACCATCGTCAAGTCGGTCCAACACCCTCGTGTCTCCCACGAATCGCGTCGTGACCGCCTCGCCCGGCTCGAACCGATCGGCCGCTTCTCCGCCGGACGTCGCGAGACCGACGACCGCCAGGACCAGGCTGATAATGCTGATTGTACGGAGACTCGAACGAGACACATTCTTCCTGAACCACATGGCGCCCTCCATCCAATGTGGCTATCGCGTCTCGAGCGGCGGCGAAACCGCCGCCGGAACCGGTAGCTTCAAATCAAGGTAGGCCTCGGCCGGCACGAGGTCTGTGTTTGGGATCACTCGGAATGATGTCCCTTGAGTCACTGGAATGTTAAACCTCTGAACGTTTCGGCCACCCACCCATCCCGATCGTGGATGCTCGATCCACCCAACCTTCCGGGAGATTTCGGATTTCGGATTTACTGACGCCCTGCGGGCGTCGTGGCTCACGCTCCCGCGGGGTCGAAGTATGCAAAACGTCAAGCGGGTGGGTTGATAACGTTCTATCGTTCTAGCGTTTTGACGATGCACGTCGGTGGTAGACTCCATCGCTCATGGTGAACCGAATGTCTCTCGTTAACCGGGTTGTTCTGGCCGCAGTTTTGGCCTTGGCATCGGTCTCGTGTCGAGGCACGGGTGACGTGACGCCAATCCACCCGTTCATCCTCTTTGGCGTCGACGGCGCCGACTGGGACGTCGTCGAGTGGATGTGGGAGCAGAATCGCCTGCCCCATCTCAAACGGCTCGCCGATCGCGGTGTCGCGGCACCGCTCGAGACTTTTCACCACGCCTCGCCGGTGATCTGGACGACGGTCGCCACCGGGGTCATGCCGGAGGTACACGGCATCACCGAGTTCGTGGTGCCGACCATCAAGGGTGACCAACCTGTTTCGTCAACCCTGCGCCGGGTTCCCGCCCTCTGGCACATGGTGACCGCCACCGGTGGCCGGGTCGCGGTATTGGGCTGGTGGGCCTCGTGGCCTGTCGAAGAGGTCAATGGCACGATCATCTCGGACCGCGCCATACACGAAATCCCAGACCGGGTATGGCCGCCCGATCACCTCGCAGTCTTTGACGCCGGGCTCGCGCAGCTGCGGGCGGAGGAGGAGGGCGCCAAGCCGAACTCGATGCTCGAAGCGGATCGCATTTTCAGCCGCACCGCTGTCGACATCGCCGGCGAGGACTACGATCTGACCCTGCTCTATCTCCGCGGCGTCGACATCTCCTGCCATTTCCACTGGAAGGCATTCGAGCCGGAGGCCTTCCCGGCCGCTGAGCCCTCCGAGCTCGAGGCGGAAAGGGAGCTCATCGCCCGCGAGTACGAGCTTGTCGACCGCACTCTTGGCGAGCTGCTGGCAGCGTCGGGACCCGACATCAACATCATCGTTATGTCCGACCACGGTTTCGACGCAATGGACGGCGTCACCACCCACATCCGCCTCAATTTCGACGCCGTCCTCGGGCGCCTCGGCTTTCTGACGAAGTCCGACCAGGGAGTGGATTTCAGTCGGACAGAACTTTACAGCTACGCCTCACCGGAGCGGTCGCTGGTCAAAAAGGTTCGTTTCGCGCTTGCTGGCAGGGAAGAAGGTGGGCGTGTGACAGCCGCCGAACAGGAGGAGATCCGCGACCGGCTGGAAGCAGCCCTCGAGACCGTCACCTACGCCGGCGGCGCACCCGTATTCATCGTCCGCGATGCAACAGCGAAAAAGAGGGAACGCGGCGCCGACTTCGTGGTCGACGTCCTCACCGACAATGCACAGAAACCGTTGATGGTTGCCGGAGTTCCCCTCCGCGATGCGATTCGATCGCTCGACCGCCTGTCCGGCACCCATGGCCGCAAGACCCAGGGGATCTTCATCGCCGCCGGTCCTGACGTCGATCCGAAGGCCCGGCCAGAAGGCTTACGGGTCATTGACGTCCCGCCGACGCTGCTTTACGCCATCGGTCTTCCCGTGGCCGAAGACTTCGCCGGGCGGGCGCGGACTGAACTTTTCACCGGGGTATTCCGAGACACCCATTCCCTGCAGACGATCCCTACCTGGGGTGTGCCGACGGAGGGCGTCGGAAGATCCTCTGACGTCGACGAGGAGCTCGTCGATCAGCTGCGCACTCTTGGATACATCGACTGACCCTTTTTCCCACCGATACCGGGACCAATCGTGAGAAAATGCATCTCGATGTCCCAAATGGTGTCCGTACCTCTTTGGCTGCTCGTGTTGATCAGCGCGCTCGCGGGCCTGGCGGCGCTCGACCGCCTACTCGTTCCGAGCGTCCGTTGGTTTGTCCGCCGGCGGGTCAGCCGGGTCCTCGAGGAGGTCGGACAGCGCCTGCGTATCCAGATCGAACCCTTCACGCTCACCAAGCGTGAGGTGCTGATCGACCGGCTCGTCTTCGACCCGGAGGTCATGGATGCGGTGGAACCGCTCGCTCGCGAGGAAGGCGTGCCTCGTCAGGTGGTTATGGAGCGGGTCGAACGGTATGCGCGTGAGATCGTACCCGCCTTCAACGCCTATTTCTACTTCCGGATCGGCTACTGGATCGCACGCAACCTCGCACGATCGCTCTACCGGGTGCGGTTGGTCATGACCGACGAGGCGTCGTTGGCGGCCATCGAGCCGAAGTCGACGGTGGTGTTTGTCATGAACCACCGCAGCAATATGGATTACATCCTGGTGGCATATTTGGCCGCATCGCAAACAACCCTGAGCTACGCGGTTGGCGAGTGGGCCCGTGTGTGGCCGTTGCAGACCCTGATCCGCGCGATGGGGGCTTACTTCGTCCGGCGGAGGTCTCGAAACACTCTCTATAGGCGGGTCCTCGCGCGCTACATCCACATGGCCACCGAGGGTGGCCTGACGCAGGCGTTCTATCCCGAGGGTGGCCTGACCCGCGACGGTCACCTCCGCGCACCCAAGTTAGGATTGCTCGATTACATGCTCCGCTCATTCGACCCCGACGGTGACCGCGACCTCGTGTTTGTCCCGGTCGGCATCAATTACGACCGCGTTCTCGAAGACCGCACAATGCTGCGCGGCATCGAGGAGGACCCACCCCGACCTTCAGCCATGCGAGTGGTCGCACGAACCGCCGGATTTGCACTTCGTAACGCTGGTCTAATGGTATCGGGACGGTGGCATCGTTTCGGTTACGCGTGCGTCAATCTCGGCCGGCCGGTGTCGATGCGCCGCTATTGCAACGACCATGACCTGCGGCCCGCCCAACTTGAACGGGAGGCCCGCTTCATGAAGGTCGAAGCCATTGCCGGAGAGCTGATGGACGACCTCGCCAAGATCATCCCGGTGGTTCCAGTGTCGATCGTCGCCCGTGTGTTCGAAAGGAGAACCGAGCCCATGAGCGAGCTCGAGCTCAAGGCGGGGGCGCAGCGTCTCATGGATGAGCTGGAAGCCCGCGGTGCACGGGTCTATATCCCGCGGCGCGACCGCGAGTACGCAATCGAGGTTGGGCTGCGGATGCTCCTACTCCGCCACATCGTCGAGGAGGCCGACGGGCTCTATGCCTCGGCGGAGAGCGAGCAAGACATCCTCGCCTACTACGCCAATTCGATCGCCCACCTTTTGCCGCCGGATTAATGCGGGGCGGGGGAAGCCGAAAGGCCATATAGCAGCATAGCCGTACAGCCTTTGGCTGGGATTCAGCTATTCGCGGCCAGGATCTGCCTCTGAACCTCGATGTTGTCGCGGTGGCCGGTGAGGTTGGCCGTGACCTTGGCGCGCACGGGATAGCCGAGCATGTAGAGATCACCGATGATATCGAGGATCTTATGGCGCACGAACTCATCCGGGAAGCGGAGCTCGGTGTTGATGACGTTGTCCTCGCCAACCAGAATGAAATTGTCGAGGCGGCCGCCGGTGCCGAGGCCGAGCTCATTGATCATCTTGAGGTCGCGCATGAACCCGAAGGTCCGGGAGGGCGCAATCTGCTCGCGGAAGGACTCGCAGTCTTCCATCACGAAATCGTAGAACTGGTCACCCACCGGCGGCGGATATCGCAGCTGATACGAGACCGAAAAGGCAGAGGATGGCTCTATGACCAGTGACTTGTCGCCTTCACCAACCTCGTAGCGGCGGTCGATGACAAGCTCTTTGACCGGCGCGTCCTGTTCGACGATCCCGACCTCCTCGAGGCGCTCGAGGAAGCTCAGGGCCGAACCGTCGAGCACCGGGATTTCGCCGTGGACTTTGACCAGTAGGTTGGAAATACCGCACGCGTGCAGGGCTGACAACAAGTGCTCTACAGTGCGAATGCTCTCGCCGTCGCAGGTCAGGGTGGTGGCATAGTCAGTCTCCGCAACCGAACTCACGTGGGCGGGCATGGTGACGCCGCTCGGCAGGGTGATGAAGTGGATGCCGGTGTCCGGCGGTAGGGGCTGGATCACCATACCCGTACGCCCGCCGGAATGGAGGCCGAGCCCATAGATCACGCTCGCGTCGCGGATCGTCTTCTGGTTGCGATCGGTGGTCTCGAGGATCGGCAGCTCCGGTGGCGACTCGAACTTCATGACCTGCTCGATCCGCTCGCGGCTCTCCTCGAGGACCCCGGCACCAGCTGCTTCCACCTTGGCTCGCTTCGTCACGAGGGCGTCCTTGACCGCCTTGACGGTACGGTCGTAGGAAAGCGGCTTCTCGAGGTAGTCGTGAGCACCCATCTTGATCGCCTTGACCGCGGTCTCCGATGTCCCGTGACCGGACATCATGATCACCATCGCGTGCTCATCGACGTCCCGCAGGGCCTGGAGCGTCTCGAGGCCGTCCCAATCGGGCAACCAGATATCGAGGAAGACCACGTCCGGCCGCTGTTCGCGGAACAAATGGAGGGCCTCTTCGCCACTCGTGGTTACGGCCGTGCGGTAGCCCTCGTCGCCGAGGATCTGCGACAGGGTGGTCAGGATTCCGGTCTCGTCGTCGACAATCAGGATGAGCTCATTCATGGTGGAGTCAGTTTGCAGCGTCGTCGGCTGAGGGTCAAGCGACGAGGATGAAGGCTATACGGCATTACGGCTATACGGCCCTATGGCTTTACATGAATTGAGCATTGTTGCTGTTCTGCCGAATAGCCGTCGGGCGGGTGGGTGGGCGGGATCAGCGCGTTCCGCTGACCGAGAAGTAGCGTGCATCAGGGTGGTGGAAGACCATTGCACTGACCGAGGCTTCCGGCTCCATCATCATGCCGTCGGTGAGGCTGACGCCTATCACCTCAGGGTCGAGCAGCCGCCACAGCGCAGCCTGGTCGTCGAGATCCGGACACGCCGGGTAGCCGAAGCTGAATCTTTTTCCGCGGTAGCGGGCGGCAAAACGGTCTTTCATCCCCGTCTCCGGCGGGTCGGGGAAGCCCCACTCCTCGCGCAACCTGGCGTGGAGCCACTCGGCGGCGGCCTCGGCGGTCTCGATGGCGAGGGCCTGGATCGCGTGGCTCTCGAGGTACTCCCCCGCCTCTTTGGCTGCCATCGAACGCCGGCGCACCTCGTCGCCGGCGCCGACCACGAAGAGGGCCACCGAGTCACGAATCCCGCCTGACGGTTTGACGACGAAG
>Ga0255054_10000922_pt1 | contig 17110 bp, 18 predicted proteins | sample JV7_2_23_MG_FD_188634 | JGI IMG/M metagenome (GOLD analysis project Ga0255054, IMG submission 188634) | Seawater microbial communities from Jervis Inlet, British Columbia, Canada - JV7_2_23 | ecosystem: Environmental > Aquatic > Marine > Inlet | place: Canada: British Columbia | collected...
ATCATCGTCAACGTGACCCCACTCGAACCCGAATGGGAAGGACACGTTACGCTCGAGTTTTCCAACACGACCCCTCTACCCGCCAAGATCTATGCCAACGAAGGGGTGGCGCAGATGTTGTTCCTCGAATCTGACGAGGCGTGCGAAACGTCCTACAAGGACCGGGGTGGCAAATATCAGGGCCAAACGGGCGTCACTCTTCCCAAAGCTTGACTGTTGGAGCGCTTCTGGAAGCGCGACAAGCGGCGGGCACCGGCGATGCTTTTTCTCGTCATGGCTCCCTTCGGTCCGCTTTACTTCCTCGAAAAACATCCCCGCCGCCCGCCTGGAGCCAGAAATCCAGGATTTCAGGTTCAGCCAGGCACTTGCCATCGAGGTACGCAGCTCCCTCGCGGAAACTCAATCTGCCTTGGCCAAACCAGCTGGCCGCAGTTGGATAGATCTCGTGCTCAACTTCTTGAACCCGCGCCATCAGTTTCTGAGGGTCCGTGGTTGGGGCAACCTTGATGCGGCCCTGGAGGATTCTCGGGCCGCCGTCGAGTTCTTCGGTGACAAAGTGCACCGTACTGCCATGGAATTCGTCACCGGCGTCGAGTACGCGTTCGTGCGTGTTGAGTCCGGGGTAGGCCGGCAGCAGGGCCGGGTGGATGTTCAGGATCCGTCCCTCGTAGTAGTTTACGAACCAGGGGCTCAGGATGCGCATAAAACCCGCGAGAATGATCAATTCGGGAGACCATTCGTCGAGTTTCGAGGCGACAGCCCGGTCGAATTGTTCACGCGAATCGAAGTCGCCGTGTTCGATGCATACGGTGTCGATACCGGCGATTCTTGCGCGCGTCAGGCCGTAAGCCTCGGGACGATTCGAAAACACCACTGAAAGATCGAGTGCGATGCCACCCGCAGCGGCGCGATCGATGAAAGACTGCAGGTTAGTGCCCGACCCCGAGATCAGGATGGCCGTATTGCTCAAAGAAAGCACACCTCGCCAGCTCCGTCGGCAATTGTCCCGATGACCCAGGCCGTTTCGCCGTTGTCACCAAGCGTCCGCAGCGTATCGTCGACTGAGCCGGCATCCACGACGACGATCATGCCGACACCGCAGTTGAACGTGCGACGCATCTCGTCAATCGCAATATTCCCGGTTTCTGCGAGCCAGTCGAACACGGGCCCCTGTTTCCAGCTCGATGTGTCGATTTCGGCGTGCAATGACACATCGAGTATTCGAGGCAAGTTTTCGGTAATTCCCCCGCCAGTGATGTGCGCGAGGCCCTTGACGGTGACGGATTGCATTAGCGCCAGCACGGGTTTGACGTAAATGCGTGTTGGTGTGAGCAGCAACTCACTCGCAGCACGGCCCTCTATCTTTGCATGGTCCGTGAGTTCGAGCACTTTTCGAATAAGTGAGTAACCATTCGAGTGCGGACCACTGGAGCCGATGCCGATCAAGGCGTCGCCGGCGGCAATGGTAGTGCCATCGATCATCTGCTGGCGTTCGACGGCCCCAACGCAGAATCCTGCGAGATCGTACTCGCCGTCCGCGTACATATCGGGCATTTCGGCTGTCTCGCCGCCAATAAGTGCGGCGCCCGCCAGCGTGCAGCCGTCGGCGATCCCTTTGACGACGTCGGCTGCAACGTCCATATTCAGCCGGCCGCAAGCGAAATAGTCGAGGAAGAAGAGCGGCTCCGCCCCCTGCACGAGGACGTCGTTTGCGCACATGGCGACGAGGTCGATGCCAATCGTGTCGTGTTTGCCCAGTTGTTGTGCCAGCATGAGCTTGGTGCCGACACCGTCCGTACCGGATACCAGCACGGGCTCCCGGTAGCGCTCCGGTGGCAAAGCGAAAAGCCCACCGAAGCCGCCGATGCCGGACATGACCTCGCTACGGCGCGTGGCGGTCACCAGCGGCTTGATGCGCTCGACGAGCGCGTTGCCGGCGTCGATGTCGACACCGGCATCTTTGTAGGTCAGATTTTTGTTGGCCATTGATGAGTGGCAATTTCTGAGAGGGCGATATAATAGTCGCTGGGCACCCATGGGGAAACCACCCTTGTTGACACATTCCTTATTGCGACGACCGGCTGGCGCAGGCCGGTTGCTCGTTTTGTTGCCGCTTCTGTTGCTGCCGTTCGCGCCAGCGACTGACGTCGTTGCCATCGAGATGACATCGCTTTACACGGCGCAGGTACCACTCGATCCTGAGGAAGACGACCCACGGGCGATTGCCTACGAGACTGCGCTCGCCGAGGTCCTGCTGCGCATTTCGGGCTCCGCAATCAGCAGCGATCCAGAGCTTTTCGAGCTCTTGTTCCCCAGTCCTGCATCCTACGTCGTGCAGTTTCGTCCGGGGCCTGACGATACGCTGTGGGTGTCTTTTGACGGCAAAGCCGTCGAGGACGTTCTGCGCAGCAATGGGCAAACGGTCTGGGGCAGTGACCGACCACTGACGCTCGTCTGGTTGGCAGTTGATTGGGGTCAGGGCGAACGCGAGATCATCGGTGCAGACGATCCCGAGCGTAGCGACGACGAAGCGCGCTCTATCGATCGTAATCGCCTGCTGCGGCAACGGGTACTCGATATCGCCGAACGTCGCGGCTTGCCGGTTGCTTTTCCCCTGCTCGATACCGAGGACCTGGCCAAGGTGTCTTTCTCGGACATTTGGGGCGGGTTCGACGAACTCGTCATCGATGCATCGATGCGCTATCAGGCGATTTCGGTACTCATCGGCCGTATCCGTCCGGAGTCGAGCCAGCGAAACCGCTGGAGCTATTATTTCGCCGGGGAAGAGCGCGTATGGAACGGTGAGCCGGAACTCGTGATCAGCCTCGTCGCAGACATGCTGGCAGCTGAATTTGCGATCGGTGGCGATGCGCCGCTCGAGACGATCGAGCTCAGCATATCGGGTGTTACCTCGGTCGATGCGTATGGCAGTGTGCAACGCATACTCTCAGGGCTCAATGTCGTCGACAGCTTTACAATCGCCGCGGTTGAGGGCGATCGCATCCGTTACCGGGTGATTGCGCATGGCGGCGCCGACAGGCTCGCGCGCGCCTTGCGCCTCAGTGGCCTGATCGAGCAGGAACGGGTCGATTACGGCGGCTTCACGGGCGGCTTCACGGGCGGCTCTCTGGATGCTTCGCCAGGTGATTCGCCAGTCGCGTCCCTGGAATTCTTCTACAGCCCCTGATCTGCGCACAGTCATGTCACTACGCTGGATTCCAAACGCGATCTCCCTAATGCGCATCGCGCTGATCGTGCCGATCCTGATGTTGATCTTGCGTGACGCCTACTGCTGGGCGCTCGGTCTGTTTTTCTTTGCGGGATTCTCGGACGGACTGGATGGTTACCTCGCGACCCGCTTCAACTGGCAGACCCGACTTGGTGGTTTGCTGGACCCGGTAGCCGACAAACTGCTTGTCGCCGGTCTGTTCATCACGCTTGCCTGGGTGGGGCAGGTCCCGGTCTGGCTGGCCACCCTGGTGATTTTGAGAGACGTTGTCATCTTCGGTGGTGCCGTCGTCTACAATTTCCTGATCGAACCCCTGGAGGGCGAGCCAACGCGCATCAGCAAGCTGAATACGGCGCTCGAGATGCTGTTCCTGCTATTCGTATTGAGTCACGCTGGCGTCGGCTGGCCCGACCCGATCACGATGACTGTGCTCGGGGCCGCAATCCTCGTAACCGTCGTCATCAGCGGTACCGACTACGTCTGGTCCTGGTCACGCCGTGCACGCGCCGGAGGGCAGCGATGAAGACTGATCTGCGCATCAACTGGCTTATCGCCATTGCACTGACGGGCTGGGTTCTATATCTGCTCGCCCCGATCCTGACGCCGTTTGTGGCTGCCGCTTTGCTTGCCTATGTCGGCGATCCGCTGGCCGACCGCCTGCAGAAACTGAAATTGCCCAGAACGCTGGCTGTGGTCGCGGTTTTCGTACTGACATTCCTGTTCCTCGGCTTGCTGGTTTTGTTAGTCGGCCCCTTGATCCGCACGCAGGTCGGCTCATTGCTGCAGGCATTGCCAGCCATTGCGGCGCAAGTCGAGCAGGTATGGTTGCCGTGGATTGCGGAAACGCTCGATATGCAACTCGGCGAGGACGTCGGTATTGGACCGTTTCTCGCCCGGTACAGCGAGATGGCCGGCGACTGGGGTGGCAAGGTTCTCATGGGGGTCGCGGAGTCGGGCGGCGCCCTTGCGACCGCAGTCATCAGCCTGTTCCTGATTCCGATCCTTACCTTTTACATGTTGCGCGACTGGGATTTCATTGTCTCGCGTCTCGGCGCTCTAGTGCCCACAAGCCAACGTGACACGATTTTCAGCCTCGCTCGGGACGCGGACGACATGCTCGGCGCGTTCCTGCGCGGACAGCTACTCGTCATGATCGCGCTCGCCATTATCTACTCCCTGGGCCTGAGTCTGGTCGGCCTCAAGTTTGCAGTCGCTATCGGCGTCGTGGCCGGGCTCGTCAGCTTTGTGCCGTATCTCGGTCTCGTATTCGGCATCGCACTGGCGTCATTGACAGTTGTTCTCGAGCCAGAGCCCATGTGGCAACTCGTCGGCGTATTCGCGACATTTACCATTGCGCAGGTCATTGAGGGTTCCATCCTTACGCCAAAACTCGTCGGCGATCGCATCGGCTTGCACCCGGTACTGGTTATCTTCGCCGTCGCGGCGGGTGGCCAGTTGTTCGGTTTTTTCGGCATCTTGCTGGCATTGCCGGCTGCGGCCGTTTTGTCGGTGCTAGTGCGTTTCGCATACAGCAACTATCTGCGCGAGCATCCGGAAGTGGCCGAGGAACTTCAGGAAGCGGCGACCGACGCCGCCGACAGCGAAGCCTGATCAGGGGTGTCGACTTGAGTCAATTGGTACTGCCATTGCGTCTCGCCGATCATGCGGTGTTCGACACCTATTTCGCCGTCGGCAACGAGCAGGTTGTCGACTACCTTGCCTCGCTGGCGGACGCGGTTACTGATCACGGCGCATGGCTTTGGGGCGCGAGCGCGACGGGCAAGACGCACCTGTTGCAGGCAACCTGTGAGCGCTTCGGTGATCGCGCCGTCTACGTACCGTTGCGCGAACTTGCCGATGCGGCACCTGAATTGCTCGAGGGGCTCGGCAGCCGCGAACTCGTCTGCATCGACGACATCGACCACGTGGTTGGCGACACGGCGTGGGAAAAAGGTCTCTTCAATCTCTGCAACGATGTGCTGGCAGCAAATCATCATCTTGTTGTTGCAGCGTCGTCGTCGGCGCGTGAATGTGGCATCGTGCTCCCCGATCTGCAAAGCAGGCTGCAACGATTGCCCGCGTTTCATATCCATCCACTGGACGATCCGCAGCGCGTCTCCGCATTACAGCATCGCGCGAAGCATCGCGGACTGGCACTGCCGGACGAAACGGCGCACTACCTCTTGAGCCGCAGCCGGCGTGATATGGCAAGCCTCTATGATTTGCTCGACAAGCTCGACCTCGAGGCTTTGCGAGCGCAGCGCAAGCTGACGATTCCGTTCGTAAGAGAAGTGTTGGAGCGCTTCTCGAAGCGCGATTGAGCTATGCAAGCCTGCTGGCGATTGCCGCTACCCGACTGCCGAGCGCCTGTGCAAGCTGTTTTTCGTCATCGGACAGAGCGTCCGACTCGCGGCTCCAGGAAACATGTGAGGCGCCATATGGGCTGCCACCGGTCGTCGTTGACGACAGCTCTTTCTCGCCGTAAGGCAAGCCGACGTAGATCATGCCGTGATGCAGCAGCGGCACGGCCATCGTGAGCAATGTCGCTTCCTGGCCGCCGTGCAACGATGACGACGAAGTGAACACACCAAAAGGTTTGCCGCTCAGTGTGCCTGAGAGCCACTCCGTCACGGTGCCGTCGAAATAGTGTTTGAGCGCAGCCGACATGTTGCCGAAATGCGTCGGGCTACCGAGAATCAGCCCCGAGCATTCATCCAGATCCGCCAGGGACGCGTAGGGTGGCCCAGAGTCGGGAACGGAGTCTGCGCTTGCCTCCGTCACGGTCGAGACGGGTGGCACCGTACGCAGTCGCGATGCCATGCCATCGACCGAATCGATGCCGAGGCACACCTCGCGCGCCAGCTCTTCCGTGGCGCCGTACAAAGAATAATAGAGAACGAGGATATCGCTCATATCTGCAGTAAAATGTGCACGTTTTCGGGTGGTCGGCCGACGATGGCAACGCCAGAATCATCATCGATCACGATCGGGCGCTGCAGTACCTGCGGATTTTTCGCAATCCAGGCAGCGATCGCATCGTCGTCATCCAATGCGGGAAGATCGTCCGCATTTTTAAGCGCGTCCTCGTTGCGGCGTAACAAATCCGCGACCGGTACGCCGACTTTTGCGGCAAGCTCGAGAATTCGTGAAACCGGCGGCGGACTGTCGAGGTAATTGACAATCTCAGGGCTAACGCCCGCTGCCTCAATTAATTCCAGGGTTTTCCGTGACTTGGAGCAACGCGGATTGTGATAAATCGTAATAGTCATGAAGATTGGCGCCAAAATGCCTCGAAACTTCCGGAGCCGAACTCTAGCAGGCCCGAGAACGCTCGTCAGCGCCAAAACGCCACCTTGACGGCGTATGTAAGCGTTGGTAGCTTTTGACGGTTCAGCCTCCGAATAAGAATAAGAATGTACGCTCCGAGATCAATAATCTTCATTTTCAGCACTCTGGTGCTCACGGCGGCAGCCTGCGAGACGGCGCCACCCGTACAGGAAATGAGTGACGCGAGGCAGGCGATCGAGGTCGCAAGGGAAGCGGGTGCGGCGGATCTTGCCGCAGCCGAACTCGCGGAGGCCGAGCAATATCTGGAAAGTGCCGAGAAGAAGCTCAATGATCAGGCGTATCGCGAGGCTCGCCAGGATGCCCTGGAGGCCAAGAGCAAGGCATTGAATGCGCTCGAAATGAGCGAATCCGGCAAGGAGTCGGGCAGCGACTGATCCTGCCATGCCGTCCGCCCGCCTGTTCACAATCAAGGGTCGTGTGCAGGGCGTGTTCTTCCGCGACAGTACCAGACGTGTCTCCGAGTCGCTCGGTTTGACGGGCTACGCAATCAACCTGACCGGCGGAGACGTCGAAGTGCTAGCCTGCGGCGATCGTGAGGCGATCGAGCAATTGGCGGTGTGGCTCGAGGAGGGGCCGCCAATGGCGGTGGTCGATGACGTGTCATCGAGGCTTGTCGACGTCGAGACGCCGGCAGGTTTCAAGACAGGCTAAGCCCTGCCGGGCGCCGTCAGGCCTGAAACCACTTTTTCGTGAGCTTGTCGATGACCTTGTTGGGGTACTTGCGCCTGCCGAGGCTGCCGTTGTAGCGGCCGAGCGCGCGTCGCAGGTCACCGTTTTCCTTGTTGTAGTAAAACTTCAGGATCGTGCAGCCATAACGCAGGTTGGTGTCGATGTGCAGCAGGTTGTCGTTGGGACGGCCGATTTCATCGAGCCAGAACGGCATGATCTGCATCAAACCAATCGCGCCCGCGACGGAAATGGCATAACGGTCAAAATTACTCTCGACTTCGATGACTGCGAGGATCAACTCCGGCGGCAGGCCGACGCGCTTGGCCTCATGGTGTACGAGCGTCAGGATATCGATACGCTCTTGCGGATCACTGACCTGGCGGGCGAGGCGCCGCGACATGTCGGTCAGCCAGACTTCGGCATCGAAGCGATCGGGAAAACTGCTGGATTCGTTGGCGGCGGCGCGCAGAGCCTCGCGCAGCTCGGGATCGGGGCCGTCGCTGGCAAGCGCGATCACCGGCAGCAGCAAGCTGGCCAGCAGGCAGGTGTTTCTGATCCAGGCGCCAATGTTCATGAGCTAGGCTTATTGTAGATGAAACATTAGTTTATGGCGGATTCCTGCAGTAATTTGAGAGCAGCATCACGTTTCAGGTTCTGTGATTCCGAATCTCGCCGGTGGCGATACTCGAGTTCGTCATTTGCCAGGTTGCGTTCGCTGATAACCAGTCTGTGCGGAATTCCGATGAGTTCGGCATCGGCGAATTTGACGCCGGGTCGGGCGTCCCGATCGTCAAGCAGAACCTCCATCCCGAGCTCGCCCAGTTCCTCATAGAGGGCTTCGGCCGCTTCGCGCACCGCGTCGGAGCGATGCATGTTGATCGGCACGAGGACGACATCGAACGGTGCGAGCGGCTCCGGCCAGATAATGCCGCTGTCGTCATTGTTCTGTTCGATTGCGGCGCTGACAATGCGTGTTACGCCGATACCGTAGCAGCCCATTTCAAGGGCGCGATCCTTGCCCTCCTTGTCGAGCACGCTCGCGCCCATCGCCGTGCTGTACTTGGAACCCAGTTGGAAAATGTGCCCGACCTCGATGCCGCGTGCGATGGAGAGTGTGCCATTGCCACCCGGCGTCGGGTCTCCCTCGACCACGTTACGCAGATCGACGGTTTCCGGCGTGGCAAGGTCGCGCTCGAAGTTCGTGCCTGTGTAGTGCATGTCGACTTCGTTGGCGCCGCAAACAAAATCGGCCATACCGGCAGTCGCGTGATCATAATACAAAGGTATGTTGAGCCCGATCGGGCCGGCAAAGCCGGGCTCGCAGCCCGTCACGGCGCGGATCGTCGCCGGGTCGGCCATGGTTAACGGTGACGCGACGCCCGGAATCTTCTGCGCCTTGATGGCGTTGAGTTCGTGATCGCCGCGCAGCGCGAGGGCAACGGGTTGCTCGTCGCCTTCTACAATCAATGTTTTCAGCATCTGCTGTGGCGCAACGCCGAGCATCTCGCCGAGTGCAGCGATCGTCTTAGCGCCTGGTGTCGCGATTTTCTTGAGATCCTTGGAGGGCGCAGGCCGTTCGCCATCTGCAGGCTCGGTTGCGGCCGTCTCGACGTTAGAGGCGTAGCTATCCTCGTCGCAATAGGCGATCGCGTCTTCGCCGGAATCGGCGAGCACATGAAACTCCTGCGATCGGCTACCGCCGATCTCGCCGCTATCCGCGTCCACTACCCTGAATGTGAGCCCGAGGCGCTCGAATATTGCCGAGTACGCGGCATGCATCTTGTCGTAGGCCGTGCGCATGCCATCCTTGTCGAGGTCAAACGAGTAAGCGTCCTTCATGATGAATTCGCGCGCGCGCATAACGCCGAAGCGAGGCCGAATCTCGTCCCGGAACTTGGTCTGGATCTGGTAGAAATTGAGCGGCAGTTGCTTATAGCTACGCAGTTCGCGGCGAGCGATATCGGTGATGACCTCTTCGTGAGTCGGGCCGAAGCAATATTCGCGTTCATTGCGGTCGAACATGCGCAGCAGCAAGGGACCGTATTCGTCCCAGCGGCCCGATTCCTGCCAGAGTTCCGCGGGCTGCACGGCCGGCATCAGGAGTTCGAGCGCACCGGCGCGGTTCATTTCCTCGCGAACGACGTTCTCGACCTTGCGCATCACGCGCAATCCCAACGGCATCCACGTGAACAGGCCGGAGGCCAGCCGGCGAATCAGGCCCGCCCTGAGCATGAGCTGATGACTGACGATTTCCGCTTCCGCGGGCACTTCCTTGAGCGTCGTCAGCCCAAATTCCGAATAACGCATTGTTGTTGGCACCCACCTTGGTAAGGCGCGAATTCTAGCCTGAAACCTGCGCCCGGTGCCGCTTTTGTCGCCGATCGTGGCGAAAACGTATTGACTCATCAAAAAAAGAGGAGGATCGTGCGGCACTTTGATTAGTGCGGGGCCAATCCTTGCAAGGTCGCAGAAACCCGTTTGTCGCCCGTGAAGGCCTCCCGTTCCTGGCTGTAGCCGCACTTTTTGTGTGGCTCTCCTATCGCTTTCTCGATCCCGTTTTCATTGTCGTGCCGGCAATGACCATTGTCGTTTTCTTTCTTGTGTTCAGGGATCCGCGGCGCACGATCCCGGCTGTGCCCTTAGGGGTCGTCAGTCCTGTCGATGGCCGTGTGGAGAATGTGGATCTGGTCGACCGGGGTGTGTTGCACGGTGAGGCGCATCGCGTTTTCATAAGCATCGACGTGCTCGGAACGTACACGGCGCGTTGCCCGGTTGAAGGCACTATCAAGGACCTTAACACGCTGGCGGCGGACACCGTCGTTGACTATCGAACCAATGCCCTGTGGGTCCAGACCGACGAAGGTGACGATGTCGTACTGCAGTTTCGCGGTTATCGCTACGGTATCGGGCCGGCCTCATTCGTGCGCTATGGGGAGCGACTCGGGCAGGGGCAGCGTTGCGCGTTCCTGAGGTTGACGCGGGTCGCCGAAGTCCACCTGCCGATCGAGAGCAAAGTGCTCGTAGAGCCGGGACAGCGGGTTATTGCGGGTCTGGACCTGATCGGCAAGCTGCCGCATCCCTGACGCGCTATCCGGTGTATTGCGATCACCGCCGTGGCAAAATTGCGGTTGGCACTGAGTACCTGACAACCGAAATGATGCAGTCCGAACTTGAGCGCCGCGCGTACCTGCGTGCGATGGGTATCGATGTCTGGGTTCCCCGAAACCAGGTCGATCCCGTGATCGAGGACCTTGTAGCAGAAAACCCTGGAGAAACGCTCGGCTGGGACGAGTTGCGGGCGTCGGTTGCCGCCTGCACGCGGTGCGAATTGCACAAGGGGCGAACGCAGACTGTATTCGGCGTTGGCAGTCCCGACGCGGACTGGATGCTGATCGGTGAGGCGCCAGGCGCCGAAGAGGACAGGCGCGGTGAGCCCTTTGTCGGACGGGCCGGCAAATTGCTGGACGAAATGTTGCGCGCGATCGGCGAGGCGCGCGACAGCGTCTTCATCGCAAATATCCTCAAGTGTCGTCCGCCGAACAATCGTGACCCGAAGCCTGATGAGGCAGCAGCCTGCCGCTCCTACCTGGAGCGCCAGATCGAGCTGGTGCAGCCCAGGATCCTCCTTGCCGTGGGCCGGATCGCCGCACATCAGTTGCTCGAGACCGATGAGCCCGTCGGTCGCCTGCGCGGCAAGGTTCACCGGCTCGGCGAAACGCCGCTGATCGTCACCTATCACCCGGCCTATCTATTGCGCAGCCCCTCGCAAAAACGTAAATCCTGGGATGATCTGTGTCTTGCCCGGCGAGTGGTGTCGGGAGCGATGTCATGATCCGGCCGATCGCCGAGCCACCGGTCACGATCCGGCCGATGAGCCACGATGATCTGCCGCTCGTTTCGGATATCGAGCGGCGCAGCTACGATTTCCCGTGGAGCCATGGCGTATTCCGCGATTGCCTGCTTGCCGGTTACCATTGTGTGGTGCTCGACCGCGAGGGTCGCGCGGCGGGGTACGGCATCCTGTCTATTGCGGCGGGTGAGGCTCACATTCTCAATTTGTGTGTGGATCCGAATTATCGTTCTTATGGTTACGGTGAGCGCATGCTAGACCAAATCCTGTTGCACGCCCGTTCTGCGGATGTTCGTGAAATTTTTCTGGAGGTGCGGCCTTCGAACCAGACCGCGCTCGCGCTATATCGCAAAAAAGGATTTCACCTGGTCGCAAATCGTCCTGCTTATTATCAGGCGCAAGAGGGGCGTGAAGACGCCGCCATTCTTGCAAAGAAGCTGACTGTCGATGATCGCTAGCGAAGTCGGCAGGCGCCGGACTTTCGCGATCATCTCGCACCCGGACGCCGGCAAGACCACATTGACCGAGAAGTTGCTGCTGTACGGCGGGGCGATTCAGCTCGCCGGCACCGTTAAGGGACGCAAGGCAAGCCGCCACGCGACATCCGACTGGATGGCGCTCGAGCAGCAGCGCGGCATCTCCGTAACCTCGTCGGTCATGCAGTTTCCGTATAACGATCACGTCGTCAATCTTCTCGATACGCCCGGCCACGAAGACTTCTCCGAGGACACGTATCGCACGCTGACGGCGGTCGATTCGGCGCTGATGGTGATCGACTGCGCGAAAGGCGTCGAGCAACGCACGATCAAGCTCATGGACGTGTGTCGCCTGCGGGACACGCCGATAATGACGTTTATCAATAAACTCGATCGCGACGGACAGGAGCCGATCGACCTGCTCGACGAGATCGAGTCAGTGCTGAAGATTCATTGCGCGCCGATCACCTGGCCGATCGGCATGGGCCGTTCGTTGAAAGGCGTCTACCATATCGCGCAAGATCGCATCTACCTTTACGAAAGCAGTGGCAGGGAGCGTGCCGCCGAGAGGCGCGTGATTGATGGTCTCGACTCTGATGAGGCCGCCGAAGTGCTCGGCGATGATCTGGCGGCGTTTCGCGACGAAATAGAACTGGTTCGCGGCGCGTGTCCCGAGTTCGACGTCGGTGAGTACCTCGCCGCGCGGCAAACACCTGTGTTCTTCGGCTCGGCGCTGTCGAACTTCGGCGTCAAGGAGTTACTGGACGAGTTTGTCAAACACGCGCCGTCGCCATTGCCGCGAGAGACCGAACATCGTCAGGTTGCGCCCGAGGAAGAGCAGCTCACGGGATTTGTGTTCAAGATTCAGGCGAATATGGACCCGGGTCATCGCGACCGGATCGCATTCATGCGTATTTGCTCCGGCGAATACCGCAAGGGCTTGCGCGTGACCCATGTGCGATCGGGCAAGGAAGTGAAAATTCCCGATGCAATTACGTTTATGGCAGCGGACCGGCAACATGCCGAGACGGCTTATGCCGGCGACATCATCGGACTGCACAATCATGGCACGATTAATATCGGCGACAGCTTTTCGGAGGGCGAGCCGGTTCGCTTTACAGGTATTCCTAATTTCGCGCCGGAGATATTTCGTCGTGCCGTGCTGAAGGATCCTCTGCGCCTGAAAGCGCTGCAAAAAGGTCTGGCGCAGCTTTGCGAGGAAGGTGCGACCCAATTGTTCAGACCGTTCAGAAACAACGACCTGATCCTCGGCGCCGTCGGACCGCTGCAATTCGAGGTCGTCGCACATCGATTGCGAGATGAGTACAAGGTCGAGTGTCAGTTCGAGGCCATCAATGTCGCGACAGCTCGATGGGTCGAGTGCGACGATGCGAAAATGCTGGAGGAATTCAAGCGCAAAGCCGAAGATAACCTCGCGCTGGATCATGGTGAGCGACTGGTCTACATTGCTCCTACCAGAGTCAATCTCAGTCTAACCGAGGAGCGCTGGCCGGACATTGTGTTCCGCAAGACGCGCGAACACTAGCGACCGTTTCAAGCAGAACATCGTGACTCGACATCCCTTGCTCACCAAGAAAGTGCTGGCCTGGGCGTTCTACGACTGGGCGAATTCGGCGTTCGCCTTGTCGGTGCTTGCTGTGCTGTTCCCTCTGTTCCTCGGTAGCTACTGGAGTGCCGGCGATCCCGGCGCCTCAGTGACGGCACGGCTCGCATGGATTACGGCGGCATCGAGCGCCGTCGTGTGCATCATTGCGCCTGTATTCGGGACCATTGCCGATGCGGGTGGGTACCGTAAGCGTTTCCTGCTGCTGTTGGCACTCACGGGAGCGATCGCGACAGCCGCGCTGGCCGCAATCGGCGAAGGCAATTGGCCATGGGCACTGGGGCTGTACATGCTTGCGTCGGTCGGCTTTTACAGTTCTACCGTCTTTTACGATTCACTGATCATGGATTTGACGGAGCCGCGCTACTACAGCTTTGTTTCCTCGTTCGGATTTTCGCTTGGTTACCTGGGCGGAGCGATGTTACTCGCCTTGCATGTGTGGATGTTGCTTGCGCCGGAGTCCTTCGGTTTCGCGACGCCTAATGATGTCATAAGGTTCGCATTTATCACGGTTGGTATCTGGTGGGCAATTTTCATGTTGCCGTTGATGATCTTCGTGCCGGAGCGGCACAGTGACAAAGAAGTACGTCGGCGTGTGGTGCGGGCAGCCTATCGTGAATTGAAATCGACGATACGGAAGATCGGTCAGTACCGAAACGTCGTTATCTTTCTAATCGCCTACTGGCTTTACATCGGCGGTGTCTTCACGGTCATTTTCATGGCCGTGAATTACGGCCAGCGACTGGGCTTCAGTCAGCAGGACCTGGTCACTGCTTTACTGATCACGAACTTCGCCGGCTTCCCGGCGACTTTCCTGTACGGTGTGGCGGCTCACCGTTATGGGCCGAAACGCGGTATTTACTTTGCGCTGTTTGTCTACGTCGCCATGTCCAGTTGGGCCATTTTCATGACCGAAGTAAGAGAGTTTTACATCATGGCGATCGTCATTGGCTGTGTGCAGGGTGGCGTGCAGGGACTCAGCCGGTCGCTGTATGCATCGATCATCCCGCCGGACCAGCCCGGTGAGTTCTTCGGTTTTTACAACATGCTGACGAAGTTCGCGCACGTGCTCGGCCCGATACTCGTGGGCATCGCCGCAACTGTCTCGGATGAACCCAAGTGGGTTCTGCTCGCGCTGATGCCGCTCTTCATCGGCGGCGGCATGCTGCTCGCTGTCGTTCGCGACCGGGGACAGTTTACTTAATTGTCAGGAACGGCCCGAAGCCGTTCCTGACAATTAAGTAAACTGTCCCCTTATTTGAGGGAAGCGATCTCGGATTCCAGCTTGCTGAGCAGACCCGGCCCTGGCGGCCCATAGCGTGCGTCGAGGTAAGTATTTGTAATTGACCGCACGGCCTCCGCAGGCAATGTTGAGTCGTGCTGCACGCGCAGCGAGAACAAGCGTGGGGTCTCACCGATCGAGGGCGTCAGTCCGGTCTTGTCGACGAATCGCCGGTAGAGAATGGCAACCCGATCGGGCGGTGGCGGTCGATAGCGCAACATGAGTAATGCGCTGATTATCACGATCAGCCCGATGACGATGGTGATGAGCGACAGCATCATCTTGCGCCAGTCCGGGTTGTCCATGCCCAGCCATTCCATGAAGCGGCTCTGATTATCAGGCCCATAACCAAGGATCCACTCGTTCCACCTGGCGTTCGCCGCGTCCCAGGCGAGGGTCAGATTGTGCAGAAGTGCGGACGGGGCAGTTAGCCCCCAGGCGGCACCCGAGCCGTCAAACATGGCGCCGGAACGACCGGCTTCCACGCGCTCCGGAGCAACCGCTGCGGTCGGATCGACGCGACGCCAGCCTTGCCCGTCGAGCCACACCTCGGTCCAGGCGTGGGCATCCGCCTGGCGCACGATGAGGCGGCCCCCAACGGGATTGAGTTCGCCACCCTGATAACCGAGCACGATGCGAGTGGGAATGCCGGCTGCGCGCATCATGACCGCGAAGGCGGAGGCATAGTGTTCGCAAAATCCCTGGCGTGTCTCGAACAGGAAGCGATCGACCGGATCGCTGCCGAGCGGCGGGGGCTGGAGCGTGTAGTAATACTCTTCACTATTGAATTTCGACAGTACGGCGCGAATGAACTCCTGGTCCGAACCAGCGGCCGCGCGCATCTCGCGTGCAAGTGATGTCGTTCGTCGATTCCGCCCGTCTGGAAGATCCAGATACCACCTCAGTCGTCGTTGGTCGATGTTGACGTCGATGCGATAGTCAAGATACGACACCGCCTCGTAGGCGATGCGTTGATCGATGGGCTGTACTCGGGCGAGCTGGTGTTGCGAGCCCAGAAAGGTCCGTGAAAGATCCGTGAAATACGGTATGTCGAGCGCGAAGACCCAGTGTTGCCGCGTTGGCTCGAGTGTGACCTGGTATTTCACGGCCGCACCGCTAACCTCGAGATTGTCTCGCGCTCTGTTAGTGAACGATGGTTCCTTGATACCGGTCCATGCCCGACCGTCAAAACGATGCAGAATCAGGCCGCGCCAGTACCGGTCTCGCGGCGCCGGTACCCGGCCATCGAATCTTACACGGAATGCTACGGCGTCCGACTGCGACAGTGAACTGATATCACCCGGACTCATCGTGTCGCTGATTCCGGACACGGCCATACTGGTGTCTATCGGAATCGACCAGAACGGTGTCGCGATGCGTGGAAAGAAAACCCACATCGCAATCGCCAGCGGTGCGGCATAGACGAAGAGACGCCCGCTTGTCCGGAAGCTGTGGCGCACGGACTCCGATGTGTCCGCCGACATCCTGAGCCAGGCCGTCATGATCAATACGATGCCGAGCACCAGGTAGGGCAGTGACCACAGGTACTGTTCACGCAACAGTGCGGACATGACCAGGAATATTGCAATAAATAACAGCACGAACTGGTCGCGCCGGTGCCGCGTCTCAAGGAGCTTCAATGCTGCCATGACGGCGAGCAATGCGGATCCCGGGCCCACACCGCTGATAGTCCTGTAAGTACCAAGTACGCCGAGAAAACAAATCAGCGCAAGCGCGGCGCGCAACAATGTCGGCGGCACGGGCTTGCGGCGCACCTCGATCGAATAGCGCCAGAGAGCGCAGGCGATCAGTGCTCCCGTGATCCATATCGGTATGTACGGCACGTGCGGCAACAATGAGAATGCCAGCGCGACCAAGGTCCATGGCAGGCTGGCCAGCAACGACCCGTCCGTTCCACGTGCCTTAGCCATTGTCAGACCCCAGCCCATGAAGCGCCAATGCCTCGAGACAACGGCGCCGGTGCGCTTCGCCGTGGGCGGGCGGGAAAGCGTGCCCGGGCAGGCGCAGTCCGTAGTCCTCGTTCGTGCGGTCTGCATCGACGACCCAGCGTGTCAGGACCGACAGACGCTCTTCAACGTTGTCGTTCGCGACTTCGTCGAAGTCGAACCACTGGCTGCTCATATCGGCACCGGAAAACTGCTTCGACAACAGTTGTCCGCTACGTGCATACGCCTTCCAGGCCACATTTCTCGGTGAATCACCGACATTGAATTTACGCAGTCCCGCGAAGTCTTCCTCACCGCGGGCATCATGTTGCCGGTGGCCCAGCGCAGTCTGCGATGCTGGCGGCTCGGGCGCGTGCTCGACGGGGTTCGGGTAAACGAGTCCCCTGGGCTCCATGTGTAACCAGGCCCAGGAGCGAAACAGTTCGAACGGAAACAGCGTACGGATGCCGAAGCGATCCAGCGATATCCACCCACGGCGCTCGGTTTTGACGGCCAGAACCATGATGCGGCTCTCGCCGGGCTGCAGGTCGTGAATGTCACTTTGCGCCGCGTCGGTGTAGAGGCGAATTCGGTGTCGGGGGCTCTTCGAATGATTGGTCACGGCGATCCGGAATTGTGCGGCCTGCCCGGCGAATACGGGTTCCGTACCCGCGAAGCTCAGCTCG
>Ga0255054_10000923_pt1 | contig 17105 bp, 16 predicted proteins | sample JV7_2_23_MG_FD_188634 | JGI IMG/M metagenome (GOLD analysis project Ga0255054, IMG submission 188634) | Seawater microbial communities from Jervis Inlet, British Columbia, Canada - JV7_2_23 | ecosystem: Environmental > Aquatic > Marine > Inlet | place: Canada: British Columbia | collected...
TACTGTTCATGATCGGGCTCGTGGTGCTCGGTCCGAAGCGCCTGCCCAAAGTCGCCAATCAGCTCGGAACCTGGGTCGGACAAGCGCGCCGCATGACGCGGGTTATGAAGCGCCAGCTGGAGGAAGAGCTCGACCTCAGTGAAGACTTCAAGGGTCTGAAGGACCTCAAGAACATCGGCGACGAGCTCAAAGAGGATCTGACCATAGGCCCGGCCTCCGCGCATGTGCCGCGCGACGACGATACCTATTCACCGCTGCATGAGAAGCCGGTGCCAAGCGTTGCCGGCGTCAAGGTCGACGGCGACGGCGACGGCGACGAAGAGTCTGCCAATGCAGATGAAGAGGCTGGCCCGGAGCCGACAGACAAGGAGTCGCAGGACGAAGGGCGGTCGGACGACAATGTGCATGATGAGGACTCGCCGAACGAGAAATCGCCGTGAGCAACGAGGACAAGAAATCCGAAGACCTTGCTGAAGGAACGTTGCTTTCGCACCTCGTCGAATTGCGCACACGGCTCATTCGAATTTCCATCGCGGTAATCGGCTTGTTCTTCGTGCTGCTACCTTTCTCTCGGAGAATTTTCGAAGTTGTATCAAGACCGCTGGTCGAGGTACTGCCCGGCCAGAAGATGATCGCTACGGCCGTCACCTCGCCGCTGTTAACACCGTTCAAACTGACTTTTTTTGTTGCGCTGTTTGCTGCAATGCCGGTCGTGCTCTACCAGGTCTGGGCGTTCGTGGCGCCGGGTCTGTACAAGAAGGAAAAGCATTTTGCATTCCCTTTGCTCGGCTCCAGCATCGTGCTGTTCTATGCGGGCATCGCGTTCGCCTACTTCGTGGTCTTCGAGCTCGTATTCGGTTTCTTTGCCTCGATTACGCCGCCGAACGTCGAGATGATGACCGACATTTCCCTGTATCTCGACTTCATTACCAAGATTTTCCTGGCCTTCGGCATCGCGTTCGAGGTGCCAATCGCGACGGTGCTGATTGTCTGGACCGGCCTCACGACGCCCGAGAAGCTCGGCAAAGCACGTCCTTACGTATTCCTGATGGCTTTTGTCGTCGGCATGTTTTTGACGCCGCCGGACATTATCAGCCAGACGTTGCTCGCGGTACCCGTCTACCTGCTGTATGAACTCGGCATCCTGATGTCACGCCTGTTCTCGCGTAAACGCAAACAGAGTGACGACGAGGCGGTGGCTGCCGACAGCTGACGAGGAGGCCGGTGTCGTACTATGTAACCCGCGCGGTAGATAGGAATTCACTGAAACACGGCGTAGAAAACAAAGCGGTCGCACCGACCATAGCGGGCAAGTGGCATTACGAGACTGATTTGTGTACCTTTCCTAACCCGCCAGAGCACCAGAATTCACGCGCCGGGGGGCACTGAATCGTAAACGACACTTCCGCGCCTGGCACAAATCCGGGCAGCTCCGAGAGCAATCACCCTATGACAACATCGACGCCACCAGCGGCCGGAGACGACGTCTTCGGCCATCCACGAGGACTCATGACCCTGTTCTTCACCGAACTGTGGGAGCGCTTCGGCTATTACGGCATGCGCGCGCTGCTGATTCTGTACATGACAGACGCGGCGCGCGGCGGGCTCGGTTTGAGTACCGAGATCAGTGGCGCTATCTATGGTTTATTCACTTTCGGCGTATACGCGCTTGCACTGCCGGGGGGCTGGATAGCCGACCGCGTATTGGGCCAGCGTCGGTCCGTATTTATCGGGGGCGTCATTATTGCGGCCGGTTACTATTCACTCGGGCTGCCCATGGTTCTTCCCGGCTCGGAGCTCTGGTCGTTTTACCTGGGCCTTGCGCTGGTCATCCTGGGTACCGGCCTCTTGAAACCCAATGTCAGTGCTATCGTCGGTGGCCTGTATGCAAGCGACACACCGGCGCGTCGTGATGCCGGATTCTCCATCTTTTACATGGGCATCAACCTCGGCGCGTTCCTGGGCCCGTTAATCTGCGGCTGGTTCGCGGAAAGGGTCGACTGGCACCTGGGGTTCAGCCTGGCGGGCGTCGGCATGACGCTTGGCCTGATCCAGTATGCACGCGGCCTCCACTACCTGCGAGGGGCGGGAGAGCTGACCGGCGAATCCGCCGAGCCCGGTAGAATCGCTGCGGGACGCAGGCAGCTCGGTATCGGATTGATTGCGGCCCTGGCACTTGCGGCTGGTATCGTCGGCCTTGCCGCGACAGGTGCGATGAACCTTTCGGTTGTCGGCTTCGCGCAGGCAACCGGCGCGATTGTCGTCGTCGTGGCCGTAATTTATTTCGCGTCCATTATTTCCTTCGGCTGCCATGATGCCGTGGAGCGGCAGCGTGTTTTCGTGATATTCCTGCTCTTTCTCGGGGCAGCCATGTTCTGGTCGGGATTCGAGCAAGCCGGCACATCAATGAACATTTTTGCGCGCGACCTCACGGACCGCATGTTCTGGGACTGGGAAGCACCAACGACCTGGCTACAGTCGATAAACCCGGTCTTTATCATCCTGCTGGCGCCCGTCATCGGTATGCTCTGGATCCGGCTCGGGGCCCGGAATCCGTCCATCCCCCTGAAGTTCGGTCTGGGCCTGATTTTACTGGGGGTCGGTTTCCTGGTGATGGCCTGGGGCGCGCTCTACGTTCCGGAAAACGCAGCAGAGAGTCCAGCCGTCGGGGTCAGTATGACCTGGCTCGTGGTGACCTACTTCTTTCATACCGTCGGTGAATTAGGACTGAGCCCGGTGGGTCTGAGCAGCGTCACCAAGCTCTCCCCACATCGTCTCGTGGGCCAGATGATGGGCACCTGGTTCATGGGCGCGGCACTCGGCAATCTTGTGGCCGGGCTCATAGCGAGCCGTATCGAAAGCCTGCCGCCGCAGCAATTGTTTGCGGTCGTAGCGAGCATCGCCGTCGGCTCGGGCTTCCTATTCATCCTGTTCGCGCCCGTCATCAACCGCATGACGCACGGAATCAAGTAAGGAACCTGCGGGTGTCGTCGGCTCAGTGCCGAAAATAGGCGGGGAATAACGATGTCCGGCGAACAACAAGAACAAGCGCCAAGAAACGACCTGACAACTCGCATACTGCGTAGCGTCGAGCGTGTCGGCAACATGCTGCCCGATCCGGCGGTGCTCTTTATCGCGCTGCTGTTTGTCGTCTGGATCATGTCGTGGTTGCTTTCCTACGTCACGTTTGACGTGTTCCACCCGGCAACCGGAGAGCGCATCGCGGTCATCAACCAGTTGTCCGGCCAGAATTTCGTCCAGTTTATGTCGACGATGGTCAACCGCTTCGTGACGTTCGGCCCGATCGGCGTCGTACTCGTCGCCATGCTCGGCATCGGTGTTGCCGAACATACCGGGTTCATCGACACATCGATTCGCGCGCTGCTGAATGTCACGGCGAATTGGCTGTTGACGCCGATGGTCATCATTGTCGGCATCATCAGTCACACGGCAGTCGATGCGGGCTATGTCCTCGTCATCCCGCTTGGTGGCGTGATTTTCTATGCCGCGGGACGGCATCCACTTGCCGGAATAGCTGCCGCTTTCGCCGGCGTGTCCGGTGGGTTTTCGGCCAACTTTGTGCCGTCGTCACTCGACCCTCTGTTGCAAGGCCTGACTCAGGAGGGCGCGCGGCTGCTTGATCCGGACATCGCCGTCAACACGCTCAACAACTACTTTTTCACCGCGGCGTCTTCTGTCCTGATCGTCGGTCTCGGCTGGTGGCTGACGGACAAGGTCATCGAACCGCGACTACAAGGCGTGAAGATCGACGGTGACCCGGACGACCTGCCGGAGATACACGATCTGAAGGAAAACGAGCGTAAGGGCCTGCGCTGGGCTTTAATCTCGATGGTCCTCGGCCTGGCGATACTTTTCATCAGCGTCTATCCGGAGAGCTCGGCGTGGCGTGATCCTGATGGTGGCATCGCCACCAATAAAGCGCCGATCATGCAGTCGATCGTGTCACTGATTTTCTTCCTCTTCATGATCCCCGGAATTATTTACGGCAAGGTGTCCGGCTCGATGACCGGCATGAAGGACATGATCGAAGGCATGACCAAGGCGATGCACAACATGGCCTACTACATCGTCATCATGTTCTTTATCGCGCAATTCGTTATCGCATTTGCGGTGTCGAACCTCGGCACGCTGCTGGCGATCTCGGGTGCGGAGTTTCTGAAAGCCATGGGCCTGCCCACAGCGATCATGATCGTCGGTATCGTTCTGTTGACGGCGCTCGTCAACATTTTTGTCGGTTCCGCCAGTGGCAAGTGGGGACTGCTCGCGCCCATATTCGTACCGATGCTGATGACGCTCGGCATTTCACCCGACCTCACGCAGGCCGCTTATCGTGTCGGTGACTCGAGTACCAACATCATTACGCCGCTGATGCCTTATTTCCCGCTGGTCGTCATCTATTGCCAGCGCTACGTTAAAAACACGGGTATCGGTACGCTCGCAGCGATGATGCTGCCCTACTCGATCTGGTTCCTCGTTTGCTGGACTGCATTCCTGCTGATCTACTACGCGATCGGTTTGCCGCTGGGCTTTGCCGCAAGCTACACCTATCCGTAGCAACGCGCCCGAAACTAACTACCGAGGCAGGCGCCGGCGTAGGCTTTGATGACGTCGGCGTTTTCGAGCTGGCACTCGTTATCGTAGGTGACACCGTCCATGCCGCAAACCGGCAGGTAGACGCGCGGACAGTTTTTGCCCTGCTCCTCGCAGACACCTGCGTACTGGATGCGGGTGCCCCGTCGTTCTGCGTGACAGGCGTTGCCGTAGGTCAGGTTGTCCTTACCGCACACCGGTACGAACAGGTTCGGACAGGGCCGTTGCTCGCACATCCCCAATGTATAACTCGCGACCTCCGCCGTATCGGCGAGGCAGCCGTTGTCGTACGTGACACCGTCAGCACCACATACGGGCGAAAATACTTTCGGGCAGTTTTCCAGATCGCAGGCACTCGCCCTTTGTACCGGAACGCGATCGACGTTCGCTTCACAGCGGTTGATATACGTGCGCCCGTTCATGCCACACACCGGCTCTTCGATGCCGGGGCAGCCGCTCGGCGCACAGGCGCCCAGCCCGGCGACTTCCATACGCGATTTCGCCGCATAACACTCGTTAATATAGGTGTTGCCGTCGATGCCGCATACGGGATCGTACTCTTCGCTACACTCACCGTCGTTCGCCGCGGCGCACTCACCTTCGCTGGCAATTTCGGCGCCCGCCGCATTCGCGACACATTCGTTACTGTAGGTTTTGCCGTCGGCGCCGCAGACGGGTGTGTAGTCCATCGTGCAGGCGATTTCATCCGCCTGTACGAGCTGCAGCGCGTCGTCGTCCATCTCGAGCAGCCAACCGATATCGGCTTGTTCCGCAACGGCCGTCGTTGCCAGCAGCAAGCTTGCGACGCATGCAAGTTTTCTCATATCCATCAGTGAAAGTTTATCAGTTCGCGAAGGGGTACGAGTTGTATACCTTCTTCGACCAGCCGCGGAATCTCATGTTCCAGAAACTCGAGCGTCGCAGGGTAAGGATGCCCGATGGCGACGGCGAGGCCGTTTTCGCGGGCCAGTTTTTTCAGGCGCTCGAATTCCTTTGCCAGCATTTCCGGGGCCGGATCGGTGTCCAGGAACACGTCCCGCTTGATCGCAGGAACGCCTGACTCCGCGGCGATTTGTAAGGCGACACTTTCGTGCGTCGTGTAGCTGTCGACAAAATACAACCCGTCCAAGGCGCGAATGTCTTCCATCAGCCAGCGCATATGTCCCGGGTGTCGCGTCAGGAGGCTGCCGCGATGACCGTTGACGCCGGCGGCGAACGGCACCGACTGCATCGCGGTTGCAAACGTCTGCGTGAAAGTCTTGCGACTCATGTCCAGCGTGATTTCGCCGGGTTCGGCGGGGCCATGGTGGTCAACTGATTGTAGTGGCAGGTGCAACAGAACTTCCTTGCCTTGCTCATAGGCCGCCGTTGCCAGCAACGTTGCGCGTGGCGTACCGGGCAGAATCGCGCATGCGACCGGGCCGGGCAGACCGATGGCGCGGTGCCCCGCTGCAAGCTGGTAGCCGAGGTCGTCGATGATTATGGCGATGCGTGGTTGCGATTCCGCATGGCTCTGCGTCGCGAGCAACAGGAGAATCGCGGCGGCGCGGAATTTTCCGCCTGTCATTGAGCGTTGCTGTGCATCACATTGCCACGCTGCAGGCGATCCAGCGCCTCCTGCAACTGGGCGTCTTGCTCGCGATCAACGTAGGTGCTGAGATTCGGATCGGGGTAGCCAGGCGTGCCATCGATATACACATCGGGCGTGATTCCCGTTTCGTGAATCGAATCGCCGGACGGCGTGTAGTAGCGCGAGGTCGTCAGCTTGATTGCGCGACCTTTCGACAGCGGCATGACGGTTTGCACGAGCCCTTTGCCGAAGGTCCCTGTGCCAACGATGACCGCGCGCCCATGATCCTGCAATGCGCCCGCGACAATTTCCGATGCGGATGCCGAGCCGTCGTTGACGAGCACGACGAGTTCCGCGCCATCGAGCACGTCGCCGCGATGGGCGGAGCGCGTGAACCTCGAGTCCGTCGTGCGACCATCTGCGGAAACGATGACCCCCGAATCGAGAAACAGGTCCGACACATCCACCGCAGCATCGAGCACACCACCCGGGTTGTTGCGCAGATCCAGTATGAGCCCGTCGAGCATGCCCTCGTTGCTGTCCTGCATTGCGTCGATCGCCCGGCTAAGTTCGCGGGCCGTCGTTTCGCTGAACTGGCTGACACGGACATAGCCATAGGACGGACCCAGAGTTTCGTGATGCACGCTTGCAACACGAATAATCTCACGACGCATGTCGTGAACGATTGCCTCATCGTCACGGAGCACGGTGATAGTGATTCGCGAACCGGGCCTGCCGCGCATGCGTCCGATGGTCTGCTGCAGGCGGTCCTTTTCGACCGCTATGCCGTCGACCGCGATGATCTGGTCGCCGCTGCGAATGCCCGAGCGCGCCGCCGGCGAGCCCGTAATCGGCGTTACGACCGTAATGGCGCCGTCGACTTCACCAACCTCTATGCCGACGCCCGTGTAGCTACCGGTCGTACTGATGCGAATGTCGCGATATTCATCGGCGTCGAGGTACTGCGAGTGCGGGTCGAGGTCACTGACCATGCCGCGGATCGCGCTTTCCAGTAATTCGCTGTCGTCGAGCGACTCAACATAATCTTGCTTGACGCGCTCCATGACCTCGGCAAACAGGCGCGCCTGTTCCCAGGCCAGCGCTTCGGCGTCAGGGCTGCGTGTGCCAGACAGCAGGCCACCCCCGATCGACAGGCTCAGTCCCATGACTGTTCCTATGATGACAACCAGGATTGCCCTAACTTTCAATGACATACGCGACCTCAAACACTAACCCAATCTTTTCCCGGGCGGACCAAACGAACATAGCATACTGAATCGGACACGTCCGTGTGATAGCCACCGCACGTGCGCCCGGCAAAGTTCTGTTTTCCGCCGGCTATTCCCCGGGCCGGCGGGTCACCCAGCGTCTTGGATTGACCGGCCGCGTTCCCTGCCGTATCTCGAAGTAGAGTCCTGCCTGTGTCTGACCGCCGCTGTCGCCCACTGTTGCAATGACATCGCCCGGGGCTACCCAGTCGCCGGTGTTTTTCAGAATGGTTTCGTTGTAGCCATACAGCGTCATGTAACCCTCACCATGATCGACGATGACGAGCAATCCCAGGCCGGCGAGCCAGTCGGCGAACGCGATACGCCCATGGTAAACCGAGCGTACCTCGCGACCGCGCGGCGCCGCGAGAACTACACCGTTCCACTTCAGTTGTCCGCCGACGCGCGGCTGTCCGAAATCCCGCATCAAAGTGCCGGCAACGGGCCACGTCAAACGGCCGCGGTGTTCGCTGAACGGCTCCTCCGACGTGATCGGATAGTCGGACAGGATGCTGGTCAGCTCGGCAATCAGTCGCGCAAGGTCCTTTTCCTGCGCTGCCAGTCGCTCGATTTCCCGGCCTTCGGTGGCCATCTTGTTCTGTAATGCCACGAGCAGCGTCTTGCGCTCCTGCTGCGCCTTGGCGAGTTTCTCCAGCTCCGCCGACTGTGTTTTTGCAAGGTCAGACAAGCGGGCCTCCTCGGCGGCAACCTGGCTCAGCAGTTCCGCGAGCTCTCGAATACGCGTACCGACTGTTTTGATGTTGCCGGCCCGATAGTCATTCAGATAACGGTAGTAGGTCATTACGCGACCGAGCGTCGCCGGATCGCGCTGATTCAACATCAGCTTGATCTTCTCCTGGTCGCCGCTCATGTAAGCAGCTCGAACCTGCGCCGCGAGATTGCCGGACTCCGCCGCAAGCTCAGCTTGCCGCTCGGCGATACCTGCGTCGAGCTCCGCGAGTCGCCTGCCACTGAACGCACGCTGCCGCTCGATGTCCTTCAGCCGAATACGCTTTTCGGCTATCGTGACCTCGGCCACCTGCAGGTCCGTTGTCAGCCGATCGCGATCCTCTGCGCTCTCGTCCATGCTTTGCTTGAGGTCACTGATGCGCTCGCGGACTTCCTCGAGTTCGCGCTCCTTGATCTTCGCGAGCTCACCGTCGTCGTTCTGCGCGAGTGCGCCCGGCGGTGTGGCGAGAAACAGCAAAATCAAGGTCCGGAGCAACCACATGGGCGCACAGTGTAGAGTGTTTCCGGGGTATTTCCATCGTCTGGCGCTGCTATAATGCCGCCTTTTCGATTAGCGCAGCCCCGCGCACGGCACACTCACTCATGGACAAATTCTTGGAGTTCGCTGGCAATCACACGTTGCTGGTGTTCGCGTTGGTGACCACTTTTTTCCTGGTCATTTTCACCGAACTGCGCCGCAAGGCCGGTGGCCTGACAAACATCGGCCCGACCGACGCCGTCAAGCTGATTAACAACGATGCCGTGGTTGTCGACCTGCGTAGCGCAGATGCGTTCGGCCGCGGTCATATCGTCGGCGCAAGGAACATTCCGTTCGACGAACTCGACGGCCACCTCGATAAGCTCAGCAAGCTCAAGAACAAGGCGGTGATCGCCGTTTGCGATTCCGGCGGAACATCCAACAAGGCGGTCAACGCATTGCGCAAGACCGGCCTCGAAAGTGTCTATGGGCTCAAGGGTGGTATGACAGCATGGGACCAGTCTGGCTTGCCCGTCGTCACCGGCAAGAAAACCAAAAGCAAGGGCAAGGGCAAGGGCAAGAAGTAATTCGGCGGAAAGCGATGACCAGCGACACTCCAGTAATTATCTACGGTGACCAGACCTGCGCATATTGTGCGGCCGCGAGGATGCTGTTTACACGCAAGGGCGTGCGGTTCGAGGACATTATTGTCTCGAGAGACGCCGCCCTTTTTGCCGAAATGGAAGCTCGCAGCGGGTGCCGCTCGGTGCCACAAATTTTTGTCGGCGATCATCACGTCGGCGGCTTTGATTCCTTATGCGTGCTCGACATGAGCGGGGAATTGGACAAACTGCTCGCGGACCAAAAAGTCAGCGAGACCTCTTAACAGATCAGGAAAGAGAAATGGCAGAACAGGACAAACAGAACGCCGAGAAGCGGCTTTCGGTCGTAAAAATATATGCGAAAGATTCTTCCTTCGAATCACCGATGACGCCGGACGTCTTTAACAAGCAGGAGTGGTCACCGAATACCAATCTAAACCTGCGCAGCGCGCACGTTCCGGTCAGCGACACGCTTCACGAAGTCGTCCTTACGATCACGGTCGACGCGAAGGAAAAAGAGGACGACAAGACCATCTTCCTCGTTGAATTGCAGCAAGCCGGATTGTTCGAAATAAGTGGTTACAACAAGGAAGAGATGGGCGCGCTCGTCGGCAGCTTCTGCCCCAACGTACTGTTCCCGTATGCGCGCGAATCTATCGCCAGCACGATCCAGAAGGGTGGCTTTCCCGAGTTCGTGTTGCAGCCAATCAACTTTGATGCACTGTATCAGCAGTCTCTGCAACAACAGGCAGAGGGGGCGGCCGCGGAGACACACTGATAAGCGTGAATTCCACACAATCGATCGCGGTCGTCGGCGCGGGTTCCTGGGGAACGGCGCTGGCTCTGCAGCTTGCGCGCTCTGGTTATGATGTTCGGCTCGGTGGCGTTGTCGAGCTCGACCTGCTCGAAGCGATGGTCACAGACCGTGAGAACGTTCGTTATCTCCCCGGAATCAAATTTCCTGTCAACCTGACGGCTCACCCGGACCTCGGCGACTGTCTTGAAGGCATACGCGACGTTCTTGTCGTGGTACCCAGCCACGGTCTACGTGCCACATTGACAAAGGCCCTCGATTACCTCGGTGCTGATTCTCGGGTCTGCTGGGCTACGAAGGGGTTTGAACTGCACAGCGGCAAGTTGCCGCACCAGGTGGCTGCAGAGGTGCTCGGTAAAGATCGACCCGTTGCCGTGTTATCAGGACCAACATTCGCCAAGGAGGTCGCGGAAGGTTTGCCAACGGCGATGACCATCGCCGCCAACAACGAAGAGTTTGGCCGTGATCTCGCCACCGCAATTTCAGGCGATAATTTTCGCGCCTATACCTCGAACGACATGATCGGCGTCGAGGTCGGTGGCGCAATCAAGAACGTGCTCGCCATCGGCGCTGGTATGTGTGACGGGCTTGGGTTCGGCGCCAATGCTCGGGTAGCGCTAATTACCCGCGGACTGGTTGAGCTGACCCGCCTTGGTGTTGCGCTCGGCGCGAAGAACGAAACCATGATGGGGCTCGCTGGCATGGGCGACCTGGTTTTGACCTGCACAGATAACCTTTCTCGCAATCGACGCATGGGGCTGGCGCTGGCCAGCGGCAAGACCGTCGAAGAAGCACAGGAAGAGATTCAACAGGTGGTCGAAGGCGTTCTGGCGGCGGAGGCCGTTAAGGAAGTCGCCGACAAACTCGGGATTGAGATGCCGATTTGCCATCAGGTCTACCGAATTTTGTACGAAGGCGCTTCACCGCGCGAAGCGGTCGGCGCACTGATGCGGCGGGATCTCAAGTCGGAACATTAGCGTTTCCCAAGGGGGAGAAGATCACGATGTTCAAACAATTTCAGCTGCTCGCGATGTTCGCGGCCCTGCTATCGGCGCCCTTGGCGTACGCTCAGCGAAGCTATGACACGGACATCCTCAGAGATACTTTTGGTTTCGACGACACGACAAAAAAAGCGGTTGCCCTAACAGATTTACACCAGGGTTGCCCGGCCCGTGACTGCATACCGTCGATCGACGAGCCGAAATATGTTGCGGCTGCGGACGCGATGCACGTCGCGGACGAAGACAAGGTCATCGCGATCTCGCTGAATGGCGACCATCGCGCTTATCCGGCTCGCATCCTCGACCGTCACGAGATCGTCAACGATACGATTGGCGGCAAGCCGATCGCGATCACCTGGTGTCCGCTGTGCGGCTCCGCGGTCGGTATACATCGCAAGGTCGGCGACACGGTAACCGAGTTCGGCGTATCCGGCGTGCTGTACAACAGCGATCTCGTGTTCTACGACCGCAACAGCAACACGCTCTGGGACCAGGTCGAGGCCAGGGGTATCGTCGGGCCGAGAACCGGCGAGCAGCTGACGCTGGTACCCGTCACGATGACGACCTGGACGCGCTGGCGCAACGCACATCCGGATACGCTCGTGTTGTCGGCCGACACGGGATTCGAGAGAGACTACTCGGCCGATCCCTACGCCCGCTATCGTAGCGACACGGGGTTGATGTTTCCGGTCAACAAGGAGGACAGCCGGGTGCATCCGAAGACGGTCGTGTATGGCTTTGACCTGGGTGGTTCGTCCATCGCATATACGCAATCTCTGCTCGAAAAGGCTAGCCCATATGAGCACGAACTCGGCGACCGGCAGCTTACCGCGACGGTGCACGACGATGGCTCGGTCTCGCTGCGCGATCAGGATGGCGAGCAGTATGTCGCGACGCGGCTCTTTTGGTTCGCCTGGTTCACCTTCCACCCCGACACCGAACTCGTACAACTGCCGGCAACTGATTGATCGACTGGAAAATTTAGTCGCGACAATCTAAGCTGTCGGGTACTGCTGATAAATACAAAACTATAGGGGAACCACCATGGATAGACGTCTGTTTTGCCGCTCAGCGGTAGCAGCCGGCGTGGCCGCAGCATTCCTGCCGGCCTGCGGCAAGCAAACACCCGAAGCGACCCAGGTTGATACCAGCATCGCTGCCGTTTCGCTCGATGGAGCCGAACTCGAACTCGAAAAAGCGGCAATCAAGGAGCTCGGCGAGGCGATGTCGGGGCCGGTCATGTTGTCCGGACATCCACAGTACGACGGTGCGCGCACGATCTGGAACGGCATGCACGACAAGCGCCCCGCACTGATCGCGCGCTGCATGAGCGCCGACGACGTCAGCAAGGCCGTGACTTTCGCGGCAGACCGCGACCTGCTCGTTGCCGTCCGCGGCGGCGGTCACAGCTGGCCGGGCAAGTCCGTCTGCGATGGTGGCCTGATGATCGATCTGTCGCAGATGAACACGGTTACTGCTGACGCCGAAACGCAGCGCGCACGTTCAGAGGGTGGCGCATTGCTCGGCGCGCTCGATGCCGCGACGCTCGAGAAAGGCCTCGTGACGACGGCGGGTGTCGTTTCACACACCGGTGTCGGTGGCTTTACGCTCGGTGGCGGATTCGGGCGACTGAACCGGAAGTACGGGCTGGCGGTGGACAATGTCACCGGTGCTCAAATCGTTACCGCCGATGGCGTGGTCCGGAACATCAGCGCGGAACAGGACCCGGATCTGTTCTGGGCAATCCGCGGCGGCGGCGGCAACTTCGGCGTCGTTACCGGATTCGAATTCCAGCTGTATCCGTTCGAGCGCAATTTGCTGTCGGGCAGCATCCTCTGGCCGGTGGCGCAGGCGCGCGACGTGCTCGAGTTTTATGCCGAATGGTCGGCCGGCCTTTCCGACGAGATGTATGTCGGACCGGTCATGGCGCAGCTTCCCGAAGTCGGCGACGTCATTGTCATGGACGTCGTCTATAACGGCGATCCGGCGGCAGGCGAGAAGGAACTGGCACCGCTACGCGCCATCGGCACACCTATTGCCGACGCCGTTACGATGCAGGATTACACGGTCATGCAGACGAACAGCGATGTCTTATTCGGGCACGGTATTCGATCCTACGCCAAGAACGGCATGGTCAGGGAGTGGTCGCAGGGACTGGTCGACACGCTGGTCGACGCCTACGATCCTCGCCTGTTCCTCGCCAATCATGTAGCGGGTGGCGCCGTGAAGCGGGTCGGTGAAACAGACACCGCGTTCCCGCACCGTAACGCCGAAATCATGCTGGTGTTTGCCGCAGGCTGGGGAGATCCGGCAATGGACGACGAGTTGATTGCAGCGACACGCGACTTGTACAAGGCCGTCGAACCGTACATGGGTGGCTACTACGACAACATCGACTTCGATGGCCATGAAGCAGCCGGTAACTATGGGCCGGCTTACGAACGGCTGACGGCGGTCAAGAGTCAATATGACCCGGGCAACCTGTTCCGCCTGAACAGCAATATCGCGCCTGCTGCCTGATCACGCGCCTCCGGGAAAGCCCCGCTGACGCCAGGCCTCGAAGACGACGATAGCGGCCGCGTTCGACAGGTTGAGACTGCGGTTGCCCTCGCACATGGGCAACCGCAGCCGCTGCTCGGGCGGTACTGACTCCAGCACGACTTGCGGGAGTCCTCGCGTCTCCGGCCCCATCAGAAAGGCGTCGCCCGGCTCGTAGACGGGAACGTCATATCTCGTTGTTGCGCGCGTACTCAACGCGAATGTGCGCGGCCGGCCCAGAGTCTCGAGACAATGCTCCAGAGAGGCGTGCGTTCGCACGCTCGCAAACTCCCGGTAGTCGAGCCCGGCTCGTTTCAGCCGTGGCTCGTCCAGTTCGAAGCCGAGCGGCTCCACGAGATGCAGCGCCACGCCGCTGTTCGCACACAGGCGGATGATGTTGCCGGTGTTCGGCGGAATTTCGGGTTCGTACAGGATCAGGCTGAACATATCGTTTAGAATGCCGCATCCAATGAGCGGCCGAAACAACCCTCTGCATACCAAAATCTGCGGCATCCCGATGAGCTCGCCCATCGTGCTGTTGTCAGGCTGTGTCGGCTTTGGCGAAGAATACACGCGTGTCGAGGGCTTCTCGAATCGAGACGTCGGCGCCATCGTGCTCAAGGGCACAACGGGTGAGCCGCGTCTCGGTAACCCGCCACACCGCGTCTATGAAACGCCGATGGGAATGCTGAACGCGATCGGCTTGCAGAACCCGGGTGTCGACAAGGTCGTGGACGAAATCCTGCCTGGCCTCGATTTCAGCGAAACGCGTTTTTTCGCAAATGTGTCCGGTTCGACAATCGAAGAATACGCGCGCGTCACGAGGCGCTTCGACGATTCGCCAATCGATGCGATCGAGATAAATATTTCCTGCCCGAACGTCAGAGAGGGCGGCATGCAATTCGGCAACGACCCGGAAATGTCGGCGCGTGTCGTCGCCGCGTGCCGCAACGAGACGACGAAACCGATCATCACGAAACTGTCGCCGAACCAGACCGACATTCGCGACAACGCGAGACTCTGTATCGAGGCCGGCAGTGACGGTCTGGCAGTTATCAATACGGTCATGGGCATGGCGATCGATGCCGAAACGCGCGAGCCCGTCATCGGCAATGTGAGCGGCGGGTTGTCCGGTCCTGCCATCAAGCCGATCGCACTGCTGAAAGTGCGTGAAGTCTACGAAGTCGCAGCACCGCACAGCGTGCCGATCATCGGCCAGGGCGGCATTACTAACGCAACGGACGCGCTCGAGTTCATGATCGCGGGGGCGACCGCCGTGGGCGTCGGCACCGCACTTTTTTACGATCCGCTGGTGTGTAACAAGATCAATTCCGGTATTGCCGATTACCTGGTGAGGCATCAAATGGACTCCGCAACGCAACTGGTTGGTACACTGCGCACCTAGGCACGTCATCCGGGGGGGTGGATGATTTCCATACTCAGGGAACTACAGGAGCGCAAGGTCCTCCGGGTCGCCGGCGTCTATATCGTTGCGTCCTGGTTGCTCCTGCAGATTGCGGCGACCGTCGGACCGATCCTCGGCCTGCCTGACTGGTTCGAGAGGCTGGTCCTGGCGTTACTGGGCATCGGATTACCGATCGCCCTGATCCTCGCATGGGCGTTCGAGCTCACGCCGGACGGGGTCAGGCGCGGGTCCTCGTCATCCTCGTCACGTATCTCCCGACTGGTGGACTACGGCGTTCTCGGGGCCGTCCTGTTCGCGGCGGTGTATGTTGTCACAGACCGCTTTGCTGAGACCCCGCCAGCCGAGAGTCCCCGCCTGGATCGCTCCGTCGCCGTATTGCCATTTCAGAACATGAGCTCGGACGAGGCAAACGAACCTTTCACCGCCGGCATCCACAGTGATCTCCTTGCGCAGCTATCCAGGATCAGCAGCCTGCGGACCGTTTCGCGGACCTCGATGCTCAGGTACCGCGACAGCGACAAGAGTATTCCCGAAATCGCCGATGAACTCGACGTGGCAACGGTGCTCGAGGGCGGTGTACAGCGATCGGGAACGACCGTACGAATCAGCGTGCAGCTGATCGACGCTGTGGCGGACGAGCCATTATGGACCGAAGTCTACGACCGTGAGCTCACGGCCGCTAATATTTTCGCCATACAAAGCGAAATCGCGCAGGCGATCGGCGATCAGCTGCAGGCGGCGTTGTCGGACGACGACCTGCGCCGGCTCGAAGCCATACCGACGAGCAGCATCGCTGCACTCGAGTCGTATTTCATCGGCAAGCAGATGCTCGAAGACCGAACGATACGGTCGTTGCTGGCCGCCATCGAGTATTTCGAAACCGTCGTCGAACTCGACCCGAAGTTCGCGCTTGGCTGGTCGGGCCTCGCCGACGCCTACATGCTCATACCCGAGTATTCGTCGTCGTTCGATCGCGAGCTTGTTGCGCAACGCGCCCGTGAGGCCGTGCTTACGGCACTGGCCCTCGATCCCGCGCTTCCCGAGGTTCGAGCCACGGAAGCCTGGTATCAATTGCGCTTTTATGACTGGGACGCGGCGGAGCGGATCTTCCGCGAGGCACTGGCTGCGGCGCCCGACAACACGAACGCACTGCACTGGTTATCACATACGCTTTCATGGCAGGGACAACACGACGAAGCAGTGCAGGTTGCCCGTCACGCAGTCGAAGCCGAGCCCGATTCAAAAATGATGCGCACCAATCTTGCGTACATACTCATCGACGCCGGGTTTTTCGATGAGGGCCTACGCGTTGCCGCAAATATGCGGGAGGCGGCACCCGAATACTCAGCGCAGCAAAGAAACTATTACCTGCATGAACTGCGGGCCGGTCAGCCCACCGCCGCGGCAGAAACGTTCGTTACTTATGTCGAAACCATCGGTGGAAACCCTGACGCCGCCCGGGAGATCGGCAAGATGTGGGTCGCTTATGCCGAGCATGACGAAGTTGGGACAATTTCCGATGAGCTTGTCGCTCGCACCAGGCTCGGTACCGAAGATCTCGCCCAGGTCCTCGCTTTCGTCGGTGACGCGGAAGGCACCATCGGGGCGCTGCAAATTGCCGCGCCCGAGCACTCCGGCTCGCGCAGCGTTTTCAGCATGAAGATAAACGCCGCTTACGACTTCATCCGCGACGACCCGCGGTTCATCACATTATTGGAGCAAGTGGGCCTGGCAGACTGACAGCCCAGCCGCCGCCTAGTCGAGGTCCAGCGCCTTCATCTTCCGGGCAAGCGTATTTCGTCCCCAGCCCAGCAGCCTGGCTGCATCCTGCCGGCAACCATTGGTCTGACCCAGCGCGATGCGGATCAACGTCTTCTCAAATTCGGGCAGCGCCTTTCCGAGCAACGGTGATTCGCTCGACGCAAGCTGTCTCTCTGCCCAAGTCGCGAGGCTGCGTGTCCATTCCTGAACTGCGCGCTGCGACGGTTCGTCCCCACCAAGATCCGTGGGAATATCCTGCGCACTGATTACGTTACCAGGCGCCGTCACCGTGAGCCGCCTCGTGGCA
>Ga0255054_10000924_pt1 | contig 17091 bp, 12 predicted proteins | sample JV7_2_23_MG_FD_188634 | JGI IMG/M metagenome (GOLD analysis project Ga0255054, IMG submission 188634) | Seawater microbial communities from Jervis Inlet, British Columbia, Canada - JV7_2_23 | ecosystem: Environmental > Aquatic > Marine > Inlet | place: Canada: British Columbia | collected...
GTTCAGCCTTGCTCAAGGTCGACGGCTGAAATTCATTATCGACCCACTTCTTTGCGGCTTCCATGTTCGCGCTTGCAGAACTTACAAAGAGCCCGAACGTTACAGCCAATGCCCCGACCAGGAGCATCATTCTAGTCCTTTTGTTCCACATCATCCTTATCATAATGGTCTCCTTTTATTGGCCTTCAATGGTTGTCTTTTGATCCTACGGTCTACCCCGCCGGCGTGAAGGCCATGAACGCCGAACGACATAGAATCCGCCTATCTTTTTATTTATCCCCAAATCATAACCACAATGATCCAGCAAACGACAATGGCCAGCAAGATCCATAGGGTTAAATCGGTCAATCCGAGCCAGGTGAGGAAAATGTATGCGCTGCCCAACAACCCGATAAAAAGCCGGTCGCCCGGCGTGGTGGGAATCGGCAGAAACCCGCGGCGTTCGATGGAAGGTGATACTGTCTGCCATATGGTCATGGCAATCAGGATCAGAAAGATGGCGATGAAAAAAACTGCCGTCGGAAGTGTCCACTCCATCCATTCAAACGTCGGTGTCATTATCGACTTCCTTTATACACGGCCCAGGGCAAAGCCTTTTGCAAGGTGGTTGCGCACAAACCAGATCACGAGTGCACCTGGGACAATTGTCAGTATACCGGCCGCGGCCAACAAGCCGTAATCAAGACCGGTTGCGCTAATGGTCCGCGTCATGATGGCGCCGATCGGTTTTGCATCGGTGACCGTCAAGGTTCGGGCCAGAAGGAGTTCGACCCAACTGAACATAAAGCAAAAAAACGCCGTCACCCCGACTCCGGCTCGAATCAGCGGGATAAATATAGTGACAAAGAACCGCGGAAAACTGTACCCATCGATAAAGGCGGTTTCATCGATCTCCTTTGGAACGCCGGACATGAAACCCTCCAATATCCATACCGCCAGGGGCACGTTGAACAGACAATGGGAGAGCGCAACCGCAAGATGCGTATCCAGCAGACCGAGTGTGGAATACAGCTGGAAAAAGGGCAGGGCAAAAACTGCGACCGGCGCCATTCGATTGGTGAGGAGCCAGAAAAAAACATGCTTGTCGCCAAGAAACCGGTATCGCGAAAAGGCGTATGCCGCCGGCAACGCAACCGATAGAGAGATAAGGACGTTGATGGTGACATAAATCATGGAATTGACATAACCCATGTACCAGGATGCATCCGTGAAAATTTTGATGTAGTTTCTAAAGGTGGCATCAAACGGAAACAGAACGAACGATCCGAGGATGCTTGCGTTGGTCCGCAAGGACATATTGAGCATCCAGTAAATCGGCAGGGCGATCAGTCCAAAGTATATGAGCAGGCCGATGGTTTTTTTATTCGCCTTCATACTTTCTCTCCTTTACCCGCTCTCTGGAGTACCTGATAAAACAGATAACTGAACAGCAGAACAATGAGAAAATAGATCAGCGAAAAAGCCCCACCCGGTCCCAGGTCGAATTGCAAAAGGGCAATCTTTACCAGATAAATCGACAGGAACGTGGTTGAATTGCCGGGGCCGCCTCCTGTAAGCACGAACGGTTCTGCGTAGATGAGGAAACTGTCCATGAAGCGCAGCAATACGGCGATGGTTAGCACGCCGCGCATCTTGGGCAGCTGGATATAACGGAATGTGGCCCAGGCCGATGCGCCATCAATTTTTGCTGCCTGGTAGTAGACTTCGGGGATTGCCCGCAAGCCGGCATAGGCCAAAAGGGTAACCAGGGGCGTCCAATGCCAGACCTCCATCAGCATCAGGGTGATCCAGGCATCGAGCGGTCTGGCCGTATGGTCGAAGGCGATGCCCAGATTATTGATTGCGGCGCCGAACAAACCGATATCCGGCCTGGTAAAGATGATCCAAATCGTCCCGATCGTATTCCAGGGAATGAGCAAGGGCAGCGCGATTGTAACCAGGCTGGCGGAGACTCCCCAGCCTTTTTTGGGCATTGCCAGGGCAATGAGTATGCCGAGGGGCATCTCGATCAACAGCACGAGTCCGGAGAACAGAAATTGCCGCCACAAGGCGTCGTGCAGGCGTTTGTTGGCCAACATCTCTCTAAACCACTCGGTGCCGACAAAGACGCTCTGGCCCGGTCCCCAGATGTCCTGGATTGAATAATTGATCACAGTCATCAGCGGGATGATGGAGCTGAAGGCGACAATGATAAAAACCGGTAGAACCAGAAACCAGGCTTTGTTGTTTTCCCACTTTTCCATAGAGATGCTCCGACTAAATTATCAAATGTCCATCTTCAAACAGTTTGGTTCTTTGAGTTGGGAATCGAAGCCATGCCGCATTTTGAGGCACGGTCTGACTCTCGGGCAGTTTTGCACGAAGGGTGTGCCCGGACAGACTGACTGTTAGGATCTTGAAACTCCCTTGATCTTCCACTGATTTGACCTTTGCCGGTACACTGCCATTGACGGACTGCGAGTATGCCTCAAGGTACATTGGGCGGATGCCGAGTTCCAGTGTTCCTTTTGCTTTGCTTGCCTTTGCAGCCATCTCGTCATTCAAAACGATGCTGACGTTATCAACTTGGGCGTTATTGCCATCAACATTGCACGATAAAAAATTCATCCCGGGACTGCCGATAAAATATCCGACAAATTTATGGGTCGGGTTTTCAAAAAGTTCCTGGGGTGTGCCGATCTGTACAAGTTCACCTTCATACATGACGATGACCTGCTCGGCAAACGTCAGGGCCTCCACCTGGTCGTGGGTAACGTAAATCAGCGTCAACTTCAATTGTTCATGGACTTCCTTGAGCTTGCGCCGGAGATGCCACTTCAGATGGGGATCGATTACCGTTAGCGGTTCGTCGAACAAAACGGCTGCCACGTCGCTCCTGACCAACCCCCTTCCCAATGATATTTTCTGCTTGGCATCGGCCGCTAGTCCAGCAGCTCTCTTTTTAAGAAAAGGGGTCAAGTCAAGAATTTCAGCCACATCCAGGACACGTTTTTTTACATCATTTTCTTTTATCCCTCGATTGCGCAGAGGAAAGGCCAGGTTATCGAAAACCGACATGGTATCGTACAGCACTGGAAACTGAAATACCTGGGCAATATTGCGCCCCTCCGGCGGCAGATCGGTTATATCCTTTCCGTCATAAATCACCCTTCCCTGAGTGGGGGTTAACAGGCCGGAAATGACATTTAGCAAAGTGGTTTTCCCGCATCCCGAAGGGCCCAGCAATGCGTATGCACCACCATCTTCCCATATGGCTTGAATATGTTTCAGGGCATAATCTGATTCATTTTTAGGCTTAGCGTAATAGCTGTGAGAGACTTCGGATAGTTCAATTCGCGCCATAACGATTTCCTATTTTAATCTTTTTTCAATGCTCAACCGGGAAGGAGAAGAAACCAGGCTGCCAGCGGCGCTGTAAACGAAAAAGCAACACGGGTTAACAAAAATTGATATTTCCGAGCCTATTTTATAGGAGTGGACACCGTTTTCCTGAATCACCAGTCGCGCTCTATCATAGCTGACATGTATAAACGTTTCCGAACCATTTATTTCCGCCAGTTCCACCTGTCCAATGATTTTTGTATCTTCGGCACTTTCTCGAAAAAGAAACAGATGATTGGAACGTACACCAAAGGTATATTCCCCCGGGGACAGGGATTGCAGATGGTCAATTAATGGAAATTCGATATTATCACCCAATCGCGCCGTATGTTCATTGACAGTGCCGGGCAGATAATTAATCGGAGGATCACTGAAAACTTCTGCCACTGTGATCGTCGTGGGATTATGATAGACTTCCGGGGTGGGTCCGGTTTGTAAAACACGTCCTTCATCAATTACAACAACATTGCCCCCCAGCATGAGCGCCTCGGTCGGCTCTGTGGTGGTGTAAATGACAACCGCCTCGCGCTTCTCGAAAATTTCCTGTAGTTCAACACGCAGCTCTTCGCGCAGTTTATAGTCCAGGTTGACCAGAGGCTCATCCATCAGGAGCAGCTGTGCGTCTTTTACCAGTGCACGTGCGATAGCAATACGCTGCTGCTGCCCGCCACTGAGCTCGGCCGGCAGACGGTCGAGCAGGTCGTCAATATGCAGCATTTCAGCGGTTTCCCGAACTCGTCGGTCGATTTCGGTTTTGACCACACCGCTGACTTTAAGGGGGGAGGCGATGTTTTTATAAACAGTGAGAGAAGGGTAATTGATAAACTGCTGATAAACCATGGCCACACTGCGCTTTCGTACAGATACGCCGGTAACATCTTTGTCGTCTATTAAGATTTGCCCGCGGGTGGGCCGATCAATACCGGCCATGATGCGCAGCAGCGAGGTTTTTCCGGATAAAGTGCGGCCTAGCAACACATTCCGGGACCCGGACTCAAACTCAAGGTTGACATCTTTGAGGTGGATCTCTTGGTTTACTATCTTGTCAATGTTTTGAAGCGACAAGCCCATTCAGATATCACCCTTGTTAAATCGCAAAAATATACCACTGTACAGCATAATAAAAAAGTGAACGGATCAAAACAGTTGAAAAATAATCAAAGGCCAGAACGTGCCGTAGAGGTTAATCGGATAAATTTGTATGTTTGTCAAGTGATAATTTTTTATGAGATTTCTCATTTTTACCCAGAAATATTATACTGTAAAATGTATCTGCAGATAGATCGGACCTTCAAAATTTTATGTTATCTCCTAGATCTCTATATCCTATCTTCTTCGACACCGTGACAGGCAACTCGGGTTCCGGAATCCAATTGAATAAGCCTGGGGATTTCATGCGTACAGCGGTTATTTGCATAGAGACATCGGCCATGAAAAACGCAGCCCGATGGCAGGTCTATGGGGGTGGGAACCTCCCCTTTCAGTTTAATATGTTTTGGTTTTTGTCGTCCGAGTTCCGGAATGGCACTAAGCAGGGCCTGTGTATAAGGATGCTGCGGTGATTCGAACAGTGTTTTCGTCGAAGCCAATTCGCAGATTGTGCCGAGATACATAACCGCGACCCAGGTGCTTATATGTTTTACAACCGACAGGTCATGGGTAATAAACATATAGGTCAGGCCCCGTTTTTCCTGAGCTTCCATGAGCAGGTTGAGAATCTGTGCCTGAATGGAAACGTCCAGGGCTGAAACCGGTTCATCAGCCACAACGAATTCGGGATCTACCATCAAGGCCCTGGCAATACTGATTCGCTGTCTCTGGCCACCTGAAAATTCGTGGGGATACCGACCCGCCCATTCGGGATCCACACCCACCTGCTGCATTACCTCTGCTACCTTGTCTTTAACCTCCGGGGACGTGATGGCTGCATTGTGAAAATAGACCGGTTCTTCCAACGTTTTTTTTACGGTCATTCGGGGATTCAGGGAGGCATAGGGATCCTGAAAGATCATTTGCATTTTCTTTCGGTAGGGCAGCATCTTTTGTGGTGTTAGATTGTCAATTCGGTTGTCCTGGTAGTGTATTTCACCGCTGTTCGGCGGATACAACCCGAGCACAGCCCGCGCCAGGGTCGATTTGCCGCAACCGCTTTCACCCACAACCCCTACGGTTTCACGCGGCAGGATCGAAAAACTGACACCGTTTAATGCTTTAACTGTTGTCCGTCTGCGAACGATACGCCCTTTTTCGATTTTAAGCTGATCCAGCAAACCACCGGATATATCAAAATGCTTTATCAGGTTTTTTACCGTTAACATGCTGTTTGTGATTTTTTCCATGAAGCTGCTTTATCAAAATTAGCGGATCGTTCGTTTTACCATATGACACGCCGTCATCCGATCGTGGTCATCCACGCTGATCAGTGCCGGTATTTCCATCTGACATACGGTATCCTTGATCGTACAGCGGGGATGAAAAGCACATCCCCGGGGGATATCGGTTAATGTCGGCATCATCCCGGGTATCTGGTTTAACCGCGATCCCGGCTGAAGACTGCCCGGCAATGCTTTGATCAGCCCTTTCGTATAGGGATGTTTCGGATCATGGATAATCGTTTCTGTGGAACCTGATTCCACGATTTTCCCGGCATACATGACGACAATTTTCTCTGTTACCTGTGAAACAACGGCCAAATCATGGGTAATCAGTATCAGGCTCATGTCTTCGGTTTCACACAGCTCCAGAAGAAGATCCATTATTCCAGCCTGAATGGTCACATCCAGGGCGGTGGAGGGCTCGTCGGCGATGATCAGGGATGGGTTTGTCAACAGGGCAATGGCGACGGCAATCCGTTGTCGCATCCCCCCTGAGCATTCATGTGGATACTGAGATAACCTTTTTTCCGGGGATGGGATATAAACCGTTTTTAGCTTTTCAAGAGAAAGGTCCCGCGCGTCCGCTTTGCTCACGTTTCGATGGGCAAGCACAGTTTCGACCATCTGGGTGCTAACGGTCAGAACCGGATTCAGGGTCATCATCGGATCCTGGAAAATCATACTGATCCGGTCTCCGCGAATTTTTCGTATCTCTTCTTCGGAAAGGCGATGTAATTCCTGTCCTTCGAATAATATTTTCCCTGCGGAGATATATCCGGGCCTGCTCAAGAGGTTGATGATCGCAAAACCGGTTACCGACTTTCCAGCGCCACTCTCTCCGACGATGCCGAGTCTTTCTCTTTTATCAAGCGTAAAACTTACACCGTCGATGGCCGTCAACTCACCTGATCTTAACGCAAATTTAACTTCCAGGTCCTTAACTTCCAGCAGATGGCTCATGATGATTATTTAAGTTAAATAAGATGAAATTTTGCAAACCGATTCACCCCTTGTAAAGTTTAGGGTTCAACACATCCCTTAGCCAGTCACCCAAAAGCAATATAACCAGTATAAAAATGATCAGGAGAACCCCGGGGAAGAAAGTAATCCACCATGACCCGCTGAAGATATATTCAAAACCTGAGCGAATAAGAGATCCCAAAGAGGGCTTGGTAATCGGCATGCCCAAACCCAAAAACGAAAGGGCTGCCTCGCTCATCACATTTTCGGCCACCTGAATGGTGGATATGACCAGAACCGGGGTAAGGGTATTGGGTAAGACATGGCGAAACATGATCTGCCATCGACCGATGCCGATCACCCGGGCTGCCTCTACATACTCCTTGTTTTTTTCTCCCAGTACCGAAGCACGAACGGTTCTTGCATAAATCGGCCAGTGGGCTGCCCCGATAATAACGATCAACAGCGGCACAGCCAGTTCTGCATAGCGCCCGACGCCAAAAGCCAGCTTGAATATGGCACTGGTGAAAATGGCAACGATCAGGTAGGGAATGGAAAATTGGATATCGGTGAGCCGCATCAAAAATGCATCCAGTTTTCCCCCTAAATAACCGGATAAAAGACCAACCAGGATGCCTACGAACGATTGAAACAGCACCGCACCGACTCCGATCAGAAGCGATACCCGCAAGCCGTAAATCATGGTGCTTAAAAGATCTCTGCCCTGGATATCGGTTCCCAGCATGAACGTCTTGCTCCCGCCTTCCATCCATGCCGGCGGGGTTTCACCATCCATGATATCAAAGGTTGACGAGTCGTAGGTATTGTAAGGTGCTACAACCGGAGCCAGAATACTGATGATAACAAAAACGGAGAGGACCGAAAAACTAATAATAGCGATGGGATCGCGTTTAAAGCTATACAAAAGATAGGATTTTTTGAATCGATCCCAGGTTCTCATTTTGTTCCTGCAATTCGTACCATGGGGTTGACGAATCCGTATACAATGTCAACCACTGTATTGACGCTGACAAAAATCGCCCCTACCACTACCAGGTAAGCGACCAAAAGGGATGTATCCGAGCGTTCCACGGCTTCGAGAAACATAAATCCCATTCCCTGCCACTGAAAAACGGTTTCCGTTAAAATGGTAAAGGCAAACAGAATTCCCAGCTGAACACCAAACACCGTGATGACCGGAAGCAGGGTGTTTTTAAAGGCATGAATAAACCAGACCCGCCGGCGATGAAGTCCTTTGGCCCAGGCGAACTTGATATACTCGGTTTCCAAAACCTCCATCATTTCAGCACGAACCAGACGGATAAAAAGGGGCAGCATGACCGATGAGAGGGATATGCTGGGTAAAACCAGGTGCTTTAATCCGTCCCAGGTAAAAAATCCGCTTTCCCATCCCCAGAGGTTAACGGTTTCACCCCGCCCGTAAGATGGCAGCCAGTTCAATTCAACGGCAAAAAGATAGATTAATGCAATGGCGGTTAGAAATACAGGGATCGCCACGCCCACCGTGCTGAATGCCATGATAATGCGGGAAAACCAGCTTTTGGGGTAAATGGCGGAATAAATGCCGGCCGGAATCGAGACGATGATCAGGATAATGGCGGTAACGATGACTAGTTCAATGGTTGCCGGCGCTTTGGATACAATGACTTCAAGGGCCGGTTTTTTATAGAAAAATGAGAGCCCCAGATCACCCTTGCCGGCCTTTTTTACAAAGCGGGCAAATTGAACATAGAAAGGATCGTTTAGGCCCAGTTGATCACGGATGACCTCACGTTCGGCAGGTGTGACCCGCTCCCCCACCAGGTCTCTGACCGGATCGCCAATATTGTGCTGGATCAAAAACCCCACCAGGCTGATTATCAGCATCACAAAAATGGCTTGAATAAAACGTCTGACGATGAATGCAAACATGGATAAATTTCAGGCCTAATCTGCGTGTCATAATTTAGGGGCAGACGCGTTATTTTCCAATAACATCCGCCTGCCCCTTTTGACTCAGGTGCTGTCCGCTTTTTTGTCTTTCTTCTTCAACGAACAACCAGGGTTTTTGACTACTTATACACCAGATCACCCAAATAGGGAAAGTTCATGGTATTGACGATGTGCTTTATGCCAACCTTATTTTTTCCGGCATAGGAGTGGTTCTGCCAGTGAAACGGCACAAAGGCAGCCTCATCGTATAGGATTTTTTCAATTTCCTGAAGGATCTCCGTCCGTTTTTTCAGATCGGTTTCGACCTGAGCGGCCATGGTGAGTTCGTCGACCTTGGGATTGCAATAATTTCCACTGTTGTACTGGCCGTAGCCGGTTTCCTTGTTTGGGCACATCCCTAAAAATTCGGTAAAATTACCGGAATCTTCAGTATCCGAATGCCACCCGATCACCTGCATATCGGCAGCCTGGGCATCAAATTCATCCCAATACTGGGCCTTTGGCATGGTTTTGAGGTTGACCTTTATTTTGATTTTGGCCAGCATGGAGACCACTGCTTCTGCGATTTTTGCATCATTTACATATCGGTTATTCGGCCCGATCATGGTGGCTTCAAAACCGTTTTCCAGCCCGGCCTCTTTCATCAGGGCCTTGGCCTTTTTGAGATCATACCGGGGAACCAGCGCCGGGTTGTATCCCATATACCCTTTGGGGCCCTGCTGTCCGGCCGGAGAAGCCGTGCCTTTCATGATTTTCTTGGCAATCCCGACATTGTTGATGGCGTGGACGATTGCTTGCCGCACACGTACGTCCTTGAACTCGGGACGTCGTTTCTGGTTTAACTGAACGGTGATAATCCGGCCCCCTGAATAGGTCACCATCTTGACTTTTTTATCACTGCGGATTCTCTGAAAATCAGTGGGCGGCACCGGGGTAATAAAATCGATGTCCCCGGAGAGCAGCGCCGCCACGCGGGTGGCATTCTCTTTGATCGGGGTCAGGATTATCTTGTCCACATTGCCCGGGGAGTCCTTATCCCAGTAATCGGCAAATCTTTCAAAAACATATTTGGCTCCCTGCTCCCATTCGACAACCTTGTACGCACCCGTACCAGATGAATTGTGGAGGGCAAATGAAGGACCGATTTTGACAACCGCATCTTTGGGCTGTCCCTTATCATCGGTGCCGGTATAAAATTTGCTGTCCAAAGGAAAGATATAGGTCGCCATGTTGATCAGCAGCGCATACGGTTTCTTGGTCTTGATATCCAGGGTATAATCGTCGACGATAAATAGCCCTTCAAACGGCGTAAAGAGACCTTTAAAATCCGGGCTCTTATAAAAGCGATCAAAGGTAAATTTGACATCTTTGGCCGTAAACGGGTTGCCGCTATGGAATTTAACCCCTTTTCGCAGATAAAAGCGCATGGTCAGCTCGTCCAGCCGCTCCCACTTTACGGCCAGACGGGGTTCAAAACTCATATCCTGGGCATAACGGACGAGGGGGTCAAAGGCCCAGTGTGAAAACTGGAGCATTCCGCCCGACAACTGTACCTGTGGATCCTGTGATACAGGACCCGCATCCAGACCCAGTTTCAAAGTTTTCGCACCTGCTACTGCCCCCAAGGAAAAAAGCATCAAAACGGTTAGACAGAGTATAAATAATTTTTTCATTTTTCCCTCCTTTTTCACCCTTTGTGGTTAATTTTTAATCTCTTAAGTTGGTAACTACCCAATCGGAAACTATAAATGATATATTTCCATAGGTCAAGAACGATAATTTTTTCCTTCGCATTTTTTGTCGGCATAAAGTGTTAGGGAATTGAGCTATAAATCATAACAAATTGAAAATTATGTAGATTATGTCGTTTGGTTTGTGTTGTTATCAAACGTTAATCGGAAAATTAGGCTATTTTTAAAAAATCTCAATTTTGTTTACTCGAAAACTTCAAATTTCGATTTCCATCTCTATGGTAAAAGACAATCCGAAGATTGCTTTTTGTTCCGGATCGTGCTTCATTGATATTCACTCGAATAGCGCGAAAATGGACAGCCATAGTCTATTTTCAATCAACAGTCTTTGCTTTTTATCTGAATTGATGCATTCGAGGTTTACAATAACGATTTTCACAACCAGAATGGACATCAAGGCGAATCAATGTTTGGTTTTTTAAAATCGGTGAGTCTTCCCAACATCAGAGAATTCCCCCTGGAGACTTATTCCATTAAGTTTTCCTTAGACAAATTGACCCTAGGTGTCGATAACATTCGTTACGATGTTCACCTGAGCCCCAGTTTCTGCACGGCAAGCAAAAAATTTGTAACCCAACTGTTTGCCAGATATTCTCAGGTTGGAGAAATGCCGGGAATGGGCGGTCCCGCAAAGTGGAATAAGGAAAGAGATGAGTTTAAACTTCTTTGCCGCCATATCATGGTTGAGGCTGTTAACCAGGCGAAGCTAAAGACTGAGATTGAGGTCGATTTTCTGGCTCAAACTGCAGTAATCAAGTGGTTGATAGAAGAAGTGCGAAACCAATATGAAACGATGGTGGAAAGTCTTAAAAATAGCATAAGAAAGTGCGAGCTGTCATACCAACAGGATCTCCGCGAGATCGTAGGACTTAAAGAAGAGCTTTTTAGTGTCCAAAAAAGAAAAAAATCGATTTTGCTCAATGTGGGTAAGGAGCTGTTTCGCTATTTCAGTGATGTGCAATTTAGGGATTTGAAGGAAATGCGCGAGGCGAATTTCGGGGCCCAGGCCGTCCTTCCCAAGGATCTATTTTCCAATCCGTTATTCCATTTAGAAAATCGCAATGATGATCTATTTATGACCGAGGAATATATTTTGCTTGGCCATCGTTTCGAAGATCTGAATGCATACAATTCATTAATATTGTTAATAAAAACACTCCTCGGTGAGATTGGCACAATCCATCGTTCGGAACGGGACCTCTCGGGAGAACCGGTGTCCATTCCATACGAAAAAGAGAAAACCTTGGAAAAGAAACAGAAGGACAACCTTGACCGGGAAGTAGATGGTTGGACAAAAGAAGCGAGTAACGTGGATATTTTGTTTAACTATTTTCAATCGAAGGATCGATACAAAAGATTGAAAAGACAAAAAAGAGCCAAACAGGATCTGTTCCACCTCAAGAAACAGGCCGAAGATCAAAGGCAACTGTTGAATTTTTTCTATGAGAGGTTTCAAAAAAGAGGAGCCATAAAGAACATTGCCGCTTTTTACGAAATGCTGCCTATTTATCAAAATTATTGTCCGCCCTTGTCCCCACATCAGATCTTACACTGTCTGATCGCACGAAAAGAAAGAAGACAGATAATTAGCCGAATCAGACGATTGAAGGAATTTTACGGGAAGTCTTTTTCTTTGGCACCCCTTCGGAAGAGTGTCAAAAGGATTAAAAAAATTAGAAAAAAGAAAAAAGAGAAATATCTGATCCAATATCTCAAAGACTTTTGTCGATATCACAAGGATCTTGGAAATTTTAATATGCTCAATGAAGGTATGGAAAGCGTGAATCTCTTATCAGAAGAAAAAATAATCAATCTCTCCCGGGCGAATCGCGTTTTGTATGAGTTTCTATTGCCCCACGAACAAGTGCCGGAAGAAAAGCCGATCATCAATCATGTGATTATTAAAGCGGATGTCAGGGGTTCCACCGACCTGACCCACCAAATGGAGAAAAAAGGATTGACTCCTGCTTCGTATTTTAGCCTTAACTTTTTTGAACCCATTACGAACATACTATACGAATACGGTGCCAACAAGGTGTTTATTGAAGGGGACGCGGTTATCCTCTCAATCTTTGAACATAAGGATACGCCAGACCAGTGGTACAGCGTTGCTCGCGCCTGCGGCCTTGCGATCCAAATGCTCTTTATCGTGAAGCGTTACAATATCACGAATCAAAAGAACCAGCTCCCGAAACTCGAATTTGGAATCGGCATAACCTATTTGAATAATGCACCCACCTTTCTTTTTGATGAAGATAACCGAATTATGCTTTCACCGGCCATCAACTTGGCAGACCGGCTGGCCGGATGCGCCATGTCGGCTCGAAAACTCCTTGCAGATGCTAATAAGCCATTCAATTTGTATGTGTTTCAGACAGCCTCAGACAAAGATGTTGCCGCTACAATTGACGACTTGTCTCTTCGGTACAACCTCGATGGCATTGAGCTAAGTGCGGCCGGTTTTGAAAAATTGTCACAGGAAATTGAGTTAAAGGCCATGACGTGTTCCATTCCGGATTTGCAAAAAAAAGAAATTATGATCTATACGGGAAAGTTTCCTACAGTGACCGGAAAATTCAAGCGCCTTGTAATCCGAGAAGACCAAATACTAAAAGTCGTTCCTGAAGATCTTGGGGTCATACGCCCCACATCCCGGAAATACTATGAGGTATGCACCCATCCCAAGCTTTACCAATATGTGCAAGAAAAGATATGAATATTTCCTTCAACAAATATTGCCCTAATGAGCAAATTTTCGAGGGAATCCAAAGCGTATCTACAAACAGAGAAAACCTATTCGGTTTAGTGCCAGATGAAAGGATGATATCAATTGAAAAAGAGACAATTTGTTATTGGCAAGATGATCTTAACAGTTTGGTTTGCGATGTTTTTAACTGCATTCGCCGGTGAGGGTAACAGCGACATTGATTCCGTGACTGACAAATTCTCGTTGTGGACAGGGAAAACCCAATTGCGTGGCGCGAATATCTGGCAGGCGATCGTCATACCCGACCTTGATGGACCGGATTTCAAGGGCCCAGGACCGGTTGGGCCGCCATACACCCAAAATGATTTCGACCGTCTGGCCGAATGGGGTGCCAACTATGTGAATATCTCACACCCGGGCTTATTCACCAAAACCCCGCCCTTTACCCTAAACCCGAATATCCAGGCCTATCTGGACAATCTGCTCACCAAGATCGCCAATGCAGATATGTTTGCCGTGATCTCCTTTCGTACCGGACCAGGCCGTTCTGAATTCAGTCTGTGTTGCGATGTTGAGCCGGAAAACGAAAAGTATTTCAATGATACCATGTGGCGGAGCCAGGCAGCACAGAATGCCTGGGTAGCGATGTGGCGTTACACGGCAAACCGCTACCGTGAAAACCCGATTGTTGTCGGGTACGACCTGATGGTAGAACCCAACTCCAACGCCGTGGGCAGCAACGCTCGCGACCCGCTCGACATCTGGGATTCGGATGAGTTTTACGACAATTACGGGGGTACTTTGCTCGACTGGAATCAGCTTTACCCCCGGATTACCAGAGCGATCCGTGAAATGGATTCAAAAACCCCCATCCTGATCGGCGGGATGTCATACAGTGCCATCGCGTGGATGCCCTATTTGAAGCCGACCGGTGATCCACGTACGGTTTATATGGCGCATCAATATGAGCCCCAGGATGACTACACCCATCAGAACCCTCCCCTCATAAACACCTACCCGGGTGTGTTTGATATAGATGGGGACGGCGTTGACGACCAATTTAACCGTGCCTGGCTGAATAACCTGCTCTCAACAGTGGATACGTTTGCGGCCACGCATGGTGTGCGGGTAGCGGTGAATGAGTTTGGGTTGATCCGCTGGGAGCCAGGGGCGGCCCGATATATGGATGACCTGATAAGCCTGTTCGAGCAGCGGGGCATGAACCATGCCTTGTGGGAATGGCAAACATCGTGGGCGCCATTTGCTATGGAGGTGCATGATATGAACTTTCGTCTGGGGCCTGACCCGAACAACCGTACCGACGTTGCATCAAGCAGTCTGATCAAAGTCATTAAAAAATACTGGGGTCGCAACACCATACGTCCGTCAAATGCGAGCTTTGCTCAACAACAGGAATAATAGATGAGAATTATCATTGACATCAAACCGCAAATTCCCTATCTTTGCCCACAAAATTAGAACTTACCGAAAAAAAGATGAGGTGGTTTAATGGAAAATTCAGCCGCCTTTATTAAGGAGAGGATATATTATGACTAAAAAAATAATGATCTGGATTGGGCTCGCGGTTTTTCTGTTGGTTTTGCTTTGGTCGGGCGCATCATTTTACCCTGATTGGTTATGGTTCAAAAACCTGGGGTATTCACCGGTTTTTTGGACACTGGTGTTGAGTAAATTTGGACTTGGATCGGTAGTTTGGTTGATTTTTATATCTATTATGATACTCAATCTCTTTATTGCCAACCGTTTAAAGCCGTCAAGTGCACATGCAACATCTATCAAATATGAAGGTGGCGCCCCTTTTCAGCTTTCCCTTTCAGGTAAAACGGTCAACCTTATCATCATCGGTTTTTTTCTGATTGCCAGTTTTCTGATTGCATCTAAGGGAGCTTACCGTTGGGATACGGTCCTGCTCTACTTCAATCAAGAACCTTTCGGCAGCACAGACCCAATTTTCAACAGAGATATCGGTTTTTTTATTTTTTCCCTCCCCTTTTATATCTTTCTCCAAAAAGGGATGTTGATATTTCTCTTTATAGCCATGGGGGTTATGGTTTGGTGGTACCTGAAAGATTCAATAATGAAGATTGTCGATGAATTTGCCCAGGCAGAAGGTAAACCACCCTCTTTAACAAAGTTTGTTATTGAGCCAAAGGCGAGAAAACACCTTCTTTCCCTTGGTGCAATCATCTCCATTCTCTTGGCCTGGGGTTATTATCTTAAAGTTTTTAGTCTTCTTTACTCCACCGCGGGTGCCGCTTTTGGTGCCGGCTACACCGATGTGAACGTCAGGATCCTGGCGTATCGGATTCTGATCTTTGCTTCACTGGGTTTGGCCGCGGTCTTTTTTCTCGATATCTTTAAACCAAGAAAAAAATTGATCTGGATAAGTGTAGGCGTATGGCTGGTTGTCGCATTGGTGTTTTGGAACCTTCTTCCGCTGGCGGTTCAAAAACTTTTGGTCAAACCAAACGAGTTGGTCAAGGAATCTCCCTACATCTCTTACAATATTGATCATACCAGGGAAGCTTACAATCTAAATAAGATTGAAGAAGTTGATTTTCAAGGTAGTGAAAAACTCAGCAAAGAGGATCTCAAAACACACAATGCAACGATTCAAAACATAAAAATCTGGGATGAACGTCCTTTGCTCCAAACCTATAAGCAGATTCAGTCGATACGGCTCTATTATGATTTTAACAATGTGGATGTGGATCGTTATCTTATCGATAACCAATACCGGCAAGTTATGTTGGCTGCCCGGGAACTGGATGTCGACCAACTTCCCTCCCAGGCCAGGACCTGGGTCAACAGACACCTGATTTATACCCACGGTTACGGCATAGCCTTAAGCCCGGTTAATGAAATAACCGAAGAAGGGTTTCCCCGTCTCTTGATCAAGGATCTACCACCGGTCTTTGAGACGGACCTGACGGTAGAGCGCCCGGAAATTTACTACGGAGAAAAAACAAATAATTACGTCCTGGTAAAGACCAAAACCAAAGAATTTGATTATCCAAAGGGGGACAAAAACGTCTATACGATTTATGAGGGAAAAGGGGGCGTCCGCATCAAATCCTTTCTGAGAAGAATTTTGTTTGCCTTTGAATTTTTAGACCTGCAGATATTATTTACCAATTATTTGGGTCCGGAGAGCCGGATTATGTATAATCGCCGGATCGACTGGCGGGTAAAAGCCATTGCGCCGTTTCTGGAATACGATGGCGATCCTTATCTAGTTGTTTCCGACGGTCGGCTTTACTGGATTCAGGATGCCTTTACCACTTCAAATATGTATCCTTACTCTCGTAGGTCTTATAAGCGTTTTAATAAAAAAGCACTGAATTACATCCGGAATTCAGTCAAGGTAACCATTGATGCTTATAATGGAGATGTATCGTTTTACACGACGGGCGTAAAAGATCCTATTGTTAAAGCCTTTGGGAATATTTTTCCAGATCTATTTAAGCCTTTGGATGAGATGCCTGAGGATTTAAAAAGACACATACGCTATCCCATGGACCTTTTCGAAATACAAGTGGACACTTACAAAACCTATCATATGGACAACGCACAGGTTTTCTATAACCAGGAAGATCTCTGGCAAGTTCCCGATGAGCTTTATGGCGATAACCGGCAACGAATGAAACCGTATTATATCATTTTAAAACTTCCCGAAACGAATAAAGAAGAGTTTATTCTGATGATGCCTTTTACACCCTCAAAGCGGGACAATATGATTGGTTGGCTAGCGGCCAGAAGTGATCTGCCCAACTACGGAAATCTGTTGGTTTATAAACTACCCAAGGAAAAGTTGCTCTATGGACCGATGCAGGTTGAGGCACGGATCGACCAGCAAACGGACATTTCACGGGAATTGAGTTTATGGGGTCAAAGGGGTTCAAGGGTCATCCGGGGAAATCTTTTGGTCATTCCGGTGGGTGAC